>JUEG02001312.1_pt1 | contig 36807 bp, 33 predicted proteins | sample 432341 | NCBI WGS metagenome assembly JUEG02 (sample SAMN02953476, study PRJNA257561) | rock porewater metagenome | biome: terrestrial; feature: Opalinus Clay rock; material: porewater; isolation source: Opalinus Clay rock BIC-A1 borehole | place: Switzerland: Mt Terri URL, St-Ursanne ... | reverse complement strand
GGCATTACTCAGTAAGTTATGCATCACCTGACTAATTCGATGCTGATCTATTTTTAAGTGAGGTATAACTTGATCAAAAGAGTACTCTAAAGTAACTCCTTTCTTTTGCGCCAAAATAGCAGCTTCATTTACAATTCTAGAAAGAAACGTTTTAAGATCTGTTTCCTGCTTTTTTAGTTTGAGCTGTCTATTTGCAGCTAATGACAGGTCTCTTAAATCCGTTATCAGTTGGCTTAAGAGTAAAAGCTCTTTTTCAATTGATTCCAGTTCATCACCAGATGGTGGAACCATGCCATCCTGTATAGCCTCAAGACGGCAGCGAGCCACCGTAAGGGGATGACGCAGTTCATGTACAATATCAGCATAAAAAGCTCTTCGATGTTTTTCTGCCTGGTCCAATGACGCAGCCATAATATTAAAGCTTTGAGCTAATTTTCCAATTTCATCTTCAGATTCAATCCAAACTCTTTCACTTAAGTTACCCTTTGCAATCCGCTCTGTAGCTTTATATAACTTTTTGATTGGTCTGGTTATAAGTAGAACCACATAATAACCGGATAGAGAAGAAATAACTATTGAAGCCAAGCCAGCAATAATAAAAGAAATGTTTAAAGCCTGAAAAAATTGATCGGCAGACCCTCCTCTGAAAGGAGGCATTTGTCTCATCATAGATTTACCTGGAAAATAAGATCTCAACAAAAACTCAAAAATTCCCTTTGAAAGCATTACCATAATACTCATGGAAAGAAAAGAAACGATGAAAAAAGCGATAGTTAATTTTTTCGATAAACTATTCATAATCCCAGCCTCTTAAACTGATATCCTACACCTTTAACAGTTAGGATATATCTTAGTTTTTGTGGATTTTCCTCAAGTTTCGATCTTATATTTTTAATATGGCTGTCCAGTGTTCTATCATACCCTTCATATGAATAGCCATATATAGCTTCGATGATTTGATCGCGGGTTAGAACCTGCCCGGCATTTTCCATGAGTACTTCTAATAATTTAAACTCTGTAGGAGTAAGCTTTATTTCATTGCCCTTTTCCCAAACACCCATAGACTTTCGCTCAATAACAAGATCGTCTACCATTAAACGATCTTGTTTAATTTGTGGCGACAATGCTCGTCTCAGCAACACTTTAACCCTGGCGACTACTTCCCGAATACTAAAAGGCTTTGTGATATAATCGTCTGCTCCTGTTTCTAAACCTGTTAATTTATCTTCCTCCTCATCCCTGGCAGTCACCATAATAATCGGTACATCTGAGCGGGAACGAAAGTTTCTGCAAACTTTTATTCCATCTTCCCCGGGCAAATTCAGATCAAGCAGGACTAAAATAGGTTTAACTTCATCAAAAATTTTAATTGCCTCATTTCCATTACCAATAATTTCAACGTTAAATCCTTCCTTTACAAGGTACATTTTTAATGTTTCTGCAATGGTTGGTTCATCTTCCACAATCAGAATAGTATTTTCTTTCATCATCGTTAAACTCCCTCCAATCACAGCCAGGAAATATTTTGTTAAATCTTATTTTAATTATTTTAATTGGTACACATTTATCTATCTGAATTTTAGCTTTCCAATCTAATTCTATCATTTTAATATGGATTTATTATGAATATTTATCCTAATTATCCTTAAACACCATGATTTTTGATAAAAAGTGTTAAAGCGACCTTATCCTAAAATCAAAGTTTTAGAATTATTTTTATAGGTAAAATAAGCTATTTTTCTATGGAGCTATGGAGAAAAAGACAAAGGCGAAAATCTCGAGTAACCCTCTTGATTTAATTGGATATATCAGGTATAATATATTTGTTAATGACAATGATTATCATTTACAATCTTTAATTGAGAATAGAAATCTAATATACTCTCTACCAGTTTATATAAATAGAGAGTTTTATTAGAAATTATTATTGATAATGATTTTCAATATCTGTTTCAAGGGGATTAACATGGATTGATGCAAAATAGAACACTGCAGTAAAAAAACTTACATCAACTCTTTAGATACACAAAACTGCCACGGGAGGTCAATAAAAAACACGAAAGGACTTGAACCATAACTAATCGGTAGCTCTGATATCGGAAAAAGCGTATTGTTTAACCATTTGAACAGGTGCTTATGTTACTGTGTCAAACTACCCAGGTACAATGACTGAAGTTTCCCGTGGAAAAAGCAAAATATAGGTAAAAATTATTTTTACACAAATTAACAATTAAGTCATTATCTCAATCTTACGCTTAGTTTTTTAAAAAGAACGATAAGGAATTGTATTTAGTAACGAGGAAAAGTAGGTGATATATGCTAATAAGTCTTAAAAAGTTTGAAAGATGTTAAAGAATAATATTAATAAAAAGAATATTCAGAAAGGAAAGGTGTAAACATGATTGAAGCATTAGTAGTAACTTTAAGGGAGGGTATTGAAGCAGCCCTGGTAGTAGGTATTATAGTGGCCTACTTAAACAAAGTACAAAAACCAGATTTAAAGAAATATGTATACTCAGGCTTAGTACTGGCTGTCATTGCCAGTGTTTTAGGAGCAGTTATTTTTAATATGATAGGTTTTGATCCTGAAAATGAAGTACTTGAAGGTATTATGTTCTTTACGGCAGCCATTTTTGTAGGCAGTATGGTTATCTGGATGCAAAAAACTTCAAAAAATTTGAAAAAAGAAATGGAAGAGAAACTACATAACATAGTAAATCAGAACAATGTTCAATCTAAAAAACAGGGAATAGGAATTTTGGCATTCACTTTCTTCATGGTATTTAGAGAAGGTATTGAAACGGTATTGTTTATGGCAGCCTTATCTACTGAGAATAACGCATTTATGAACTTTCTAGGCGGAATTTTCGGACTTTCTCTTGCTGTAATTTTTGCTATATTCTTTATAAGAGGGAGTCTTAAAATCAATCTATCCAGATTCTTCAATGTTACCAGTTGGATTTTAATGATCTTGGTGCTAAGGCTCTTTGCAGGGGGACTCCATGAGTTTGGAGAAGTTGGCATCATTCCTTTGAATCCTCTTGCAATGAAGATAATCGGCTTAATCGTAAGGGACAATTCAACTGTAGTCATATCCATGATGCTGCTTACCCTTCCAATTATTATGGTATTATTGGATAATAAAAATGAAAAGAAACCTTTAGATGAAGTTAAAGGAGAAACTAGTGTAGAGAAGCGAAAGAGACTGGCGGAAATTCAAAAGGACAAAAGATGGAAGACAGCTGTCATTGCGTCTGCATTAGCTATAAACCTTATCTTAGGATATAACTTGTTTGTTCAGGCTACAAGACCTGTATACGACTCAAATCCCCAAGTAATTTCGGCTGCAGACGGTGAAATCAGAATTCCCTTGGAAAGCCTGACTGAAAATGTAATGAGTAAATACAGCTATGAAATAGATGGAGTAACTATACCATTTCTTTTGGTGAAAAGAACCGGAAATATTATCAGCAGCGGCTTAGATGCGTGTGATATATGCGGTCCGTTAGGATATTTTCAAGAGCAGGGTAATACAGAAAATATAATTTGTAAGAATTGTAATGCACCTATTCCTATGCCTACCATTGGGTTCCCGGGAGGATGCAATCCCCTTCCGTTAGAAACTGAAAGGATTGATAATGATATTATAATTAAAGTATTAGATTTAGAGGCTTCTAAAGACGTATTTGCAGCGGTAGGGCAGGTGGAATAAACCTCCTCCCTGCTGTAAATAGACAATTGGGTTAGGAGGGTACATTTACATGTATGGAAGAATATTAAGAAAATCCATTAAAGTCCGTAGAAAGAGAATTATTTTAGCGGTTATAGCGGTGATCATGGGAGCTTCTCTTATTTCAGCCCTGGCAGGTGTTTATCTGAATATAGAGGAAAAAGTAGGAAAGGAATTAAGTTCTTATGGAGCCAATATCATTGTGAAGCCCAAAGGCGATGATATTCCGCTGGAAATTGGCGGTGTGAACTACAGCTCTAATCAGCAGCAAAATTTTTTAAGGGAAGATGAGCTGTATAAAATTAAAAAAATATTCTGGAAATATAACATTCTAGGATTTTCACCCTATTTGAGTGCCGTTGTAAAGGTGGGTCCTGAAAATGAAAGTGTTGTTTTAACAGGGACCTGGTTTGATAAGGAAATTGATATTCCTGATGAAGCATTCAAATCGGCCAGGGTAGGTGTTAAAACCATTGCCCCTTGGTGGACTGTGGACGGGGAATGGATAAATGATGAAGAAAACAAACCGGAAGCTATTCTAGGTTCTGCAGTGGCAAAGCAGCTTAAGAATAAAGTAGGTGATACGGTCAGTATCAATTATAATGGGAAAATGATTGAATTGAAGGTTGTTGGCATTTTACATACGGGAGGAGAAGAAGAGAACCAGATTTTTACCAACTTATCTGCGGTACAGGATTTGACAGGACTTCAGGAAAAAGTATCGGAGATTAAAGTTAGTGCTGCCATTACTCCGGAGGATGATTTTGCTAAAAAAGATATTACACAAATGACAAAAGAAGAATATATCCGTTGGTATTGTACTCCATATATTCGTTCAATAGCTCTTCAAATTGAAGAAGTAATCACAGATTCGGACGCTCTGCCTATTGAGCAGATTGCCAGTGCCCAGGGGAATTTTATCAAGAAAATTAAACTGATGATGATGCTTATTAGCCTTGTAGCTGTGGCTGCTTCAGCCCTTGGGGTTATGACGGCTATGACTACGAGTATTTTAGAGAGACGAAAGGAAATAGGGGTTATAAAAGCTATAGGAGCTCAAACAAATCAGACTATTGCCTTATTTATGGCTGAAATCGGCGCCATAGGGGTTACCGGTGGAATTATTGGCTATGGTGTGGGAATCGGGCTGGCACAGGTAATAGGCAATGCGGTCTTTAATTCCACTGTAGCGATAAATGTTATCGTACTACCTGTAACTATTATCATTGCTATTGGCATTACTATGATTGGAAGTATGATTCCTATTAGAAATGCGCTTAAAATCGATCCTGTGATAGTGCTTAGAGGTGAATAGGGAAAGGACGGTGAATCAAAAAGGTGCTTAAACGAATTGTATTTAAATCCATTCAAAACAGAAAGAACAGGATATTGGTTGCCATATTGGCTGTGGTCATGGGAGCTTCGATGGTTTCTACACTAATCAATATAGCTCTGGACTTAAACGGTAAGGTGGCAAAGGAATTAAGAGCTTTTGGAGCTAACCTGGTGCTTCTACCTGACGAGATAAGGGAAAATAATGGACAATTATTATCTCTGGATGAAATAGACAAATTAAAAGATACCGGCAGGATAGACGACGTTTATGGATACGCTCCCTATTTATACAGCATCGGAAAGATAGAAGAGCAAAATGTGGTGATTGTCGGCAGCCAGTTTGAAAATATAAAAAAAACAAGTCCATGGTGGAAAGTAGAAGGCAGTTGGAACGATGATAATAGCGAAGAAAGTACCATCATGGTTGGAAGTAAGGTAGCAGCTAAATTAGGATATAAAATCGGTGATACGGTTACCTTGAATATAAGAGAAGAAACTGATAAGAAAGAATCCTATACGAAAAAAAACGATGAAATACCAGTAGATGGAATTTCATCTGCATCTCAAAGTCTTAATGGTGATGCAGCAAAACGTTGGCCGTTAAACATTTTGTCAGAAATGAACCAGGGAGAATATACACCAAAGCTGTTTAAACTGGTAGGGATTGTATCTACAGGGGGTTCTGAAGATAACCAGGTTTTCATAAAGTTGAAAGAGGCACAACTGATTTTTGAAAAAAAAGCTCAAGTAAATCTGGTGCAAATTAGTGTGTTAACCAACAAAAACCCTATAGAAAAAACAGCATTACAAATTGAAGAACAAATTCCAGGTACAAAGACCAGGATTTTGAGTCAAATTTCTAAAGCAGAGGGGAATATACAAGATAAGATATTGTTCCTAATGGTTTTGGTTACAGTTTTAACCTTGATTGGTTCCGGGCTTAGTGTTATGAGTACCATGACCACCACAGTTTTAGAACGAAGGAAAGAAATTGGAATGATGAAGGCCATTGGAGCTCAAAATAAAAAAATTGCCGCTATCTTTTATGCCGAAGCCGGAGCTGTAGGACTTATAGGCGGTATAGCGGGATATATTTTGGGATTTCTCATGGCTCAGATAGTGGGAAAGAGTGTTTTTGATACTTTTATAGGTTTTCACCTAACGGTAATTCCCATTACTTTGATTTCTACAGTGTTGCTTGCGTTAATTTCCAGCAAAATTCCGGTAGGGCAGGCTATTAAAATTGATCCTGTAATAACATTAAGGGGTGAATAGCGTGGATAAAAATAATATGATTACGACAATGAATTTATCAAAATGTTACAATGAAAAAACACAGGTTTTAGATGATTTAAATATTGCAATAAAAAAGGGAGAATGGGCTAACATCATGGGGCCTTCGGGCTCTGGGAAAACAACCCTTTTGAACATATTAAGCTGTCTGGACAGGCCTACGGACGGTTCTGTTATCATCAATGGTACAGAAGTGACAAAGCTTTCTCAGGATGAGATGGCTGCATTCAGAAGAGAAAATATAGGGCTGGTCTTCCAGCAATATCATTTGATTCCCTACCTTACTGCACTTGAAAATGTAATGCTGGCCCAGCATTTTCACAGCATGGTGGATGAAAAAGAGGCAAAAGATGCTTTAGAGCTGGTGGGATTAGGTCATAGACTGGACCATATTCCCGCCCATTTGTCCGGTGGAGAGCAGCAGAGGGTGAGTATTGCAAGAGCACTTATTAACCAGCCTGCAATTATCCTAGCTGATGAACCTACCGGTAATTTAGACAGGGCAAACGGTAAGATTATTTTGGATTTATTTAAAAAGCTGCATACAAAAGGACATACCATAGTGATTGTAACCCATGATCCTGAAATCGGTACAATGGGCGACAGATTAATCAGATTGATGGATGGAAGGACTGTGGATGAAAAGATAACTGCTTAGAAAACAATAGTATCAACATATATTGATATGATAAAAGGTGCTGGTCACAGGATAGCTTAGCATCTTTTATTTTTTTGCTCATTGTTAGTTTTAGTTTTTATGTAGGGTATTCTTTTTTTCTAATTCTACCTACAAACTTTAAATTAAGGTTAAAAAAGAACTTTTTCAACCTATTTTCTACGCATCCTTTACTAAAGGACGAAATAATGAAAATTATACTGCTCTTAAGGTCACATTTTACTCAAAAATAAAATATATGCCAATTAAAATCAATACAAGACCAATTAATCTATTTACTATATGATGACAATAAGCCATCCATGCCCTATTTTTTAATACTCCAAATAGCCATCCTATGGCAAGAAAAGGAAGGCTATGGCCTAAGCCAAATATAAAAAGTAAAAAAAAGCTTTCTATGATAGATTGCTTAACTATAAAATAAGTTATCATCGCTAATAGCATAGGTGATGTACATGGTATTGCTGTAAACGCAAATAATGATCCTAATGAAAAAGCTTTTGGTATAGGATGATTTAATTGTTTTTGTTTGTCTTTCTTTTGTTTATAACTAAAGTTAACAATCGTAAAAGGTAATAATTTGGTAATATGATATAGCCTTAGACCCAGCATATATAATCCCATTGATAAAAATATAATTGCTAAAATATAATTAAACATGCTTTCATACTCTTTAAACCATCCTATAATCTGCTCCCCGAGCAAAACACTAATAATTCCTAGAATAGTAAATGTAGTGATAAAACCAATCATTATTATTAATGAAGTTGAAAATATAACTTTTTTAGATTTATTTTGAAATACCAGTACGCTGGATGTCATACCAATCCTGCAAGGATCGAAGCCAGTTAATAATCCAGCAAAGAAACTGATAAGCACAGCTATAGAAAAATCTATATTGTATAATTGCTTAATAGAATCCAATATCCATTCCATTTGCTAGCCTCCAATATTATTATTATTTGTCGTAATATATATATTTGTGAGTGTCAAATAAAATTCCGATTGTGAATGATTAAATAATAAAATATGAGCAAATATTCATATGAAATTGTTGACAATAAATATTACTAGGAATATAATAAAAATATAACATATGAATGATTGCTCAAATATTCAAAGTACAGGAGGTGAACAATATATGAGTGAAAATAAGGTTGATTTTGAAAGATGCGATTGTACTGTTATTCATGAAGATGTTGTAAACGCAGTAAGGGATAGTATGCCCCATGAAGAAAGCTTATATGATTTAGCAGAAATTTTTAAAGTTTTTGGTGATACTACAAGAATTAAAATACTTTATGCCTTATTTGCTTCAGAGATGTGCGTATGTGATATTGCTGTATTACTTAACATGACTCAGTCTGCAATATCCCATCAACTACGTGTTTTAAAACAAGCAAGGTTAGTAAAATATAGGAAAGAAGGCAAGGTAGTGTATTATTCTTTGGATGATGAACATATTAAGCAAATCTTTGATCAAGGTTTAATTCATATTACAGAAAAAAAATAGAGTAGGAGGGGAACCATGTCATCTAGTAATAAAAAGGAATTGATATTGGAAGGCTTAGACTGTGCTAATTGTTCAGCCAAAATTGAATTTGAAGCTAATCAAATAGCTGGAGTAAAGGCTTCGATGAACTTTATGACGAAGACACTTACTATCGAGACTGAAAATGGACAGGAGCTAGAAAGGATATTAACGCAAATAAATTCTATCATTAATAAGCACGAACCGGATGTTATAGTAAGAGAAAAAACCATAAACAAAGGCGAAAAAAAAGCATTCATACTTGTTGGCCTGGGATGTGCAAACTGTGCTGCGAAGATGGAAACACAGATTAAAAATCTTGCAGGCGTAAAGAATGCAAACGTGGATTTTGTGTCTAAGAAATTAATCATTGAAGCAAATAGTAAGCAGGAGCTAAAGAGAATTATTGAAGAAGCTACAGCCATAGTAAAAAGAATTGAACCGGATGTTGAAGTAGTGGATGAAGAACAAAAAAGAAAAAGCGGTAATAAAAAAGTATTTATACTTGAGGGACTTGGATGCGCGAATTGTGCATCAAAAATAGAATCAGAAGTTAAAAAATTAGAGGGAGTTAAGACTGCTTCAGTAGATTTTGTTTCAAAAAAGCTTACTATGGAGACCGATGATAGTATTAATTTTCAAAAGTTGAATGAAGACATAGTCAGCATAATAAAAAGAATTGAACCGGATGTTAAATTAATAGGTGCTGAAGAGATTATTAAAGAAAAAGTAAAAGAGAATGGCGATGAAGAGGAAGAAAGTAACAAGAAAGAAATAATAAGACTGGGTATAAGCGGAGCTTTCTTTGTTATAGGCTTAGCATTAAATTTGCCAACCTGGATGGAGCTTACCGTATTTTTAATAAGCTATATAATATCTGGAGGAAAAATTGTACTAAAGGCTCTAAAGAATATCACAAGGGGCCAAGTGTTTGATGAAAACTTCCTTATGAGTATTGCTACAATTGGTGCATTTTTTATTGGAGAGTACCCTGAGGGTGTAGCTGTTATGCTGTTTTTCCAAGTAGGAGAGTTTTTCCAAGAGCTAGCTGTAAACCGTTCGAGGAAGTCAATTAGTGCACTTATGGATATAAGACCTGACTTTGCTAATCTTAAAGTTGGAGATGACCTAAAAAGGGTATCCCCTGAAGAAGTAAGCATCGGTGATATTATTGTCGTAAAGCCGGGAGAAAAAGTGCCACTGGATGGTAAGGTTATAGAAGGATACTCAATGGTTGATACATCTGCTTTAACAGGTGAATCTGTTCCAAGAGAAGTGGAAACAGGCAATGATGTATTAAGCGGCTTCATTAATAAGAATGGCCTTTTAACCATAGAAGTAGCTAAAGAATTTGGCGAATCAACTGTGGCTAAGATTTTAGATTTAGTACAGAATGCCAGCAGCAGAAAGGCTCCAACTGAAAACTTTATAACGAAATTTGCCAGATATTATACGCCGGTAGTTGTAATCGTTGCAGCGCTCCTTGCGATCGTACCACCCCTTATTATTCCAGGAGCAACATTCTCACAATGGATCTATAGAGCATTAGTATTCCTGGTAATTTCGTGCCCTTGTGCACTGGTAGTATCTATTCCACTAGGCTTCTTTGGCGGAATCGGTGGAGCATCCAGAAGTGGTATATTAATAAAGGGAAGTAACTATTTGGAAGCTTTAAATAATGTGGAAATAGTTATTTTTGATAAGACGGGTACTTTGACAAAAGGTGTATTTAATGTAACGGAAATAAATCCTCAAAATAATTATACCAAAGAAGAGCTAATAGAATATGCTGCTTATGCAGAGAGCTATTCAAATCACCCAATAGCAGTTTCGATTTTAAAAGCCTATGAAAAAGAAGTTGATAAAAGTAAAATCGAAAGCTATGACGAAATATCTGGACATGGTATAAAGGTTAAGGTCGAAGGCAAAGAAATACTTGCAGGTAATATTAAATTAATGAACAAAGAAAATATTAAAGTTAGCAAGGTTGAATCTGTAGGAACTGTAGTGCATGTAGCATTGAATAATTTGTATGCAGGTTATATTGTAATTTCTGATGAGGTTAAAGATGATTCAGCGAGTGCTATCAAAGCATTAAAAGCACTTGGCGTTAAAAAAACTGTTATGCTTACAGGAGATGCAAAATCTGTTGGTGAAAAAGTAGGTAAGCAGTTAGGATTAGATGAAGTATATGCAGAATTACTACCTACTGAAAAAGTTGAAAAACTTGAATTGATTGATAAACAAAAGTCACCAAAAGGGAAGCTTGTCTTTGTAGGTGATGGTATTAATGATGCACCGGTACTTGCAAGAGCTGACATCGGAATGGCAATGGGAGGCTTAGGATCGGATGCAGCCATTGAAGCTGCTGATGTGGTAATTATGACTGATGAGCCATCTAAGATAGCTACAGGTATAAAAATTGCAAAGAGAACACGAAAAATTGTATGGCAGAATATAATACTTGCTATGGGAGTTAAGCTTATATTCTTAATCCTGGGCGCTACTGGTGTAGCTTCATTATGGGAAGCAGTATTCGCTGATGTTGGGGTAACAGTTATTGCTGTAATAAATGCCATGAGAGTAATGAAAGTCAAGAATTTATAGCATCAGTATCTAATCTAGAGAAAGAACTATAGATAAGCTGTTGGGGTTATGCTGGCTGTAATTTTTCATCAGACATGCATAACCCTATATTGCAATAGGATAAAATTAAAGTTTGTTAGAAAACAAAATTTTATTATGACAATAATAATCAAAATCACAGGAGGTTAAATATGCCATATTTCCTTATAATTGTCTTAGCACTTATTATAGATCAGTTAAGCAAATATTTTACTGTAATATATTTAAAACCAGTAGGAACTTATCCATTAATTAATAATGTTTTTCATTTAACATATGCTGAAAATACTGGAGCTGCGTTTAGTATGTTTAGCGGCAAACAGCCGTTTCTTATAATTTTGACATTAATAATAATTGTGGCACTACTATTTTATCTTATTAGAAATTTAAAAACAAATCAGGTTCTTCTTAAATTTTCTTTGTCACTTATAATAGGTGGAGCTTTAGGAAACCTTATCGACAGGATAAGACTGAATTATGTAGTAGATATGCTAGATTTTACATTAATCAATTATCCAGTCTTTAATATGGCAGATGTGTTTGTAGTATCAGGCTCAGTTATCTTTGCATACACAATACTAACTAGTTCGACAAACAATTCTGTAGATTAACTACCAGTAATGCTTGGAGGATTTAATTATGGGAAATAAGGAGCAATATATACCGGCTGCAAAGTATAGTATTTTAACGGATTTATTTGATCCCTTCATGAAATATATAATGCGTGAAGAAAAATTTAAAAACGAATTGCTTGATGAGGCAAAAATACAAAAAAGAGATACGGTACTTGATTTTGGTTGTGGAACTGGAACTTTGTCAATTATGGTAAAAGATAAGGTGATGGATACTATTGTTCACGGTGTTGATATAGACCCAAAAGTGCTAAAGATAGCTAAAAATAAAATTGACAACAAAGGATTATCAATAGATTTAAGGGAATTTGACGGAATAAACCTGCCTTATGAGAATAATGTATTCGATAAAGTAATTTCAAGTCTGGTATTTCATCATTTGGTTCGGGAGCAAAAGGTAAAAATGTTAAAGGAATTGTATAGAGTGACTAAACAAGGCGGTGAAATTCATATTGCTGATTTCGGCAAACCTCAGAATTTAACTATGAGGGCCGGTTTTTTTATAATACAGCTATTTGATGGATTCAATAATACCAAGGATAATTTGATAGGGTCCATACCATCGTTTATGGAGCATGTTGGCTATAAAAATGTTAAAGAAGTTCAACAGGTGATGACGATACTCGGGACAATCTCAATATACAGCGGTACAAAGCTTTAGAATTGAATCATTTATGTATTTCTATTATACAACAAAAAAATCGGATGTTGTTGTTGATATTTCAAAGCCAAAATCGAGGGAGGAATACTTATGAACGAAAGTATGCTGTGGTTGTTGAAAGACACACGCAAAGCCAAAAAGCAAGGTATGAATGCAATAAAAGAGCGGCAGCGCAATCGTCTTGCCGAGATAGTAGCCTTCGCGCGGGCCAACTCACCCTATTATGGAGAACTTTACAAAGACCTGCCGGAGCGAATCGAGGACACCACATTATTGCCAATCACCAACAAGAAGAAGCTGATGCCGCGCTTTGACGACTGGTGCACAGATCGCGAAGTAACGTTCGAAAAAGTGAGTGCATTCGTCGATAATCCTAACTTGATCGGGGAACGTTTCCTAGATAAGTACACGATAACCACTACTTCAGGCACTACCGGGACACGCGGTATCTTTCTGCTGGATGATCGAAGCCTCTCTGTAGCGAGTGCTATCGCTTTTCGCATGATGAGCAGTTGGCTTGGAGCATGGGATGTTGTTCGCATCCTTGCTGGAGGAGCACGCATGGCGATGGTAAATGCAATGGGTGGACACTTCGCTTCCGCAGTAGCCGCTACCCGCTTACGAAAGCAGCGCAACAAGACAGTTGAGGTCTTTCCAGTACACATGCCCCTGTCGGAGATGGTCGCAGGACTCAATCGGTTCCGTCCTGTCATAGTCGCCCCCTACGCAAGTATGGGTGCATTGTTAGCCAGTGAGCAGGAAGCTGGTCGCCTGCACATCAACCCGGTACTGATGGTGCTTGCAGCCGAGGGACTCCCGGCACGCGAGTACGACCGAATCGCCAAGGCGTTTAATACCAAAGTTCGTCACAGTTATGCCGCCACCGAGTGCCCCTTCCTCAGTTACGTATGCGAGCATGGTTGGTTACACGTCAACAGCGACTGGCTCGTGTTGGAGGCCGTCAACGCCAATTATCAGCCCGTAACACCGGGTGAGTGGTCACACACGGTTTTGGTAAGCAACCTCGCTAACCGGATACAGCCAATCCTACGCTATGACCTGGGCGATAGTGTCATGCTGCGGCCTAACCCTTGCCCGTGTGGGAATCCGCTGCCGGCAATCCGTGTTCAGGGCCGAGCCGCCGACATGCTTACCTTCTCCAGCGACCACGGCAAGCCAATTACTTTACCGCCGTTGGTATTCGTTGCCCTGGTCGACCGTGTTCCTGGGATTGATATTATCCAGATCGTTCAGACCACACCGACGAACCTGCGTGTACGATTGAGGCCTGCAGCTGGTGCTGACTCAAATCTTGTATGGCAGGCGATACACACCGAAATAACACACCTACTTATCGAGCATAAGCTAGGTCATGTTACAGTTGAGCGTGCCGAGGAACCGCCTGAACAGTCCCCTGGTGGAAAATTCCGCAAGGTTATCCCGTTAAGTTAAGGTAAGCATTAGAAAAGAATAAGTGCTTATATCATAAGGGTAAATATAAGATATTGAAATATTCATAGTGAATATGAGAATAAAGGTTAAGAGGATTTTCTTAAAGATAGAACAAATGTTATTTGGCAAATTATTTTTATTTATCTAATGATGATGATAAAAAGAAGGTTGAATACTTTGGTAGAATTAATAGAATGAGTACTGTAGAAAATATATATGCTATCAAATAATCTGTTGTATTAAAAATAATTTGATGTGTTAATAAAATTGAAACTAAATTACTAAATTAAATTATTGTAGTTTTGCACAAATAGTTTTTGTCTATGTAGGAGGAAATCATGGAGATATTAAAAGCGATTATATTGGGCATCGTACAAGGGATTACCGAATGGCTTCCAGTGAGCAGCACTGGACATCTTATTTTGGTTGAAGATTTTATGAAATTTAAGCTTTCACACTCTTTTGCAAGTACATTTTTTGTTGTAATCCAATTTGGGTCAATACTGGCAGTGCTAGTACTATTCTTCAGAAAGCTTAATCCATTCGATGCTGGCAAAACAGATAAACAAAAATCCGAAGCTATTAATCTATGGATAAAAATTATCCTGGCTACAGTGCCAGCTGGAATCGTAGGACTTTTATTTGATGATATAATCGAACAGGTATTGTATAATCCTACTACGGTATCCTTAACTCTCATCTTATACGGAGTTTTATTTATTTTGATAGAAAAGAGAAATAGAGTATCCAAAATTAACGAATATAATCAGTTAGGCTATTTTAGAGCAATTTGTATAGGTCTATTTCAAATGTTGGCTTTAATACCTGGTACATCCAGGTCGGGAGCAACAATAATAGGTGCTGTCTTGCTAGGAACATCTAGACACATAGCGGCCGAATTTTCATTCTTTCTAGCCATACCAGTCATGATTGGGGCAAGCAGTGTTAAATTATTAAAAGCATGGTTTGGATTTAGTAGCTTGGAATGGGTTGCTTTGGGTGTAGGGTCCCTTGTGGCTTTCGTTGTCTCTATATTTGCCATAAAGTTTCTTATGGACTACATTAAAAAACATGATTTTAAGGTCTTCGGATATTATAGAATAGTACTTGGAATAGCAGTTTTATTGTATTTTTACATTGTAGCATAACATGGACAGAAGTTATGGATAGCGTTTATCATCTTCTTGAGCAGTGAATTGTCTTTTTTTATTAAAAACATTAATGTTTTAAATTACTTACTGTTATAGATTAAATTAAAAAATTGTTATGTTAAGGGCAAACTTGTCGAAAGGCAAGGACGCAAAGCCACGGGTCTAAAGCGAGCACCAAGATCGCTATGATAGCCGGGTTGCCGAATTTGGTTACCTTTGGCTCACTGGTGCTATTTTGAACATCAGTGGGCCTTTATGTCTATTAAAGACATTATATTTATATTATCTTGCGGTAGGTACATGGGCAAGATGTGTTTGAGAAACATGCAACTAGTTTTTGGCAAAAAATCAAGGAAGGAAGTGGTGATTTTGTTACCAGTTAAGATTATAATGGCAGATGATGAACCTGGGGTATTGCTATTGCTTTATTCAATGCTTAGTGGACTTGAAAGTGCTCTAGTTGTTGGAACAGCAGAAAATGCTAATGATGCAATAAAGCTTGTCAAAGATCAAAATCCGGATCTGGCTTTCTTGGATATTGAACTACCTGATATGAGGGGGATAGAGTTGGCTGAGGAGCTGAGAAAAATAAAGCCAGATTTGGTTATAGTATTTATCACAGCACATCAGGAATATTCTCTTGAGGCTTTTAAGCTGTATGCTTTCGATTATATTTTAAAGCCTATTGACTATGAACGGGTAAAAACAACTTTTCGTCGCATTCAACAAATACTAAAAATGCCGAAGGATAATCCGCCAAACTCGTATCCGCAGACATCCAGAATTTCCATTAATCTTGGCCACGAACGTGTCTTTGTGAAGTTGGATGAGATTTTCTATATAGAGAAAACTGGACGTCATACTCTTATTTGCTGTGTTAATGGAAAGTTTAAAATCAGACAAACACTGCTAGAGCTGGAACAGCACTTAGGGCCGACATTTTTACGCTCCCACAAATCTTACATTATTAATACTGACCAGATTGAACGAATAGCCACTTATCCTAATTCATCGTATTATGAGGTTAAATTTAAAAATTGTAAAGATACGGCATTGCTTAGCCGTGACCGAGTACATGAACTTATGAAATATTCAAATTACAATGTTTGAAGGGGGAATTTGAATGGATTTTATGCCACTGATACCCTTTTTAGGTGTATCTATTCCTGAGAGTTTAACTTTATATTATATGGTATTGGCACTAGTACGTAAAAAAGAGTCTCTGCTCTTTGTTATAGCTCTTTCTCTGTTAACTTCCCTGTTTTCTTATATTGCTCGTTCAATACCGATGGTTTTTGGTATCCATAGCATCTTACAAGTAATATTAATGGTTATTTTTTTAAACCTTTTTTTAAAATTATCCTGGCACACAGCGGTAGCTACCATGATAGTGGCAAGCGTAGTATTAGGATTTGCAGAGGGTATTTTTATTCCTTTTTTGGCTTGGATTTTTTCTTTGGATTTAGAACAAATTATCTCCGATCCCTTGCTGCGAATACTGTTTACTTTACCGCACTTACTCTTTTTAGCGGTATTAACCCACATCGTTAGCAAACGTCAGTTGCAGTTGCCATTGATAGCACGACTGATGGAAGTGAATGATGAGGGCGGTAAAGGGACAAAAAGGCAATTGGTTAGGCAAACATATCTTTTGGCATTATGTCTTGTACAAGCTTTAATGCTGGTATTATTAAAGATCAGTTTTTACGCCTATACTTCGGGTGTTTACCCTAGTTTTACTCTGGATACTTTAGTAGAAATCAGCAGCATCGTCCTAATGGTGGCTGCTTTAGCTACCATTTTTGTAGCCAATTACTTATTGAAAGTTATAGAACGAGAAGCCAGACTAGAATCAGAATTACGTTATGTTAAGGAAAGGCATAATCTAAATTTGCGATTACAGGTTGAGCGACACGATTTCTATAATCATCTTACAGCCATTTATGGATTTATAAAGGCAGGGTATTACACTCAAACTGAAACTTATATCGAAAATTTATACCAAACCGTTCGTCAGATAGCAAGTCTCTTAAAAATTAATCCTCCAGAATTAGCCGCTATTCTGAGTGCAAAACAGGAGGAAGCAAAAATGGGAGGGATCGAATTTCATTGGCAGGTGAATATCCAAAGTAACACCATTCCGCTATCACCGGAAGATCTCACTCATTTAGTCGGCAACTTATTGGACAATTCCTTTGAGGCGACAAAAGCTAGTTGTTCTCCAAGGGTAGATTTGACCCTTATCAGCAATAAACTTGGTTTAGAATTGAAGGTATCTAATAATGGCAGCTTCATTCCTCGGGATGTCAGACAAAATATCTTCACCGCAGGTTATACAACTAAAGATGCAAGTCGGCATAGTGGTCTGGGGCTATACATAATTAAACAAATTATAAATCGCCATGATGGTCAATTAAAGTTGAAGGAGCCTGAAAACTATTCTGGTGTGGAATTTATGCTCTATATTCCTTGGAACAGTTAACCAATCTAATTATTCATTTGCTTTCAACAAATGCCAGAATACCTTTTTCAAACCATCTCAGACCTTTGAGAAAGGGTCTGATTTTTTTATGTATGGAAAAATAACGATTCAAGCAACAATTCCTACGAGTCGCGACGTGATTCTTACGGGTTGCGCATGTGCTATAGGAAGTATATGGAATAGATGCTACGATATAATTAGAGGTGATATAAAGATGAGTGAGTTCTCAATTCATAATATGGGACAAGCAGTTGGGTCATATGTAGCAAAAAAGGTTTCCAGGCTTGACCAAGCAGAATTCCTAGCCTACGGTGCTGAAATTTTGCTAGGAAGCATCGTTAAATTGAGTATTCTTTTTTTCATTGCAGTCATGGTGGGCGTTGTCTCTGAAGTTGTAGTCTTACTTATAGTAACAGGCTTTATTCGCACCTTATCAGGTGGAGCACATTGTTCTGCATATTATAGATGTCTGGCAACAAGCAGTTTAATTCTTTCCACGTTAGGTTATACAATTAAAACTATCCAACCTATTATCAGGCTATTACCAACAAGCATGCTTCTTGGAATTACAGTGCTATCCATTTATTTCTACTGGTGTTATGCGCCACAGGCTCCTCTTAATAAGCCTTTTAAGAGCAGGGCAATGGAATTGACCTTCCGTCGGTATACGTTAATTGCAGTGGTGACGTTATCCATTATCCTAATTATTTTAGGAACAGATAGCCCGATTGCTTGGACAATTGCATTTGCACTATTATGGCAGGCCTTTACTTTAACACCAGCGGGACATAGGTTTATTGATTTTTGGGATATCTTCCTTACTCTTAAAAAGAAAGGAGGCGAGGTAGAATGTTAAGGTTTATAAGCAAATCACTGTTTCAAGGATTAGCAGCAGTATTGACTGTAGTGGCCATGACGAATATTGGAACAACTAGTATGTTTTTGATGTACCAACCGGAACCGCCTAAGAATTTAAACGTATAGTAATAGAGTTTGTAATTAAATGGTCTTTTGGTGCAAACAGCGATGATAGCCGAAATTTAATGTATGGCAAGAGATTAATGGTCTTCAATAGATAGGAAAGCTGAGACTTCCTGATGTAAAAATAGAATAGCGAGCGCTAAGGGCAAACCTGTTTAAAGGCAGGGACGCAAAGCCATAGGGTCTAAGGTACTTACTCCAGTACTATGATAGCCTGGCTGCCGCAGATGGATACGTGTCTATACCTGCCCGTTTTAGCGGCAGGTTTTTTGTCTGTTTAGCTCAACTCTCATTACTTAGTGCTGAAGGTTCACTATGAGGACTGGGGGCAACAAAGGAACTGACTGTTTTCGACAACATATAACAGTGATATAAAGATTATCCTTAGCACTGTTTTTGTTTTCGATTTTTAAGTGAGTGAGGTGCTTACATATGAAAAATAAATTTATGTTAAAGGTACTAAAATAGCAGGTTTAGGTAGTTTTACCCATCCTCTATTTCTATGGGATAAATTACGACCCCCAATTATCCCTCAATTTAATATGTATCAAATAACCCTGAAAACCGCAATTTGCAATAAGCAAATTGCGGTTTTCTTATTGCCAAAATACTTGGTTTTTCGACTAATAAGCCCAGAGCTATCTTCCTTATTTCTACAATCTTTTAAAGTGGACAAGCCCTGTCTTCTTCGATTTTTAAAATACCCATCAGGATGCCGTTCCCCTCCCTCTGTTTTGGTTTTTTTGAAATTTAAAAACCAAAACGGAGGTTTCAATTATGAAAATAATCAATTTAAGAGATTACTATCCATTTTATCAATCTGACTTTTTCGTTGAAGTTCCAGATGAAATAGTAGAGCTATTCACACAATTTAACAGAAAAGAACATGCAGATTTTGAACGCAGACGTGTTCATAAGGCATATTATTCCCTTGATGCTGGCGACAACATTGAAAAGGATGTTGTGTTGCTGGTTTTATCACCAGAAGAAATATATGAGCGAAAGCTAAACAGACAAGAGTTGTATGCTGCTATCAACAGCCTCCCAGAAAAACAGGCCAAGCGAATTTATGCTCATTTCTTTCTCGGAATGAGTAAAACAGAAATAGCAAGAACTGAAGGGGTTGGAGAAAGCACTATTAGAGATTCGATTGTTCGTGGATTAAAGAATATAGAAAAATTTATGAAAAAATTTTTCTAAACCCCTGCGAAATCGCCCAAAAAATCTGCTGATTAATAGAGGGACATATACTACCCCCCTCAAAATGTTCTTTGATAATTGAATAGATGTTTTATCCGGTACTTTCCCTGTATGTCCTGTAATGGAAAGCCAGGTTGCAGGTACGCCAAGACCACCTGTCCAGCATTAAGTTGGATTACAGCCGAAGAATCAATAACGTTTACGGATTGGATGAAGGTAAGGTGTAAGCGATAACTACGTGCAATAAATAAATGTGGTTACATTTAAGGCGATGATACATACAGAGGGACAATGATACTTGCGTATAGTCGAGGTTAGGTCCCAGAGTACGCCCCGGTCGCTGACGGGGAGGTGTGATTCCTATGAGGGCAGTCAACCGCTGCCTGCCGGATAAACCCACAAATTAAGATAAAATCAAAACAGAATGCAGATTAGGGGTGCGTCTATTTATGCAAGTATATATGTGTAACCAATTAAAGGCGTTCCCCTAATATTTGCATACTACATTTAATAGAAAGGGGCTGATACTTTGTTAAAGAGTAATGAAGCATATAAGTTGATTTTTCGAGAATATCCGGATGTTGTAAGTGTAGAACAGATGTGCGAAATGCTTGGGGGTATCAGCACAAAAACCGGATATCGTCTGCTGAAACAAAATGAAATAAAACATTTTAAAATAGGCAGATCTTATAAGATCCCAAAACTTCATATTTTTGAATACTTAAATGTTGTACAAGAATCTAATGCGTAAAACATCGTTTGTACATTTGAACAATATTATAAAGCCTGCTACACTATAATCGTCAGTGGTAGGTGAATTTAAAACTGTTACTTTTTAAGGAGGTCAAATATTATGGTAGCAGGACATCTACGAGAAAAAAACGGTTACTTCCACATTATCTTAAATTATAAGGATATGAACGGAAACCGCAAAACAAAGTCCATTAGCACGGGACTACCCATAAAGGGGAATAAAAAACGTGCTGAAGCAATACTTTTGAAAACCAGAAAAGAATTTAATCCGGATACTGCAATGAGTGACAAAAATACTTTGTTTGCAGACTTTCTTCCAAAGTGGCTGCAGGATGTTATATATAAAGTGGATGCCGAAACATTCGCTCAATACTCATATGATACAAAAGACTGTATCATCCCTTACTTTAAGAATACTGCCATTAAAGTATCAGAAATAAAGCCGAGGGATATAGAAAGTTATTATGAGCATGAGAAAACAGAAAATGGCGCATCAAACAGCACTCTTCTCAAATATCATGAAGTCATCAAAGAAGCCTTGCAATATGCTCTGGAGCTTGAGTTAATAGAGGATAATCCAGCAAACAAAGTTGATCCGACTTCTGATGAAGTACAAATATTATTTACTGATTTCCTTTTGGAATGGCTGGAGATGATGAAAAACAGTGTTGAGATGACTACCTATGCATCTTATTCTTATTGTATTAAAAGCAGTATTATCCCTTATTTTGAAGATAAAAAGATTAAACTCAAAGACCTAACTCCTAAGCACATACAGGATTATTATCAGTATGAGCTAAATGAAAAGGGATTAAGTGCCAACACGGTCATTCATCGCCATGCAAATATCCGGAAAGCATTACAGCATGCTTTTAAAATAGGGTTGATAGATTACAACCCTGCTGATCGGATTGAGCGCCCCAGGAAAGGAAAATTTGTTGGCAGCGTTTATGGTGAGAAGGAGCTTGATGCTTTATTTGCTGTAGTTAAACATCAAAAAATAGAACTTGCCGTGATTTTGGGTGCATTTTACGGACTACGCCGAAGTGAGATTGTTGGACTTAAATGGGATGCTATTAATTTTGAGAAAAAGACATTTACGGTTAAACATACTGTAACTGAGGTAACATTGGACGGAAAAATTACTACCATAGCAAAAGACCGTACAAAGACCAAATCAAGCTATCGTACATTGCCACTGGTAAAGCCCTTTGAAGAATTACTCTATAGACTGAAAGCGGAGCAGGAACTTAATCGAAAGGTTTGCGGCAAAGCATATTGCAAAGATTATCTCGACTATATTTATGTGAATGAGATTGGAGACAGGATTAAGCCAAATTATATTACACAGCACTTTGCAATAGTATTAAAGAATAACAACTTAAAGAAAATTCGTTTTCACGATCTTCGCCACAGTTGTGCCAGTTTATTATATGCTAATGGAGTTAGCCTGAAAGAGATACAGGAATGGTTGGGACATAGTGATATTTCTACTACATCGAATATCTATACACACCTTGATTTTAGTTCAAAGGTTGCTTCCGCCAATGCTATTATGGATGTATTTCCTTCTTAAGCATTTCCTTCTTAAGCAGGAGGGACATTTGGAGGGATATCATATGAAAGGAGATCAACTCCAAGATAATTATAAATGTTATAGAAAAAGAAAAACTCTCAAATCCGCATTTAGCGTATTTAAGAGCTATTGGTTTCTGGTGCCGGTGGTCGGACTCGAACCGACACGCCCAAAGGACACAGCATTTTGAGTGCTGCACGTCTGCCAATTCCATCACACCGGCATATTTATTTTAATTCTCCTCCTTAAAAACCGCCTTAGAATTTGGAGGGATATTTAGGAGGGATATTAAAATCTAAATGGATATTTAGTTTTCAAAAACCCTGTATTTATCAGGGCTGGTACATACCGACTGGTAAAAATACGAAGTAGATTTTGAGTCCACTACGTCTGCCAATTCCATCACATCGGCGTGTCACAAATATTATAATAGCACATATATATTACTAATGCAAGAGATAATTTTCATTCAATGCATTTCAAAAATCAGAGGAAAATGGATTACGTATCAAGAATTTTGGGACTCTTGATTGCCATAATTATTAGGTTATGGTAAACTAAAATAGGATTGATAAAGTAGATAGGTGGTGAATGAATGGATCCAATAACACATGGAGTCATAGGACTTGCAATTTCTGCTTTTAGCGGTGATCCTGTTACAATGTTAAATCCAGTTAGTTTGGGATGTGCTATCGGTGCCATGTCTCCGGATATAGACATAGTAACTAGAATTAAAGGTGATTATGTTTACTTAAAACATCATAGGGGTATATCCCATTCTTTACCAGCCCTTTTTATACTTGCTACGATTATTACATTAGGGCTTTCTCCCTTCTTTGAAGAATTCAATTTCTTCAAGGTATTTATTTGGACACTTATAGGGTGCTTTTCACACACTTTTTTTGATATCTTGAACTCCTATGGAGCTAAGCTATTTATGCCGTTTTCCAAGAAAAAATCTATGGTTGGTATACTAATGCTATATGATCCAGTAATAACAATATTATCTATTTTATTGATTTTTACCAGAGAAAAAACAATTCTGTTTAATATATATATCCTTACAACTTTTGTACTATATTTAGTTGTAAGGTTATTTATGAAACATTATGCAAGTTTAATAGTAAGTAACAAATACGGTATTGATCATAAAATAATTGAGATAAATATTCTTCCAGCGCTTATGGCCTTTCATAAATGGGATTATATAATTAACGAAGAAAGCTACCATATTGTTGGGCAGGTAAATCTGATCACTCGGAATATTATTGAAAGAAAAAGATTAAAGAAACCTGAAGATAGAGTCGTTGAAATGTTTGACGAAACTAAAATAGGAAGATATTTTAAAGAATTTACTCCTATATATCATGTTGCCAGTTTTGAGCATGTGGATCAAATCATATTGAAGTCCATTGACTTAAGGTACTATTTACGTAATAACTTTATGCATCATGCCACAGCTGTTTATGATTGTGAATACAATATTATTGAGTCGTTTTTTCATCCCTATGATATAAATAAAAACATCCCCATATTGGAAGGTGAGTAAAATCTACTGTTTTGCAGTAGATTTTTTTGCATAAAAATATGTCCTCAACCATAGATATAGAAATACAGTTTTATGGGGGTGTGACGGCTTGTACAAAAAATTCATTGTTATTTTGATCTCAATCGTAATCATTCTACTTATGGATTTTAAAATTGGCTATGCCATTGAAAACACAATAAAAAGAGAAATCATTATTAACATACCTGCAAGAACATTAACACTTTACGAAGGGGATATTCCTCAAAAGGTTTATCCAGTAGCAGTAGGTAAGGCAGCAACCAGAACACCCATTGGTAGCTTTTCTGTTATCAATAAACTTGTTAATCCATACTACTCCAGGGGAAATATACAAGGAGGCAGCCCGCAAAATCCACTCGGCGTAAGGTGGATAGGTTTTAAACCCCATTATGGAATTCATGGAAATAGTGCTCCTAATTCCATAGGAACGACTGCTTCTGCAGGGTGTGTACGGATGTTTAATTATGATGTTAAGGAGCTTTACCAGGAGGTAGACTATAATACGAAGGTATCTGTTGTCTATAACCTTTTTGATGTAGTAAATAAAAGTGACGAACTACTTAAAGGATTGATTATATATCCAGATGTTTATGGAAGTAGTAAAGAACTCCAGAAAAAAATTATAAGAAAATTAGAAGAAATCAATATCAATGAAGATATAACGGAAGAAAGAATTGTAGAAGCAACAAAAAATGAAGGTTATAAGAATGTTGTATTATCAAAACAATGGGCATTAATTATTAACCAGCAATATTTTACTACAGATACGATTCTTTTTGAAGAAAAAGTATATGTAAATGAAACTGAGCTTAGCAATTATTTTGGTTTAGAAATCGAAAAAAGTTCTAATGGCTTAAGTATTAATGGAGTAGCAGTGAACTACCATTTTGTGGATGATAAATACTATATTTCTATGGATAGTGTTAATGCTATTATAGGGGGTAAGATGGTGGTAAATCCTATTCTTCAGAACATATGGTTCGATGTGGCCTTTGTAAAACTAAATGGTGTTTTTCTTGAAAGAAATGATATCTCAATGTCAGTCCATGAACTATTCGTTCCTGTAGAAAAACTCAATTCTATTTTTTATAAAGAAAACAGTTATCAAGGAATAAAGAGAATAAATGACAAAAATTATACTGCCATAGAAAATACGAAAGAATTATTTGGGTTGAACTATGATGTATTGTCCTTGGATAAAAAGATAGAACTATCGATAGAACCACAAGTAGTTTTGAATGAAAAAAGTGTTTCTTTTTATAAAGATGAAAATGATATATATGTAAATTACGCAGAAATAGTGAATACGCATTCAGAAAATCAGTATGTGAGGATAAATGATCTGGAATTTTATGAAGTAAGTAATGATAAGTACTATACTAAAATCATAATAAAACCAAAGGAAGTAATTCCAGTTAATATAGTACATTAACATCATATTAATCTTAAACAAGTGGAAAGTTTTTAACTTCTCCACTTGTTTATTTATTGGGAGTTAAGGTATAGTATATTTAAATAATAAATATTCAAGGAACAAATATCAAATACTAGTCGTCATAAACTGAATGGATTTTTTTGAAAGGAGGGCGATTGTATGAATGAACAAGAAAAGGAACTAATAGAAAAAAGTAAGCATGGGGATATAGAAAGCTTTGAGCTGCTCATAAAAGAGTACCAACCCATGACTTTTAATATTGCTTTTAGAATGCTTGGGAATATAGAGGATGCAAAAGATGTTTCACAGGATGCTTTTATTAAAATATATAAATCATTACATACCTTTAAAGGAGATAGTAGCTTTTCCACATGGCTCTATCGTATAGTTACGAATACCTGTTTAGATGAATTAAGAAAAATGAAAAGACATCGGGCTTATTCTTATGATAAACCTATTCAAACAGAGTCCGGCGAGATTGACAGAAATTTAGCTGATCAAGGAGACACTCCGGAAGAAATAGTTGATAGAAAAGAATCTAGGAAAATGGTGGTAGAAGCCATAAATAATCTTAGTGATCAACATAGAGTTATAATCGTATTAAGGGATATTAAGGGGTTTTCATATGAACAGATAGGTGAAATACTTGACTGCCCTGAAGGTACGATTAAATCAAGAATTAGCAGGGCTAGATATGCTTTGAAAACTCTACTTGAAAAGGATATGGAACTTTACAGTGACGATTACGTCAAAATATAGAAAGGAGGGATAAGATATGAAATGTATTGAATTAGAAGAGTTAATTTCTCTTTATATAGATAATAGGCTAGATGAACATACTAAAAATTTAATTGAAAATCACATAGGGGAATGTAAAGATTGCAAATATGAATACGAAACCCTTGTTTCAAGTATAAATATGTGCAGGGAATTACCGACTGTACAGCTCCCGGAAGATTATGGGAAAACCCTTCATGAGAAATTGATAGCTGTAAAAGAAGAAAGTAATGTTACTCCATTGGAAAAATCAAGAATCTCAGCTTCACATAAAAATAAAAAGAAATTCAACTGGAAAATATATAGCTCCATTGCTGCGGTCTTTATAATATTGTTTATTACTATGAATGCTTTGAATGTCATTAATATTGGTAAACTAGCTCCTAGAATGGAGATGGCACAAGAAAATAGTACGAAAGCTCCTGCGGAGATTGATCGATATAGTGTAGCCGAGGACAGCATGGGTTCGGGAGAAGCGGCTCCTGAGCTGAAGATGTTTACTACAAGTGAATCTCAATCAATGTTAGATCAAGACTTTGGTTCGGCAACCGAGGAAAAAATGAAACCAAGTATAAACACCAGTGTTACAGGAAGAAAAGTCATTAATAATGCCTTTGTTAATCTAGATATTGAACAATATGATGAAAAGTTCGATCAATTAGTAAATTTAATCACTTCAAAGGGCGGATATATCGAACACTCAGATACTCAATATAAGTATTATGTACCGGAAAAGCCTGAAGACTCATTAAAAACAGGTAATATTAGTGCGAGGATCCCACAAGATATTTTTCTAACTACTGTTAACGAAATCAAGAGTATGGGGATTGTAACAAACTTTGGAATTGGCGGGCAGGATATTACAATGCAGTATAGAGATACAGCAAATGAAGTTGTAAATCTTAAAATCCAGGAAGAGCGTTTGAGAGAAATTATGCTTAAAGCCGAAAATGTAAAGGATATATTAGAAGTAGAAAGTGAACTGACAAGGGTACGTGGCAGTATTAATAGACTATCTGGAGATATTGAAAGATGGGATGATCTAGTGGAACTCTCTACTGTAAATATATCCCTTAACGAAGTATTTTCAAAGGATAAAAGAATTCAACCTGTTAGCGATAATCTTTGGGATAAGGCAGGTAAGGGATTTATCAGGACTATAAATAACTTACTTGAATTTGCGGAGTCACTTTTTGTTCGATTTGTTAGTTACTTACCAATTATAATTCTAGTACTTCTTGCGATTATTCCTGTTATAATGATTATAAAGAGGATTAGAAGAAGAGAATAACTATCGTTATGTAAATAAATATTGAAGGAATTTCATAAATTATTAAGAATATAGTATCTTGAGAATAATACTATATTCTTTTATTTATGTATAGGAAATTATGCTTTCAATTTCCTATACAAGAGATTGTTAAGTGGAGTATCCCTCTTGTTTATTGAAGGATCCAGTAAAAGAACAAAAGCATTACATTGTATTTTAGAGCATGAAAAGCTTTTGTTCATGCTTATATTGAAGGAGAGTGCTGAGCAATGAAAAACAATAAAATGGTAATAATAGACGGAAATAGTTTGATAAATAGAGCGTATTATGCTTTGCCAATCTTATCGACTAAAGATGGAATCTACACGAATGCAGTATATGGATTTGTAAATATGTTAAATAAAATTATTGAGGATTACAGCCCGGAATATATAACGGTAGCTTTCGATAGAAAGGCACCTACCTTCAGACATTTGGAATTTGATAACTATAAAGCAGGTAGAAAAAAGATGCCTGATGAATTAGTACAACAAATGCCAATTTTAAAGGAAGTTCTAAAAGCCCTTAGAATTCATACCATAGAAATAGATGGATTTGAAGCTGATGATTTGATTGGGACCTTGGTAAAATTTTCTGAAAACAACGATATTAATCCGATCGTTGTCACAGGGGATAAAGATGCACTACAGCTAGCCTCAGATAAAACCATGGTGCTTATCACTAAAAAAGGAATTAGTTCCTTAGAGATTTATGATGAGAATGAAATAATGGAAAAATATGGATTAAAACCCTTGCAAATAATAGATTTAAAGGGTCTTATGGGAGATAAGTCCGATAATATTCCAGGGGTTCCAGGGATAGGTGAAAAAACGGCCATAAAGTTAATAAAAGAATTCCATTCGATAGAAAATTTAATAGATAATCTTGAACAATTATCAAGTGCAAAATTAAGGGAGAGGATAGAAGAAAATGTAGAACAGGCGATGTTGAGTAAGAGATTGGCTACGATTGTTGTTAATGTACCAGTTGCGATATCCCTTGAAGAAATCAAGTACCAAACACCTGACACTACTCAACTCATTTCAATATTTAAGAAATTAGAATTTCATAGCTTGATAAGTAAAATCAACAAAGATGAAAATGAAAGTTTGCATGATAAATTTAATCATCAAGCTGTGAATAGAATAAACTCCGTTGAAGGCTTAGAATTGTTAAAAAAGACTATTCAAAATTCAGAGGCGCTTTGCATAAAAGTATTAAGTGAGAGTATTAATATATATGATGATCCTATTATAGGCATTGCATTTTGTGTTAACAATAGGAGCTTTTTCGTTGAAACTTATAATAACGAACTGCTGTACCATATGAAGGAAATATTGGAAGATACTAAGGTTTTAAAATACGGTCACCAAATAAAAAGGGATTTTTTAGCATTGAAAAATAGTGGTATCAATTTAAAAGGAATCCGATTTGATTCTTCAATTGCCCTATATTTATTGGAGCCTACCCGTTCAACCTATGATATAAGTGATTTATCTGCTGAATATTTAAGTAAAACCATTCCTAATGAAGAATATATTTTTGGTAAAGGAAAAAACAAAAAGAATCTTTTGAGTATTGAAAAGGAGAATTTGATTGAATACGGGATAAATTGGTGTAACACAGTCAACGGTGTAAGAGAGATTTTTATTCAGCAACTCAATGATTTAGGGCTTGATAAGCTTTACTACGAAGTAGAGATTCCATTGATTGAAGTATTGGCTGATATGGAGTACTTTGGCTTTACAGTTGATAAAGCTGTACTCAAATCCATTGGAGATAGACTTAATATTAAAATCGACCAAATAACTCTAGATATTTTTCAGTATTCTGGAGAAGAATTTAATATTAACTCTCCAAAACAATTGGGAGAAGTTCTTTTTGAAAAACTCAATCTTCCAACAATAAAAAAAACTAAGACTGGATACTCCACAAATGTTGAAGTTTTAGAAAAACTACAGGATAAGCATCCAATAATATCTAAGATTATTGAATATAGACAATTCGTTAAACTCAAGAGTACATACATAGATGGATTGACTCATGTTATTAATAATAAAACGAATAAAATACATTCTAGTTTCAACCAAACAGTAGCCTCGACAGGGAGAATAAGTAGTACAGAACCCAATTTGCAAAATATTCCTATTAGACTTGAGGTTGGAAGAGAAATTAGAAGGGTATTTGTTCCCTCTAGTGATGACTACTATTTGCTCGATGCAGATTATTCACAAATAGAACTACGAGTTTTGGCTCATATTTCTAAGGATAATAATTTAATAGAAGCCTTTCATACAGACCAAGATATTCATACTGCCACAGCTGCTAAAGTATTTGGTGTACAGGCTGATGAGGTTACATCACTACAAAGGAATAGAGCTAAAGCAGTTAATTTTGGAATCGTATATGGAATTAGCGATTATGGACTTTCCGAGAATTTACATATAACTCGTAAAGAGGCTCAAAAGTACATAGATGAATATTTTAAAATGTATCAAGGGGTAAAAAAATATATGGACAATATTGTACTTGAGGGAAAAGAGAATGGATATGTGGTCACCTTACTAAATAGAATAAGGTATATACCAGAGTTGAAATCCAAAAACTATAATATTCGTTCTTTTGGTGAAAGGACTGCAATGAACACACCAATTCAAGGAAGTGCTGCTGATATCATTAAGATTGCAATGGTAAAAGTATATAATGAACTAAAAAATAGAAACCTAAAATCCAAGCTGATACTTCAGGTACATGATGAATTAATTGTTGAAGTATATAGGGATGAAATAAATGAAGTGAAGGATATTTTAAAAAGAAATATGGAAAATGCTGTGAAGCTTGATGTGCCATTAAAGGTAGATATGAACATTGGTAGTAGTTGGTATGACACAAAATGAAAGGATGAAATGTAATGAGAGTTATTGGACTTACCGGTGGGATAGCTACAGGGAAAAGTACGGTTTCCAATATCGCTATGGAATTTGGAATTCCTTTAATAGATGCGGATAAAATTGCTAGAGAAATCGTTGAGGTTGGAAAACCTGCCTTCCATGAAATAGTAAGTACATTTGGCGAAAAAATTGTAAAAAATGAGGGAATCTTAGATAGAAAAAGATTGGGTCAGCTTGTTTTCAATGATAAAAAAGCACTGGAAAAGTTAAATCATATTACTCATCCAAGAATAATAGATGAGATAAATAAAAGAATCGAAGAGTTGAGTAAAAGTGGAGAATATTCCGTTATAATACTAGACGCAGCTTTATTAATTGAAATGGATATGAAGAAACTGGTAGATGAAATCTGGCTAGTAATTGCTGAAGTACAAACCCAAATTAAAAGAATAATGAAGAGGGACGGTTTTAATAAAAAAGAAGCAATCTTAAGGATAGAATCACAAATGACTTCTAATGAAAAGTTTAAATATGCAGATGTCATTATTGAAAATAATGGAGACTATGAAATGTTAAGAAACAAGGTTAAGATCGAAATAGACAGAGTATATAACAATTCCGGAGGGATTTAGTTGATTTTCATTAATTTAAGAAGATATCGAATTTTTATCCTTATAATATTCATCATAGTCATAGCTGGAGTAATAATTAATAATACAGATTGGCTTCTTAAAATTGTTTTTCCAATTCATTATAATGAGCTCATTAGTAGTAATGCTAATGAATATGATATTGACCCATATCTTGTGGCGGCCATAATAAAAGTAGAGAGCAAATTTTATGAAAAAGCCATATCCACTAAAAATGCCAGAGGATTAATGCAAATATCTCCTATAACGGGGAAGTGGGCTTCCGAGGAACTTCAAATAATGAATTACTCAGAAAATTTACTGTTTATACCGAATGTTAATATTAATATTGGTTGTTGGTATTTAAGTAAGCTAAGAAAAGAATTTAATGGTAATCTCCGACTTATACTGGCCGCTTATAATGGAGGCAGTGGAAATGTGACAAAATGGCTACAGGATCCAAGATATAGTGAAGATGGGAAAACTTTAAAGGATATTCCATTTAATGAAACTAAGGACTATGTAGAAAAAGTATTGAAATACTATAAGATTTATAGAACTATATACGAATAAATATTAAATATTATCATTTGTTTTTTTTATATTGAAAATATGGAGTCTGTACTTTATAATGGTTTTGATTCATATTTTAGCCAGTATTGGTAAGACCCGGATTGGGGAGTGAAAAGATGAATGAACAATATTTTGGGGGGCTTGTTTTACTCTTTTTATTGATACTTGCCATGGTTGGTAAAAATAATGCACTAGCTATAGCTGTCAGTGGTCTACTATTTATTTATTTATTAGGTCAAATGGGAGAAGGCTTTAATGTTGTTAGCAATTCACTATTGTTATTTTTAGATAAATATGGTCTGAATATTGGAGTTATAATTCTGATGATGGGAGTTTTGGCACCATTTGTTTTGGGAAAGCTTACAGTAAGTGAAACAACTGAAATATTTAAAGGATATAGGGGGATTATTGGTGTTTTTGCTGGAATTTTAGTGGCCATTTTTGGAGCAAGGGGCGGATATTTATTGCAGCTAGAGCCAACGATGACTACATCAGTTGTACTCGGAACTATTTTCGGAATAATCATTTTTAAAGGATATCCAGTAGGACCCTTAATAGGATCAGGAGTTGCATATTTTATGATATATATCGTTGAATTCTTTATAAAAAAATAGAAAGGAATGTGAAAAAATGGAACAAATGACAAGTCTTGAGGACATAAAGAGTATAGAAATTAGTAGAGAACGTTTGCTACACTCAGCAACCCATGAAGAAGTATTATCAGGATTAACTACGGATGTGTATTTTCTAAGAACATTAGATATTCTCAAATATATGAAATTAGAAGACCAAATCGTTACAGCGGAAATCTTTGCTCGTAAACCAGGAGTATTTGTTGGAATAGAAGAAGTAAAAAGTATGCTAGCAAATAAGAAAGTTGAAGTGTGGTCAATTAAGGAAGGAGAAACCTTTGAACCAAAGGAAACCCTGGTTAGAATAAAGGGACCCTATAAAGAATTTGCAATTTTTGAAACAGCAATGTTGGGCACCCTAGCTAGTAGTAGTGGTTGGGCTACTGCTTCAAGAAGAATCCAAGAAGCCTGTGGAGACAAGTCCTTTTTAATTTTCGGTGCTAGACATGTTCATCCAGCCATTGCTTCTGTGATGGAAAGAGCAGCAGTAATTGGTGGAGCAAATGGAGCCAGTTGTATACTAGCGGCAAAGTTAATGAATATAGAACCTTCTGGTACTCTTCCTCATGCAGCGATGCTCATAGCAGGAGATACTCTAGAAATTGCAAAAGCCTACGATGAGGTAATGCCAGAAAGCCATAAAAGGATTGTTTTAGTAGATACCTTTAAGGATGAAGTAGAGGAAAGTCTAAGAATTGCAGATTCTCTAGGTAGTAAGCTATTTGGTATTCGATTGGATACACCCAGCGAAAGAGGAGGTGTGACGCCGTATCTCGTTAAAGAGCTAAGGGCTAAATTAGATATAAAAGGTCATAATCATGTCAAAATTTTTGTTTCTGGAGGCTTAGGTCCAGAAAAGATTAAGGAGCTTTCTGAAGCAGGTGCAGATTCCTTTGGAGTGGGAAGCTATATTTCTGGAGCTTCAGCAATCGACATGACAATGGATATCAAAGAAGTAGCGGGGATTCCTGTTGCAAAAAGAGGGAGAATACCGGGACTTATAGAGAATAAAAAGCTCATTAAAATACTATAGATTTCTAATTTCACCAATGAAGTATGGAGGTATCTAATGAAAAAAAAGTTGTCTCTTTTTGTACTAGGGATATTGTGCATAAGTCTTGTCATCATGGGCTGCCAGAAAAGTGAAAATTCAGAAGAGCAAATAGAAGAGAAACTGGAAAATAAAGTACCCGTTGTCGGAGGGGAATTGGTTTTACCAGTAATTAGATTTCATACTTTGAATCCTGTAGTTAATGATAATCAAAACGTCTATTATCTTAACCAAATTGTTTATGAAGGTTTACTCAAATTAGATAGTAATTTTAAAGTTCAACCCGCTTTGGCTACCAAATGGAATATCGTTGAAGATGGTAGTGAAATACAGTTTGAATTAAGGAAAGAGGTCACTTGGCATGATGGGAATCCCTTCACAGCTGAAGATGTAAAGTTTACTATTGACGCATTAAAACTAAGTAGTAATAATAAAAATAAAACGATTTATTCAACTTTCGTTCAAAACATAAAAGAGGTTAGAATACTAAGTCCTCAGATCGTATCAATAAAGCTTGACTCACCAACTACAACTTTTATTGAGGCTTTCACATTTCCTATTATACCTAAACACCAATTCAAAAATATTCAAGAGGTATATAGTAAGATCAATACTCCCCCTGTAGGGACAGGGCCTTATAAAGTGAATGCTTATGATAAGTATAGCAGTATAAAATTAATTCCATACGAGGATTATTGGAAAAAAGGGACCTATATATCACAGATAACAGCCAAAATTGTTCCGGATAATGAAGCAGCCCTTACCTCGGTGGAAGCTAACGAAATCGATGTTGCACAGGCCCAAAATTATGATTGGGAAAAGTTTGCTAGTGATAAATCAATTCGTATTTATGAATATATTTCTCAAGAATATGAATTTCTTAGTTTTAATTTAAACAATGAAATTTTAAAGGATAATAATATTAGAAAAGCAATAGCATTTGGCATAGACCGTCACAAAATTACAGATGAAGTTTATTTAGGTCATTCTACCGTTACAGATGTTCCTATTCATCCAGATTCCTATTTATACAACGAAGAAGTCCAGGAAATTGGTTATGATGTAGAAAAGGCCCAGGAACTGCTTACAACATCAAATTGGATCAATAGGGATATGGATGATGTGCTTGAGAATGAAGAGGGCCTGGAACTAAGAATCCGTCTCCTTGTAAATGAAAATAACCCCGAACGATTAAGAACAGCAGAAATCATTACGAACCAATTAAAGCTTCTTGGCATAGATGTGCTCATTCAAAGTTTTAACTGGGGAGAATACGAAAAAAGGTTAGCTGAGAAAAATTATGATATTTCATTAGCAGGTTGGCAATTTGGAGCAATACCAGATCTAAGATTTGCTTTTCATTCAAACTTTGTAACAAGCACAAATTTGTCAGGCTATTCTGATCCTGAAATGGACCTTTTACTCGATGAAGTAGCAGGTATTATTTCAAGTGAAGTGAAAATTCAAAAGTATAATAGAATTCAAAAAAAGATTGTAGAAGAGATACCCTATCTGAGTTTGTTTTTTAAAAATAGCTCGTTAATTATTAAGAATGAAATCAAGGGTAATATCTCACCAAACTACTATAATATTTATAATAATATGACAGACTGGTATATTTTAGAGGAATAGTGATGAGAAATAGGAAATTATTTCTTGTTGACAGTGAGATGAAAAGTTATTATACTATATTAATGTACGATATATAATTTGTGAATTGCGGAAGTGGTGGAATGGCAGACACGCTATCTTGAGGGGGTAGTGAGCAATGCTCGTGCGGGTTCAAGTCCCGCCTTCCGCACCAAAAAAAAATTAAACTACCCAATGAAGGGTAGTTTTTTATATATAGTTAATACGCTCTATTTGCCATTAGTTTTACTCCATATACTCAAAAAAACCTCTGGCAAATATTTGCCACTGGTTGAATTAATCATTTCTTCATCTGCGTTTTCAGATACATATTTTGCACGCTCATATGTTTTTCCTGAACCAAAACCCACATCATTAGCTACCTTATCATTAACTCTACCGACTGCGACATTTGTCTCATTCGATTCATTTTGTTTTAGATTAGATAATTTATTATTTTGAGCAAGCTTTTTATATTCTTCTTCGAGCATCTTTGTGATCATCGTATGCAAGCTATATTATTGTACTCAATAATGCTTTCTATTTCTAGGATTTATAAAATATATAGACTTAATAATATTCGATAACGGTTTGGCATGCTTTAACTAAAGGATGATAGGAGAAAAATTTGAAGTATACATATCAATAGGGTAGAATGTTTATGAAAAGTAAAAAAGAGGATATTAATGGGATAATTAATAAAGGGAGTAGCTATTTTCTTAAAAGACAGAATTAATAATAAACAGTGAGAAATATTAATTGAATTATGCAAGTTATAGTTTTCTGATAATAGCTTCCATATTAATTTGTAAATAGAAAGTGGAGGAACAAGGTGAGGAAGTTAAATAAAAGATTTTATTTTTTGGTATTTTTAGGTATTATTATAGGTTACTTATTATATCTTTTTGATGTAATATCAGATCCTACAATTCTTATAATATTGGGAATTCTCAGTTTAGTTTTTCATTTTTTGAGATGGGAAAAAAAGTGAGCAATATGCTCACTTGAGACTGCTGACAAAGTCCACTCGAAAGGGTGGATTTTTTTGTGTTCCAAAAAGGGATTTTCATACTAATGTAGAATATATATAGTGAGGTGATGAACATGCTTATAAGGCAAGTGGGGACGGCAGGCCAATGTCATAAAGCTAAGAATACAATAATTGGAATTTCGAATTTTAACCAACTCTAATTGAAAACATAACATGAAAATAAAAAAACACTTGACTTTTTTGAAAGACCTCAATAATCGAGAAGGATACCTTTTTAGTGGTATATCTTCTCGATGTTGGGTGATATGGATGTTGAAGAATTTTATGACTGCTCTTGGAATGGCTAAGGAACAAATAAATGATACTATTTTTATGCTGACTAATCGTAAAAAGAGTACTTATTTTACAAAAGATACTTTAAAGATGGATTTTAAAGATGCAATATATTTTATTTTAAAAGGATTAAGAAAAACACTGCAAATAGAGCTTGATGATTGGTTTGAATTCTTAGGTGGAGATAACTCTATGACAAAACAAGCTTTTTCACAACTCAGACAAAAAATTAAACCTGCCGCCTTTATACAGCTTAATGATAATTATATAAGCTGGTTTTATAATGATGATAGCTTTAAAAAATACAATGGTTATAGACTACTCTCTATTGATGGCAGCATAACTGAAATTCCTAATACCGTTAGTAACAGGGAACATTTTGGGTATTATCATAATCAAAGCGACAGGCAGCAAGCAAGAGCGATGGTTTCTGTAATATATGATATAGAAAATGATTACATACTTGAATCAGATATACGTACATGGAAAGCAGCAGAAAGGGATCTAGCAAAAGAGCTTATCGAAAGGCTTGAAATTAAGGGATTTAAAAATGATTTACTTTTATTTGATAGAGGTTATCCATCAAAGGATATGTTTGATTTTTTAGAAAGTAAAAAAGTAAAATATTTGATGAGAGTAAAGGTTAATAAATTTCAACCGGAATTTGATACTGCAAATGAACATGACTCGGACATTAATAGAGTGCTTCTATGAAGATGACCTGGAAAAACGGACAATATTATTCGATAAAGCAATGAAGAATATTACAAAAAATCTTGTACCAATTCGACCAGATAGAAGTTTTCCCCGAAGGGAGCCTTCGAGGAAAAACAAATATCCCGTTAACAAAAAACGTTCTATGTAAAATTCTGTAAGTTAAGCTTTATGACATTGGCCTGCCGTCCCCACTTG
>JUEG02000715.1_pt1 | contig 36987 bp, 34 predicted proteins | sample 432341 | NCBI WGS metagenome assembly JUEG02 (sample SAMN02953476, study PRJNA257561) | rock porewater metagenome | biome: terrestrial; feature: Opalinus Clay rock; material: porewater; isolation source: Opalinus Clay rock BIC-A1 borehole | place: Switzerland: Mt Terri URL, St-Ursanne ... | reverse complement strand
GATAGTGGTGGTTTTCAAGTTTTTAGTTTAGGCCCTTTAAGAAAGATAACCGAAGAGGGAGTTACCTTTAAATCACACATTGATGGTTCGAGCCATTTCTTAACTCCAGAAAAAGCGACGGAAATCCAAATGGCCCTTGGTTCAGATATAGCCATGGTTTTTGATGAATGTGCTCCTTATCCTTGTACTCATGACTATGCTAAGAATTCATTAGAGCGTACCTCTAGGTGGGCTAAAAGGTGTAAAGAGTATCATAATAAAGAAGATCAGGCCCTCTTTGGGATTGTACAAGGAGGTATTTACCTGGATTTAAGGGAACAAAGCGCCAAAGAAATCGTAGATCTTGATTTCCCTGGTTATGCTATAGGTGGTCTTAGTGTGGGTGAGCCTAAACATCACATGTACGAGGTCTTAGAACATACAACCCCACTCCTTCCTAGAGATAAAGCCAGATATTTAATGGGTGTTGGTTCTCCTGACTGCCTAGTCGAAGGGGTTATGCGAGGGGTTGACATGTTTGACTGTGTTTTACCCACTAGAATCGCCAGAAACGGAACAATGATGACTCAAAATGGTAAAGTGGTAATTAAAAACGCCAAGTATACTTCTGACTTTGAGCCCTTAGATCCAGGATGTGGGTGCTACACATGCCAAAATTATTCAAAGGCTTATTTGCGCCATCTTTTTAAGGCTAATGAGACCTTAGGTCTTCGTTTAGCTACAATACATAATCTTTATTTCTTAATTAAGTTAATGAAAAATATGCGGCAAGCAATTATGGATGACCGCTTTCTGCAGTTTAAAGATGAATTTTTTGCACAATATGGTTTAGAATAGCAGGAAAACTATGCTGAATCACGAAGTAAACTAAATTGAATTATAAGGAGGTAAGAAAAATGACACAGTATTATTCTATCTTGATTTGGGTCGCACTTTTTGCTATGATGTACTTTGTACTTATTAGACCCCAACAGCAGGCAGCTAAAAAGAAAAGACAATTAATCGATAGCTTAGAGGTAAAAAGCCAGGTTATCACCATCGGTGGTCTTTTCGGTACAATTTTAAAAGTTAAGGATAATACAGTAATCTTAAAAATTGCTGACAAAGTTGAAATTGAAATCTTAAAAAATGCTATTAATGAAGTAGTACAAGAAAAATAATAAAGATTCTCAAAGCATAGTAGCTATAAAATGTAGTTCTTGAATTAGTAAAAGGTAGTGATAATCACTACCTTTTACTAATTTTTGGAGGAGTAGAGTACATACTAAATAAGTAATTACCTAAGACTAAATGTGGTATTTGAAATGCAAAAGGAGGACTAGACATGCTTACTTTAGTGGAAGTAAAAAAAGATACGATGCTAGATACTTTTATTCGCAAAGGCAATGAATATTTAAACGCTATGGGTTTTACGGAACATAGTCACCGCCATATATCGTTGGTATCAAAAATGGCTCGTAATGTTCTTAAAGAACTTGGTTATTCTGAACGAGATTGCGAGCTGGCTGCCATAGCCGGATATATGCATGACATAGGAAATGTTGTTAGTCGCGAAGACCATGGTCAGACAGGAGCTGTTATAGCTTTTAATATATTAACCAGATTGGGAATGGATAATGAAGAAATGGCTTCAATTATGGGAGCTATCGGTAATCACGAAGAACAATATGGTAATCCTATTCATCATGTCGCTGCCGCTCTTATTTTAGCTGATAAGGCCGATGTTCATAGATCTCGGGTAAGAAATCAGGACTTTGCTACCTTTGACATACATGACCGAGTTAATTATGCGGCTGAAAAATCTACGTTGATGGTTAATGCAGAAGAAAGAACTATAACCATGGAACTTATTATAGATACTGAAATTTGCCCGGTGATGGAGTATTTTGAAATTTTCCTGACCCGTATGATCCTTTGTCGAAGAGCAGCAGATTATTTAAAATGCCGTTTTCAATTAGTAATAAACGGAGCTAAACTATTGTAATTAAATGGAATAACCAGTGATTGACAAGTTTTGTTAGACGGGTATATAATTGTAAGGGTGGAGAACTAGAACTTAAAGGAGGAGTGCAGAGAATGCAGGGGAGGAACTTACTTAAATTAGCAGCAATTATTTTAGTACCGGTTATCTTAGCAGTTGTGTCCTTCAAGCCTATCTTGAATGCCATTAATCTGGGGTTGGACTTACAAGGTGGAATTCACGTAGTTTATGAAGCTGTGGACACACCAGCAAGTCCAGTGACGGAAGACTCAATAAATCGAGCCATGGCAACTCTAGAAAATCGTATTAATGAAACGGGTGTAAAAGAGCCTGTGTTGCAGAGAGAGGGAAATGATCGGATTATCGTTGAGCTTGCGGGGGTACAAGACCCTGAAGCAGCCATCGCTATGCTGAACAAAACAGCAGTTTTAGAGTTTAAAAATGATCAAGGTCAAGTAGTTCTCACGGGTAAATACTTAAAAACAGCGCAAGAAGGTTTAGATCCCGGTGGACAGGCCTTGATAAACTTGGAGTTTACAGCTGAGGGAGCAAAAAAGTTTGCTCAAATAACATCTGCCAACGTTGGTCGTAATGTGGGAATTTACTTAGATGAAAAAGAATTAACCAATCCTGTTATTAGGAATGTTATCGCGGACGGAAAAGCTCAAATTAGCGGTGGCGATATGACTATACAAGAGGCAAGAGATATTTCTGTATTACTACGTTCCGGTGCATTACCTGTTAATCTAGAAATAATTGAAAAAAGGGTTGTTGGACCTACTTTAGGAGCCGATTCCCTTGAAAAGTCAAAAAATGCTGGGCTAATCGGGATTGCAGCGATTCTAGCGTTTATGATTTTATATTATCGAGTACCTGGGTTAATTGCTTCTTTCACATTGATTATTTACTCTGTAATAGTCTTGGGATTATTGGCAGCTATAGATGCTACCCTAACATTACCTGGAATTGCCGGGTTCTTATTATCAATCGGTATTGCAGTTGATTCTAATATAATAATTTTCGAAAGAATCAAAGAAGAACTTAGAAACGGTAAATCCTTAAGAGGTGCCATAGAACAAGGTTTCAAGCGAGCCATTACTACAGTATTTGACTCAAATGCCACTACTTTAATCGCTGCCTTAGTATTAATGTACTTTGGTACAAGCTCTATTAGAGGTTTTGCAATCACATTAGGAATCGGCATTGCAGCAAGCATGTTTACGGCTATTACACTAACAAGAATCATTTTACGAATTACCGGTGATCTAGCGAAAAATAAAAAACTCTATGGGGCATAAAAGGGGTGATAGAAATGAAATTTGATTTTATAAAACACAGAAAGATATGGTATATTATATCCTTACTAATTATTTTGCCGGGAATATTTTCCTTATTAACACAAGGGTTGAATAAAGGTATCGACTTTGAAGGCGGTACTATTATGGTACTGAAATTTGATAAACCTGTTAAAGTTGAAAATGTAAGAGATGTTTTAGCTGATTTGGGCTTGGAAAGAGGGGCGCAAGTACAGTCTGCCGGAGCAAATGAGGTATTTATTCGAACCAATGCTTTAGCAGAGGAAGAAAGAAATAATTTAAAAGCAGCTCTTACTGAAAAGGTTGGTAAGGTAGAAATCACTAAAGAGGAAAAGGTTGGTCCTAAAGTTGGTCGAGAACTTACCATTAATGCTCTTTTAGCCTTAACTGCTGCAGCGGCTTTAATGGTGGTTTACATCACTTGGCGCTTTGAATTTAAGTCGGGCTTAGCTACAGTTATTGCCTTGTTGCATGACGTATTTATAGCGTTATCTGTATTTTCAATTTTCCAATTGGAAGTAGATAGTGCCTTTATTGCGGCAATATTGACTATCATAGGTTACTCGATAAATAATACTATAGTTGTATTTGATAGAATTAGAGAAAATAATCAGAGCAAGAAGCAAAATGAGTCTCTTGAAGAAGTTGTCAATAAAAGTACCTGGCAGAGTATGTCTCGCTCTATCAATACTTCACTGACAGTACTATTTGTTACTTTATCACTATATTTTCTTGGCGGAGCTACACTTAAGAACTTCGTTCTAGCCATTACTATCGGTGTTTCTGTTGGCTTGTATTCATCTCTTTTAATAGCCAGTTCGTTATGGATTGATCTAAAGAAAAGGGAAAAAACAGTCTAATTTGAAAAGTCTTAATTTCTTAAAGGGGTACGACCTTAGGGTTGTGCCCTTTTTGCTTGTGCTTGTAACTTTTTATGGAGACATGGAATAGAATATGGATGTGGCAATTTAATTGTGATATACTATTGATTTAAGTTAGCAATGGAGGAATTTGGTATGAGTTTAAAAGAAAAAGTTAATGCGGCATCCCTTTCGGTAATTTCTAATACTTTCCTTGTAGTTCTAAAAGTGATTGTGGGCTTAATGATGGGTTCAATCAGTGTGCTTTCAGAGGCTATCCACTCAGGTTTAGACTTGATTGCTGCTCTAATCGCATATTTTTCCGTTAAACAGGCCAGTAAGCCGGCTGATGAAATCCACAAATATGGTCATGGTAAAATTGAAAATGTTTCGGGTACAATAGAGGCCCTGTTAATATTTGCTGCCGCAATTTACATTATTTACGAAGCTGTGCAAAAGTTCTCTGATCAAACTCATGTTGAGGCACTAGGTTGGGGTGCTTTAGTTATGGGCATTTCGGCCTTGGTCAATTACATTGTATCTGAACGGTTAATGAAGGTGGCTAAAAAACATGATTCCATTGCGTTAGAAGCTGATGCCTGGCATTTAAGAACTGATGTTTACACCTCTTTAGGGGTTATGGTTGGATTGGGGTTAATTTACATCACTGGTTGGCAAATCTTAGACCCTATTATTGCTATTTTTGTAGCTGTTTTAATTTTAAAGGCTGCCTATAAGCTAACTAAAGACGCCTTTAGTCCAATCCTAGATGCTAAGCTACCCGATGAGGAAGAAGCACTTATTCAATCGGTATTAGCTAGCTATTCTTCGGATTTCCTAGAGTACCACAAACTTAGGACTAGAAAGGCTGGAGCTGAGAGGCATATTGACCTTCATCTTGTGGTCCCTAGAGATAAATCGATTAAAGAAGTTCACGATTTATGTGATCAAATCGAAAAGGAGATTGAACAGTTACTACCTAAATCGCACGTTTTGATTCACCTTGAACCATGTACTGATAGCTGTGACCAGTGTTCAGAATGTAATTGATATTAAGGTACCATTCCGCTATAATTAGAAGTGAATTGTCAGCGGAGGGTTAATTATGTCAAAAACAGAAAAAATATGGAGATTAGCTAAGCCAAATAGTGTTATTCAAAAAATGTTCAGCAAAAAATTAGGAATATCTCCAACATTAGCTCAAATACTCATTAATCGTAATATTACTACTATTGAGGATGCTAGAGCTTTTATCAAAAAGGATATTGCTTACTTACACAACCCCTTTCTTTTCGAAGCCATGGAAGAAAGCGTGGAGCTAATTTTCAAATATATTAATAACAAAGAGAAAATCCTGATATTTGGTGACTACGATGTGGATGGCATAACCAGCACATCTTTGCTTCTTTTAGTATTGAAGAGACTGGGAGCTGAGGTAACCTATCATATTCCGGATAGAAAAAAAGAAGGCTATGGTCTAAGTATTGATGCCCTTAAAAGTCATGTGGATAATGGGATTAAGCTAGTCCTTACTGTTGATTGTGGAATAAGTTCGCTTAATGAGGCAAAATTTTTGCAAGAACAAAAAGTGGATTTAATCATTACAGATCACCATGAACAACCTAGCGAACTCCCCTGTGCTAAAGCTATTTTAAATCCTAAGCTTTTAGGTTCGGAATATCCTTTTCAAAACCTTGCTGGCGTGGGAGTGGCTTTTAAGTTGGTACAGGCTTTACTTAGTAGAAAGTATCCCGAAAGACCTATCCATGATTTAGGGCAAGAGTATCTGGATATTGTTGCTATCGGTACCGTGGCGGACATAGTCCCCTTAGTTGGGGAAAATAGAATAATTGTTGCCCATGGACTCAAGTTAATAAATCAAAGGACTCGGCTTGGAGTGAAGGCTTTAGCTGACATATGTGGCCTTGGTGAACGGGAAATTACTGCGGGACATATAGGTTTTGGGCTTGCCCCACGCTTAAATGCAGCCGGGAGGTTGAGTAATGCTGCTCAAGGGGTAGAACTAATTATAGCGGACTCGGAAATAAAAGCCAAGGAATTAGCTATTAGGCTTAATGAGGAAAATGTTGAGCGACAATCTGTTGAAAGTCAAATTACCGAAGAGGTATTAGAATATATCGAGAACAACTATGATTTGGAAAAAAATAAAGTCATAGTACTAGCTTCTGAAAGGTGGCATTCGGGAGTTATTGGGATAGTGGCCTCCAGAATAGTGGATAAATATTACCGACCAACTATTTTACTTGCTGTAGATGATCAAATTGCTAAAGGTTCCTGCAGAAGTATCAAAGGATTCGATATGTTTGCTGCTTTAACTGCTTGTAAAGATTTGTTATTAAAGTTTGGTGGTCATAAACAGGCAGCTGGACTTAGCCTTAACCGGGATTTAATTAATGAGTTTAGGGAAAAAGTTAATTTTTACGCAGACGGTTGTCTCAAGAAAGAGGATCTTATTCCAGAAGTTAGATTAGATGGTGAATTAACTTTTCAGGAAATAAGTGAAGAATTAGTGGGCGAGATGGAAACCTTAGAACCCTTTGGGTTTAAAAACCCCGGCCCCTTGCTTACATGTCGGAATACTCGGATAGTTGAGATGCGTGGCGTCGGTAAAGAAGCAGAGCATCTTAAATGTCGCTTGCAAAGTGAGCATTATGTGCTTGATGGAATTGCTTTTAAGATGGGTGAACAAATAGACTATCTTAACTGCGCTGAACCCTTTGATTTTGCTTTTTCGATTGAGAGAAATGAGTTTAGAGGAAAGGTTTCCCTGCAGTTAAATATTAGAGATTTTAAGGCCTCTAAACGTATTGATAACCCATTTACAGATTGTCAGGAAACTTTAAGTTTTGTTGAAGATCTATTTAGTAGAGCCGAAGAATGTTTAGTTGACGACTATTATAGAAACATTGGGGATAAAGAAGAGTTTTACACCAAGGTTGTAGGAGTAAGTTTTGAAGGTAGACAAGAAATCATCAAGGATATGCGGGAAGGCCAGGAACTTCAATTAAAACGAGAACCTGCTAACCTCTATGATAGTTTTGCGATTAGAATAGAAACTGAGACTGGATTGCAGATTGGATACTTAAATGCAAAACTGGCCAAACATCTGGCACCTATTTTAGACGCTGGGGTTATCTACAACGTATTAATTACAGGGGTGACCGGTGGTCAAGATAAAAATTATGGCTTAAATATTATCTTGCAAAAGGTCACAGAAGCCTACCAGGAAAAAAAGCGGCAAGAACTATTAGAACTAAGAAATTCTCTTAGCAGTCTGAGCTCTGAGGAATTGGATAGTAAAATCCAGAGTGCCATTATTGGTAGCAATCCTTATCGACCGAAACAATGGGAAGCTATCCAAACCTTGGTTGAGGGTGAAAACACCTTAGCAATCTTTGGTACCGGTCGTGGAAAATCAGCAGTTTTCCAGACTATGGCGGCCAATTTAGCACTCAAAAAAAATCGTACTACCATTATTATTTATCCTTTAAGGGCACTAGTAAACGATCAGTTCACATCTATGGAAAACAAATTATCGAGATTAGGCCTAAAAGTCTTCAAGGCCAATGGATCAATCTCTGATCTAGAACGCCTTCAGTTCTTTAAGGCCCTGGAAAAGCAAGAAGTCGATATTGTCCTTACTACACCGGAGTTTATTGAATATCATTTGGAAAAGTTTCACATACTTAAAGAAAAAATTGGTTTTTTTGTCGTTGATGAAAGCCATCATATTGGCGATATTAGCCGCCCAGCTTATAAAAGATTAAACCAACTGCTAAATAGGTTAGGAAAACCTTTAACTTTGGCAGTTACAGCAACCGCTGATGAAAGCACTACAAATCTAATAATTGATACTTTAAATATTTCAAAGGTGATAGTCGATCCTTATATTAGGGAGAATTTAGCGATTATAGATAAGAGAGATCTAGTAGATAAAAATGGTTATATCAAACAAGTTGTTAAGAGTGGAGAAAAAACCATTATTTACGTCAATAGTAGGAGCAAAACCATTGAATTAGCAAATTACTTAAGAACAGAAATACCAGATCTAAAAGAAAAAGTGATATTTTACAATGCGGGTCTTACTAGTGATGATCGAGTAAAGGTTGAAGACATGTTTAGGAACGGTCAAGTACAAACGGTTGTTTCGACTTCGGCCTTTGGTGAGGGCATTGATATTCCGGATGTCAAACATGTGGTTGTTTACCACCTAAACTTTAATTTTACCGAATTTAATCAACAGAGTGGCCGGGCAGGACGGGATGGCTCAAAGGCCGCAATTCATTTATTATGTGGTAAAAGGGATGTTAGAATAAATGAATTTATTTTAGATTCTACCACTCCTGATAGAAATACCTTAGCAAAACTTTATTTGTTATTAAAAAAGCTAGCTGGGTCGGAAAAAACAATTCAGAAAACCAATAATGAGCTAGCCTCATTGTTATCAAAAGAAATTAGTCGAGAAATAATGGAGAATACTATCTCTTCAGGGCTAGGTATTTTAGTAGACTTAGAGTTAATTGAAAGGGAATTTGAAGGTAGAGAAAGAACTATAATTCTGTTGCCTAATCCCAAGATCAAACGCGATTTAGAGGAGTCTCTTAAATTTAAAGAAGGAATGCAAGAAAAACATGAATTTCAGCAATTTCGGGAGTTTTTATTCAAGGCAAATAGTGACGAGTTATTAAAGCTTATCAACCGTCCTATATATCCCGAAAAATATAATAATTTATTATAAGGAGGCACCATAGTGGATTTAAAAGCAACAATTAGAAATATACCAGATTTCCCTAAGGAAGGGATCGACTTCAAGGACGTTACAACCTTGCTTAAGGATCCTGTAGCTTTAAGATATACGATAAAAACATTAGCGGAGGCATTTAAAGATACTGAAGTTGACTTCGTCGTTGGTCCCGAGGCTAGGGGATTTGCGATAGGTACGCCTTTAGCCTATGAGTTAGGGGTAGGTTTTATTCCTGTCCGTAAGCCAAATAAACTTCCAGCCAAAGTAGTAGAAAAAGAGTATCAATTAGAATATGGCACGGATAGACTTCAAATGCATAGAGATGCCATTAAACCTGGCCAAAAAGTTGTGATTGCCGATGATTTATTGGCTACGGGAGGCACTATTAAAACAACAATTCAATTAATTGAAGAATTAGGTGGTATTGTGGTTGGTACTGCTTTTGTAATGGAGTTAACCTATTTAAAAGGGCGAGATGTCATAAAAGATTATGAAATAATTTCTTTAGTAAAATATTAAACTCAAATTATGTTGGGGTGAATTCGTTGGATATTGAAGACCTTATTGGGCGACTGGAAAAAGAGCTTTCGAAAACAGATAAAGAATTATTGCAAAGTGTATATGCTTTTGCTGCGAAGGCTCACAAAGGTCAGCACAGGATTTCCGGTGAACCCTATATCACTCACCCCTTGGCAGTGGCAAATATACTCATAGATTTAGAGTTAGATATTGTGACTATTGCATCGGCCATCTTACATGATGTTGTTGAGGATACCAGTGTTACGATTGAGGATATCAAGCAAAATTTCGGCGATGAGATTGCGCTTTTAGTTGATGGTGTGACAAAACTGAGCAAGTTGGAATATAAATCAAAAGAAGAAGAACAAGTTGAAAATTTGCGAAAGATGTTTCTGGCAATGGCTAAAGATATTCGTGTGATTTTAATTAAGTTGTCCGATCGACTTCACAATATGAGAACCTTGTCTAGCCATAAAATTAGCAAGCAGAAGGAAATTGCCGAGGAAACCATAGAAATATTTGCTCCCTTAGCTCATCGATTAGGTATTTTCAAAGTGAAATGGGAATTAGAAGATTTATCTTTAAGATACCTTGAGAGTGAGAAGTATTATGAGTTAGTAAAAGGTATAAACAAAAAGAGAGCAGAGAGAGAAGAATATATTAACCAAGTAATAATTCTCTTAAGAGATAAACTTGATAACGTAGAGATTAGGGCTGATATAGAAGGCAGACCAAAGCATTTCTTTAGCATATATAAAAAGATGACTGATCAGGGAAAAAATCTCAACGAAATTTATGATTTAATTGCAGTTAGGGTTATGGTAGATTCAGTTAAAGATTGTTATGGTGCTTTAGGTATAGTCCATACTCTTTGGAAACCTATACCGGGTCGCTTTAAAGACTATATTGCCATGCCTAAATCAAATATGTATCAATCTCTCCATACTACTGTTGTGGGACCCCAAGGTGAGCCCTTTGAGATTCAGATTCGCACCTGGGAAATGCACAAAACAGCGGAGTATGGTATTGCTGCCCACTGGAGATATAAAGAGGGTAAAGGCGATGAAAAACTAGAAGGAAAAATGGACGAAAAACTAGTTTGGCTGCGACAGTTATTAGAGTGGCAGAAAGACTTAGGCGATGCCAGAGAGTTTATGGAGAATCTTAAAATTGATCTTTTTGTTGACGTAGTTTTCGTCTTTACACCAAAGGGAGATGTTATTGAACTTCCTGCAGGCTCGAACCCTATCGATTTTGCTTATCGAATCCATACAGATATTGGGCACAGATGTATCGGGGCTAAGGTCAACGGGAAGATTGTGCCTTTGGACTATAAACTTAAAAATGGCGATATTATGTCAATTCTAACATCGCGGCAAACTAATGGCCCTAGTCGAGACTGGTTAAAAACTGTGCAAACCTCTCAGGCTAAAAATCGAATTCGGGCCTGGTTCAAAAAAGAGAACAAAACTGAAAATATTACTAAAGGCAAAGAAGCTATTGAGCGGGAATCAAAAAAGAATGGTCTAGATCTAGGAGATTTATCTAAGAATGAACATGTCTTGGAAGCTGTAAAAAGATACAATTTTAGCTCGCTAGATGACCTTTTTGCGGCTGTTGGCGATGGGGTTGTAACGCCTAATCAAATTATGGCAAAATTGAGAGAAGACGATCGAAAAGAAAAAAGAGTCATCTCTCAAACTGATATTAACAATTTAATTGCAGAGAGTAAACAAAAGAAGAAAAAGAAAAAAGACAATGGAATTATTGTAGCCGGATTAGACAACGGTCTTGTAAGGTTAGCGGGGTGTTGCAATCCAGTACCCGGAGATCAAATAATAGGATTTATTACCCGGGGCCGTGGTGTAACAATTCATCAAAGAGATTGTGTAAATATGAAGTACCATTTAAAAGTAGAGGTTGAGAGGATAATCCCAGCTGCTTGGGATACTGATCAGATTAACTCATTCCAGGTTAAAGTTGAAGTACACGCTAAAGACAGACCTGGCTTATTAACAGATGTAATGGTTATTCTAGTGGAAATAAACATTAGTGCAAATGATGTACATGCTCGGGGCACTAAAAACGGCAAGGCTGTTATTGAGCTTTTAATTGACGTGGAAAGTTTAGAACAATTGGATTATATAATGAAACGAATCAATAACGTATCAGAAGTTTATGATGTATACAGGGTAACACAAGCTAATTAGGAAGGTGAGTAGCATGAGAGCTGTAATCCAGAGGGTAACAACAGGGGCAGTCACCGTTAATGAAGAAAAGATAGGCGAGATTGGAAACGGTCTAGTTGTGCTACTTGGCGTTGGAGAGGATGACTCACCGGAAGATATCAAATATATAGTAGAAAAAACCATCAATTTAAGGATTTTTACTGACCAAGAAGGAAAATTTAATTTATCAGCACTTGATACAAATGCCGAGGTACTAGTAGTTTCTCAATTCACTCTCTTTGGAGATTGTCGAAAAGGAAGGCGACCTAGTTTTTCTAAAGCAGCCTCGCCGGAAGTAGCTCAGGCCTTATATAATCAGGTAATAGAAGAGTTCCAGAAATATGGGTTAAAGGTGGCAACCGGTAAATTCCAAGCAGAAATGCTAGTGGAAATCAATAACCATGGTCCTGTCACCATGATTTTAGATAGCAAGAGGACATTTTAGTGAGGAGGAAACAAAATGTTTTTTAAAGCTTTTACAGTAGGCCAAATGGCTGTTAACTGTTATCTTTTAGGGTGTGAGGAAACAAAAGAAGCTGTAGTCATCGATCCAGGTGGAGATGCTCAATTAATAATGCAGGAGCTTGACAAAAATGATTTAACGCTAAAGGCTATTATTAACACCCACGGACATATTGATCATATAGGCGCCAATGACGAATTAAGAGCTATGACACAGGCTAAATTATTAATTCACGAGCAAGATGCCACAATGCTTGAGGATCCTAAAAAGAATCTATCCATTTTTATTGGTGGGGCAGTCAGTCAAAAGCCTGCCGATAAACTGCTTAAGGATAAAGATACTGTGGAAATAGGGACAATAAAACTAGAAGTAATGCATACCCCTGGGCATACCCTCGGTGGAATATGTTTAAAGCTTGGTAACCTGTTATTTAGTGGAGATACCTTGTTCGCTGAAGGAATTGGCAGAGCGGACTTTCCTGGCGGTTGCCATGAGACATTGATTTCATCCATTAGGACAAAACTAATGATATTGTCGGGCGAAATAAAAGTCTATCCAGGACATGGACCTGATACAACTATTGGATATGAAAAGAAAAATAACCCTTTTCTGTAAGAAGACTTTCTTAAAGTTTTAAAAAGGTGGTGGAACAATGTCAGTATTCAAATGCTCAAATTGTGGCTTCGAAAAGGAAGGACGTTGCAAGCCGAAAAAATGTCCTGAATGTGCAGAAAATGGTACTTTTGCGAAAAAAGAAGATGCCTAGAACTTAAAATCAAGTTTTTGCAAAACTATTTGTCGAAAACTATCGACAACTGTATCGAAACTTGTTATAATCAAATCATAGTAATTGGTCTGACCAATAGACATTTACTAACCCCTATTAAATGATCGGTGATATCTTTTAACATTGACTTTAAATTGACTTGTTTCTTTTTAAACCCTTGTCTACTTAGACGAGGGCTTTTTTTGCGTGTTTGTCATGACCCTATCTTTTCTTTAGGTATAGAGTGGTGACTAAATGGTAAAATATTGTGAAAAAAAGTATTTAGAATTGTCGAAAAAAGGTGTAGACAAGTTTAATTCTAATTGTTATAATATAAAACATCAGGTGGTAAGGCCACTAGGACATCAAGTTATTTGTGCACAGCAGGAGGTGAGAATAAGGGTTAAATTTAATGTGCGTTCCAAATTGTCGCAAAATTTAGGCAAGTGGGAACATTGCAGAGAGAATTGTGTGAAAGTTAAAAATTAAGAGCTAGAGAGAAGATTTAAGTCAATTTTAAAAGGTATCAATGAGAATAAAACGGTATTATATTTTATTTTACAGAGAAGAATAAGACAGAGATATAATTACACATAGGGGGTTATCAGATGAGTACAGGAATTTTAGCACTATTAGCCTTAACACCAATTGCAGCAGTTATGCTGTTCTTAGTTATCTTAAGGTGGCCAGCATCAAAAGCAATGCCGGTTTCTTTAGCTATAACAGCTGCATTAGCATTTTTTGTTTGGGGTACGCCAGTAGCCCAAATCGCGGCTGCTTCAATTAATGGTTTGGTAACAGCAGTAACTGTATTATTAATTGTTTTTGGAGCTATTTTACTTCTAAATACACTTACAGAGAGTGGTGCTGTCCACACAATCCGTAAAGGATTTATAAATATTTCCCCAGATCGTCGTATCCAAGTTATCATTATCGCTTTTCTATTCGGAGCTTTCATCGAGGGTGCTGCTGGTTTTGGTACACCTGCTGCAGTTGCCGGTCCGTTATTGGTTGCTCTTGGTTTCCCAGCAATGGCTGCAGTTATGAGTGCATTGATTATTCAAAGTACTCCTGTTTCCTTCGGTGCAGTTGGAACTCCAATGTTAGTTGGTGTAAAGACTGGTTTGGAAAATCAAGAAAATGTTTTAACCGTAGCTCAAGGTTTATTTGGAAATAACGATGGCGCTTTCATGCAATACGTTTTCCATATTGCTGCAAAGGTTGGTTTTATGCATGCAGTAATAGGTACATTTATTCCATTAATCATAGTTGCTATGCTTACAAGATACTTCGGTAAAAACAAAACTTTCCGTGAAGGTTTAGCAGTTTGGCCCTTCGCTATCTTTGCGGGTTTAGCTTTCACTGTTCCTTACTATTTATTAGCTACGTTTGTTGGACCAGATTTCCCTTCACTTGCTGGTGGTCTTATCGGTTTAGCAATAGTAATTCCAGCTGCTAAAGCAGGTTTCTTACAGCCCAAAAAAGTTTGGGATTTTGAAGCTAAAGCTAACTGGGATAAGGGTTGGACAGGAACTATCGATATTGATATCGAGTCAATGAAGCCAAGAAAAGAAATTTCTCTTCTTGCAGCATGGACTCCATATATATTAGTAGGTGTTTTACTGGTTATCACTCGTATGAGTGCAACAGTTAAAGGTTGGTTAACTCATGAAAACGTTACTTTCCTTTGGTCTGATATTTTTGGAACAGGTATTGCAGCAAAAGCTCAAGTATTATACTTACCCTTTGCAATATTCCTAGTAGTTTCTTTAATCACTTATGTGATTCACGGAATGGATAGCAAGTCTTATGGAAAAGCATTCTCTTCTTCAGCTAAAACAGCTGCCGGTGCTGCTGCTTCCTTAATGTTCTCTATCCCTATGGTTCAGATTTTCATTAACTCTCAATCAGAACTATATGCTAAAATGCCAATCGTATTGGCTGAGGGTGCATCTGCATTAACTGGTTCTGCATGGCCAATGTTTGCAGCAGTAATCGGATCTCTAGGTGCTTTCATAGCCGGAAGTAATACAATCAGTAACATGATGTTCTCCTTGTTCCAATTCGGGGTAGGTCAAAACATCGGTGTAGATGCTTCTGTAATCGTAGCTTTACAAGCAGTCGGTGGTGCTGCAGGTAACATGATTTGTGTTCACAATGTTGTTTCTGCTGCCGCTGTAGTTGGTTTCTTAGGAAAAGAGGGTGACATCATCCGTAAGACTCTGCTTCCTATGACTTACTATTTAGTATTCGCTGCTGCTATCGGTATGGTTTGGTTATATGGTTTCGGATTTAATATTGGAACTGTCTTATTAATCGGTGTTATCGGTTTCTTAGCATATGCCATTAGCCAAGGCAGAGAAACACAAGACGAAAAGAAAGTAGCCTAATAACAAATTAAACTTAAGAGAGGGCTAAGCCCTCTCTTTTCTTTTTAAGTATAGGACCATTTTCGTTACTTTCTTTAGCTAATAAGAAGATTTTGAGAATTTAGTCGTTTTAGTGAAATAAGAATCAGAAAATAAAGGAAGTCTTAAACCTTCAGCGAATTATATAACATAAAATAATTTCGTAAGGCTGGTGGGAATGGTGTATTTTAAGCCGATTAAAACAAAGAAGATATATGAAGAGATAATAGAGCAGATTAAGATTCTTATAGAAGAGGGTGACCTTAAGCCAGGGGATAAACTCCTGTCTGAAAGGGAATTGGCGGAAAGACTTAAGGTAAGTAGGGCTTCCGTACGGGAAGCATTAGTTGCTTTGGAAATGATAGGCATTGTAGAGATAAGACCCGGTGAGGGGACTTTTGTTAGGCCCGTTGATTTTAACAATGTGTTAAGACCTTTATCTTTCGCTCTGATTGAGAAAAAGGTTGTACTTGAAGCCTTGGAGTTAAGAAAGATTCTAGAAGTAGATGCAGCAGGATTAGCAGCCAAAAAGGCTTCTGATGAACAAATTAAGTCAATGGAAAGAGTTTTAAAGCGAATGGAAGACGACCTTAATATAGGTGGCTTATCGGATGACGCAGATTTCGATTTCCATTCCTTAATATATTCTGGAACTCAAAACTTTCTGTTAGTGAGACTGACCTCTGCTATTTCTGACACTTTAATGCATAGTTTATCTAAAAGTAGGGAACTACTTTATGAGGGTGAAAGTGGCGCCGCAGAGCAACTTCTGACTGAGCATAGAAGAATTTTTAAGGCTATAAAAGATAGAAATGTTCAAGAAGCTCGTCTGGCGATGTTAAATCATCTAGAAAGAGTAGAAAAAGATATCTTACAATTTATTTAAAATTAGGAGTAGACATGAAGGTTACAGTATTTGGAAAGAAAGCAGAAAAATTAAAAAGTCTGAGAGATATTTTTGCTCTTTTTTATAACGATGTTGCTATAGACTTTCAATCTGTTTCATTAAACGATACTGATTCCCAACAGATTTTAAATTTTCAAGAAGAGTATATTAATGAAGCGCTAATTGTAAATTTAGATTTACAAGACAAGAGTACTAATCAAAAATACTCAGAGTTAATCCGCGAGTTAGTTTTAGATAGAGAAGAAATTGAAAACCAACTTAAGAGAATGGCAAGGCTTGCGACCTATAAAATCTTGCTTCGAATGACAGGAAAGAACCCCGTTCCTTGGGGAATACTTACCGGAGTCCGACCAACAAAAATCGTTCATCGCCTTTTGGACAGGAAATGGCCTCAGGAAAAGGTACGCAATCATTTAATAGACTTTTATGAGGTTAGCCATGATAAGGCTAACCTTTTACTTAATGTGGTGAAGAGGCAAAGGCCTTATTTGTTGTCTAGGGAGGCGGCTAGAGATAGTTATAGTATTTACTTAGGTATTCCTTTTTGCCCCTCTCGGTGTTCTTATTGTTCTTTCCCCGCTTATTCATTGGAAAAGCAGGGACACTTTGTAGAACCTTTTTTGGCGGCTTTACATAAAGAGATAGAGGCGATAGGGAATTTCCTTGAAACCAAAGGCAAAGAAGTGCAGACTGTTTACCTAGGGGGAGGTACTCCTACAAGTTTAAACGAAATTCAACTCGAAAGTTTATTAAAAGCCATTAAAGCGAGGCTAATATCTGATAAAACGCATGAATTTACAGTTGAAGCCGGAAGACCTGATTCCATAAGTAAAAGAAAGTTACAACTGATGAAAGAGTTTGATGCTTCAAGAATTAGCATCAACCCACAAACCATGAATCAATCTACCCTGGAAACAATAGGGAGAAATCATAGTCCGCAAGATATAGTTGAATCCTTCAACTTAGCAAGAGCCCTGGGGTTTAATAATATCAATATGGATTTAATAATCGGTTTGCCGGGAGAAACTCTTAAGGAAATTAAAAGCACGATGGATCAAATAATGGGCTTAAATCCTGAAAATATAACTGTACATACATTGGCCTTAAAAAGAGCATCCCGACTCAATCTACAAGGCTATAATTCTAGTGAAGAATCAGAGTCGGCTGAGCCTAGAGAGATGCTAGATATAGTTATGGAAAAAGCTGAAGACATGGGGATGCATCCTTACTACTTGTACCGTCAAAAGCAAATGCGTGGACAATTAGAAAACATAGGTTATGCTAAGGATGGCTTTGACTGCCTTTACAATATCCAGATGATGGAGGAACGACAAACGATTATAGGCCTTGGCGCGGGGTCGGGCTCAAAGTTAGTTAATTGCCAGGACTGGACTTTAGAGAGCGTTTATAACCCTAAGGATCCCTTGAATTACATTGAAAGAATAGATGAAATTATTCAAAAGAAACTTAATAGACTTGAAGGCTTGTCATAAAAATAACAATGTTATATAATTAGAAGTATATAACATTGTACTAAATACGAGGAGCAGGACAAGTAAGCGTAAAGATTCTTTACAGGGAGAAGATGCCTTGACTGGAAGCATCGTTAAAGAAAAAGCGCCGAAATAACCCCTGGGAGTTGGTGAATCGAAAGTAAGTAGATTTTACCCGGTGGCCCCCGTTATGGCCAAGAAGAGGAGCAAAATTTGCTCAAACAGGGTGGTACCGCGGAATAATCTTCCGTCCCTGAACGATTAGTTCATGGGCGGGAGTTTTTTGCTATTTAGGAGGTAAAAATGCAAAATAAATTAATATTAAAATTTGGCGTAGCCTTAGGTGGTGGAATTTTATTCTGGGCACTTTTTGGTATGGTGTTCGTTGTCTATGGCTTTTTTATGCCTGGTACTAAAGATTTCAATCAATATGTCTTTTTAGTTGTTTTTCCCACACTGTATTTAACTATATCAAATTTAATTTTGGCAAAGATGTTTAAGGATAAAGGGCTTAAAGCCTTGCTCCAAAATCTTTTTTATATTGTTATTACTACTGCATTAGCCCTAGGATTAGTTATAGGAACCTTTAATTTAATAGGTATTGTATTAGGACGTTAATTCGAAGGAGGGAGAATATATGTTAACTTCGCGACCTAGAGGTACAAATGATTTTTTACCGGGAGAAATTGAAAAATGGCACTATGTTGAAGCAAAGATCCAAGAGATATGCAAGGAGTATGGTTTTATTGAAATTAGAACCCCAATCTTTGAGCATACTGAACTCTTTTTAAGAGGCGTGGGAGAAACTACAGACATAGTTCAAAAGGAAATGTATTCTTTTACAGATCGGGGTGACCGAAGCATTACGCTTCGCCCGGAAGGAACAGCATCTACCGTTAGAGCTTATTTTGAGCATAAGCTTTATGCAGGACCCCAGCCAGTAAAAGTATTTTACGTTGGTCCTATGTTTAGATATGATCGGCCGCAAGCTGGACGTTATAGACAATTTCATCAGTTTGGTGTAGAGGTCTTTGGTTCAAAAGAGCCTTCAGTTGATGCGGAAGTTATTACTATGGCTATGGATCTTTACGCGCGCTTAGGTCTAAAAGACCTAGAAGTTCAAATTAACAGTGTAGGGTGTCCTAATTGCAGACCAATACATAGACAAAGATTGCAGGAAGCATTGCAAGCTAAATTAGGTGAACTATGTGAGACTTGTCAGGGGCGTTTTGATAAGAATCCCATGCGTGTTCTAGATTGTAAAAACCCTAATTGCCAAGAGTTAACTACAGACGTTCCCACCACTACTGCTTGCCTTTGCGATGAATGTGGTAGCCATTTTGAACAAGTTAAGGAGTATTTAGATGTAGTTGGCATTCAGTATGTGGTGAATGAAAATCTTGTTCGAGGTCTTGATTACTACTGCAACACTGCTTTCGAAATAATAGCTAAAGGCATAGGTGCTCAAAGTTCCATCGGAGGTGGAGGTAGATACGACGGCTTACTAAAGGATGTAGGTGGCCAAGAAATTCCCGGAATAGGGTACGCCTTAGGCTTAGAGCGCATCATTTTAACCATGGAAAATCAGAATGCTAATTTCCCACCTAAGGGTGGTACTGAGGTATTTGTAGCATCTCTTGGACAAGCGGCTAATAAGCTGAGTTTTGACCTGATTTACAAACTAAGGAAGGCGGGGGTTTCTGCGGAAAAAGATCATCTTAATAAGGGTTTAAGGGCTCAAATGAAACAAGCTGATCGACTTCAAGCTTCTTACGTAGTTATCTTAGGAGATGAGGAGATTAATAAAGGAATTGCAGTTGTAAGGCATATGTATTCAGGTGATCAGGAAGAAGTCTCGCTAGAAAAACTGGTAGACTTTTTTAGATATAATAAAGTTTAAACTAAAGCTTAAGATTTTATGATTGACAGGAGGATAAAAATGATAGAAACAATGCAAGGCTTACAAAGAACTCACATGTGTACTGAATTAAATTCAACCAATATCGGAGAAGAAGTTATTTTGACTGGTTGGGTTCAGAAAAGACGCGATCACGGTGGCTTGATATTTGCTGATTTAAGAGATCGTACAGGGATTGTTCAGGTGGTATTTAGTCCAGAGGTTGATGGCCAAGCTTTTGAAAAGGCGGACACTGTTAGAGGAGAATTTGTGTTGGCTGTTAGAGGTAAGGTAATGGCAAGACCGGAAGGCACCGTTAATGGAAATTTAGCTACGGGTGAGATCGAAGTTTATGCCAGCGAGCTAAGGATCTTAAACAAAGCCAAAACACCACCCTTTTATATAGAAGATAACATCGACGTGGATGAAAATATTAGGCTTAAGTATCGATACCTTGATTTAAGAAGACCAGAAATGCAAAGAACAATGATGCTACGACACAAGGTTTCAAAGTCCATTAGAGATTTTTTAGATAACAAAGGATTTTTAGAAATTGAGACACCTATGTTAACTAAGAGTACACCTGAAGGAGCAAGAGATTACTTAGTTCCAAGTCGTGTAAACCCTGGAAAGTTTTATGCTCTACCTCAGTCACCGCAGATTTTTAAACAAATATTAATGGTGTCTGGAATGGATAAATACTTTCAAGTTGTAAGATGTTTCAGAGATGAAGATCTAAGGGCTGATCGCCAACCTGAATTCACCCAAATCGACATTGAAATGTCTTTTATTGACCGAGAGGAAATAATGTCTTTAATGGAAAACATGGTTTCTTCCGTATTTAAGGAAGGACTAGGCAAGGAAGTTGTTACACCTTTCCCGCGCATTCCTTATGTTGAGGCTATTGGAAAATACGGCAGTGATAAACCTGATCTACGCTTCGAAATAGAGCTTACTGATATTACTGATATTGCAGCGCAAAGTGAGTTTAAGGTCTTTAATACTGTAGCTAATACCGGAGGGCTAGTTAAAGGTATTAATGCTACTACCTGTGCTTCTTTTAGTCGTAAAGAAATTGACGAATTGACAAGCTATGCAGCAATTTACGGGGCTAAAGGCTTAGCTTATATGATTATTACAGATGAGGGAGTTAAATCTCCAATTGCTAAGTTTTTTACGGAAGAACAAATAAATGTTATTTTAGATCGTTTCAATGCAAAATCAGGCGACCTGATAATGTTTGTGGCCGATAAGCCTAATGTAGTAGCTGACGCTCTCGGCCATTTGCGAATCGAAATTGCAAAAAGGTTAAATTTAATTGATCCAGAAGAAAATAAATTCTGCTGGGTCACTGATTTTCCGTTAGTTGAATATGATGAAGAAGAAAAACGTTATGTAGCAATACATCACCCTTTCACCGCCCCGTTAGACGAGGACATGGCATTAATGGATACTGAACCAGGAAAGGTTAGAGCCAAGGCTTATGATATGGTTTTAAATGGAGTCGAGCTTGGTGGCGGCAGTATTAGAATCCATAATCGTAAAGTGCAAGAGAAAATGTTTAATTTATTAGGCTTAAGCACTGAGGAAGCTATAGATAAGTTTGGATTTATGCTAGAGGCTTTTGAGTTTGGGACACCACCGCATGGAGGAATTGCCTTTGGGTTAGACCGTTTGATAATGCTAATGGCCAAGAGAGATTCAATTAGGGATGTTATAGCTTTCCCTAAGACTCAAAGTGCTACTGATGTAATGACTCAAGCACCGTCTGAAGTAACAAATAAGCAGTTAAAAGAATTAAACATTAAACGTGATATAATACCAAAGAAATAGTTCAACACATTGATTTAAAGGGATATTTTCCCTTTAGCATAGCTAGTTGATCAGCTTGCAAAGAATCACTACTTATGATATTATTATAAATGCAAACAGCAAATAAATTAAAAAACATTTTACCCTACGATGTGCGTTGATGTTCGATAAGTTTTGAGCCAACACCAAAACTTAGGGAGTTCGGCTCTATATGTGGCTTGAAAGCCTGCCTTAATTGAGTAGGAATCATAAAGCATGTAGGAGAGCACCCACCTGCTAAGGCAGGTTCAAAACATCGACCTTGACGGCATGCGTGGGGTTATGCTATGCACAAGAACTAAGAGCTTAGTAATAAGCTCTTTTTTTATTGTGTTTTTTAATTTACAAATATTGAAATACTAATAAGAGTTGTGTTATATTTAAAAAGATTTTGGCATCCTAGGTTTGAGGAGGTAGTTTTATTGTTACATAGATTTTCAAGAACTGAACTTCTAGTTGGCAAAGAAGGTCTCGAAGTTTTAAAAAATAGTAAGGTTGCTGTTTTTGGTGTCGGCGGTGTGGGGTCTTATACTGTTGAAGCATTAGCTAGAGCAGGTGTTGGGCATTTGATATTATGTGATTATGATGATGTTTGTTTAACTAATATTAATAGGCAACTTCATGCGATTACAGACACAATCGGTAGAAATAAAGTGGAACTTATGGCCGAAAGAATTCACCAGATAAATCCTAAAGCTGAAATTACCTTATATAATGAGTTTTACAGCCCAGAAAAAAGCGAAAAGTTGATTGACAAAAATTATAGCTATATTGTAGATGCCATTGATAATGTAACAGGAAAAATTGATTTAGTTGTAAAAGCCCAAGAGTTGAATATCCCTATAGTAACGGCTATGGGAGCGGGCAATAAATTAGACCCTACAGCTTTCGAAGTGGCTGATTTAACTAAAACCTCTGTTTGTCCTCTGGCAAAAGTTATGAGAAAAGAGCTGCGAAAAAGGGGTATAGGAAGAGGAGTTAAAGTTGTGTATTCAAAGGAGCAACCGCTAATCCCACGATCAGACTCAGTAGATTGTAAAACTCACTGTGTATGTACTAATAAGGACGCGATTACAAGTTGTTCCAAGCGAAACCAAATCCCCGGCAGTATTTCTTTTGTCCCTCCTGTTATGGGCTTTATTCTTGCAGGGGTAGTTGTTAAAGATTTACTAGGCCTAAACTCCAATGCTTGACATTTTGAGGGAAGATTAATATAATAATTTATAGTAGTACCTATACGGGGTATTGGAGGGGAAGATATGGAAGAGGTAAAAGGAGATTTAGTAAGGCGTCTTAGAAAAATAGAAGGTCAGGTTAAGGGTATTCAAAAGATGATAACTGAAGAAAAGCATTGCACAGAGATATTAACACAGATCACAGCTGTTAGGTCCGCCATTAATGCTGTGGGAGCAATGGTGGTCGAAAACCACACTAAAAAGTGTTTGATTAATGCTATAGAAGAACAAGGGGATACTGAAAAAGCGGTTACTGAGCTAGTTCATGTTTTAAGTCGTTTTACTAAAGGGGACAGTTCTTGTCCTTTAAAATAAACTAAACGTTAAAGGAGATGTTTTGTTTGGCTGGTGAAAAGGTATTAACTTTTACAGATGCAAATTTTAATGAAGCTGTCCTGGGAGCAACAGAACCGGTGTTAGTAGATTTTTGGGCAGCCTGGTGTGGACCTTGCAAAATGATTGCCCCAGTTATTGATGAGTTATCAGAAGACATGGCTGGAAAAATTAAAATCGGAAAAGTAAATGTAGATGAAAATCGAGAAACAGCTATGAAATTTGGCGTAATGAGCATTCCAACTTTATTAGTATTCAAAAATGGCAAGGAAGTTGATAGAATTGTTGGCTATCAGACTAAGGATCAGATAGCTGCTAAACTTGAAACTCAGTTATAAGTAATTAGTATTAGGGGCTGACCCAAAGTAATTTGGGTCAGCCCCTTTTCTTTTACGTGATTTTTAGTATAATAAGGATTAATATATTAAGAGGGTGTGGTTACATGAATCTTTTCGATCCTAGCCAAAACGAGGCTTTGAAAAAGGAGTTACCTCTTGCAGTTAGGATGCGACCAAGGAATTTAGATGAATTTATTGGTCAAAGCCATATTATTGGAGAAGGTAGACTTCTAAGGCGCGCTATACAAGCAGATCAATTGTCGTCGGTTATTTTCTATGGACCACCCGGCACAGGTAAAACCACATTGGCCAAGGTTATTGCAAATACAACAACGGCTTATTTTCACCAGCTAAATGCTGTTACCTCTGGTGTAGCTGATATTCGTAATGTGATTAAAGAAGCAAAAGATAGGTTGGGGATGTATGGTACGAAGACCATTTTATTTATAGATGAGATTCACAGATTTAATAAAAGTCAACAAGATGCTCTTTTACCTCACGTCGAAGACAGTATTATTACTCTTATCGGGGCAACTACTGAAAACCCCTATTTTGAGGTTAACACAGCCTTGATTTCGAGATCTCGAATTTTCAAGTTTGATCCTCTCAAAGATCAGGACGTAAAAGAATTAACGATTAGGGCTTTGCAGGATAAGGAAAGAGGATTAGGAAAATATAAAGTTAAGCTTGATATACAGGCTCTCGAACACTTAGTTGCGGTTGCCCATGGAGATGCAAGAGTTGCTGTGAACGCGTTGGAATTGGCAGTTCTAACAACGCCACCTGACGTTTCTGGACTTAGGCATATAAACTTAGTGGTAGCAGAAGAATCAATTCAAAAAAGAGCTGTTCACTATGATAAAAGCGGGGATAACCATTATGATACTGCTTCCGCTTTTATTAAAAGCATGCGAGGATCTGATCCTGATGGAACGCTATATTGGTTGGCTAAAATGATTTATGCAGGAGAGGATCCTAAATTTATAGCCAGACGAATTATGATTCATGCTGCTGAAGACGTAGGGTTGGCTGATCCGCAAGCCCTGGTTATTGCTACTAGTGCAGCTGAAGCTGTTGAAAGAATTGGCTTTCCTGAGGCTAGAATTATTTTGGCTCAAGCAAGTCTATACATAGCTCTAGCACCAAAAAGTAACTCAGTAATTAGAGGGATAGATTCAGCCTTAGATGCTATAGAAAAAAGTATGAATGTATCAATTCCACTTCATCTAAGGGATGCTCATTATAAAGGTGCTAAAAATCTTGGGCACGGTCAAAGTTACAAGTATCCTCATGATTTTCAAGACAATTGGGTTGACCAGGAATATTTGCCTAAAGGACTACAACACGCAAAATTCTACAAAGCCTCCGAACAGGGGGTGGAAAGGGAGTTAGTCGAAAGATTAATTCATATTAAAGACAAAACTAAGAGCTAACTTTGAATAATATAACAAGTGATAGAGACGGAGGTCTAGCCATGGCAAAGGTTTCTGGTATAATTTTGGCAGGTGGAAAGAGCTCAAGAATGGGAACCAATAAAGCTCTTATTGAGTTAGGTCAGGTAAAAATAATTGAAAATATAGTTTCTGTTTTTTCGGAAATATTTAAAGATATTATAATCGTTAGTAATAATCCGGAAGAATACACCTATTTAGGGCATAAGGTGATATGTGATATTATTCCTTGTAAGGGTCCCTTGTCTGGCATTCATGCCGGTCTTCATGAGGCAAAATATTTCCATTCATTTGTTGCAGCTTGTGACATGCCTTTTATTCAGAAAAATTTAATTGAGTTATTAGTGGAAGAATGCGAGGACTATGATGTAACCGTTCCCCAATTGGGCAAGTTCCTCCAACCCCTTTATGCTGTTTATTCTAAGAATTGTATTATTCCAATTGAAGATTCATTAAACAAAAACCGTTTTAAAATAACAAACTTCTATGAAACAATTAAAGTTAAATATATAAATCAAGATTCCATAGAAAAGCTAGGAGACTCAGAAAAAGTCTTTTTTAATGTAAATACTAAAGAGGATTTAGAAAAAGCCAAGAACATGAACTGAAAAAGCAAATCCCGCAACGTGGTTGCGGGATTTTGTGGAATTATTATCTCCTTTTTTTCCAGGTATCAGGGAGTAAAAGAACCAGTACGGTAAATAGCTCTAAACGTCCTACTAACATTAGAAATAGCAGAAAATGTTTAGCAAGAGGGTGAATAAATGCATAATTCTCGGCTGGACCAACAGCACCTAAACCAGGGCCAACTACACCAAGAGTTGCAGCAACAGCGGTGGTTGCAGTGATTAAATCTAGTCCAAAACTACTCATAACAAGTATACCTATAGCAAAGATTATTATATAGACAAAGAAAAATAGTAGAGTATTATAAACCACAGAGTCGCCGGTTTCTTTACCATTTACACGTAAAGTTAAAATTGATCGAGGATGCGCAAATCTTTTGAGTTCAAGAATTAATAGTTTAAACAGAATCAGAAAACGGCCAATCTTAATTCCCCCGGCCGTAGACCCTAAGCTACCACCAACAAATAGTAGTAGAAACATAATTGCTTTAGGGAATAAAGGCCACTGTTCATAGTCCACAGAAGCAAAACCGGTTGTGGTGATTATCGATATAACTTGAAAAAAGGAATCGATAATACTATCAAAAACACCAGTTCCAGTTAGTAACAAAAGACTGCCAGTTATTAAAAGACTTGCAATTAAGATAATTGCTACATATAACCTAAACTCTTCATTTTGCCAGAATACCTTCAAACTTTTTCTTTTATAGGCCTGATAATAAAGGGCGAAGTTGGTTCCTCCCAAGAACATGAACACGATAATGATGCCTTGAAGTAGCGCGCTATATTCTGCAACGCTACTGTTCTGATTAGAAAACCCGCCCGTTGCAATAGCACCAAAAGTATGAATAAAAGAATCGAAAAGATTCATACCAGCCAACCAAAGTAAGATAATCGAAGCACAGCTAAGAATTATGTAGCTAAACCATAAGATTTTAGCAGTATCTTTAATTCTTGGAGTCACCTTTTCGGCAACAGGGCCAGGTGCCTCGGCCTTAAAGATTTGCATAGCACTAACACCCATTTGAGACAGTAAGGCAATATAGAGGACTACAATACCCATGCCGCCCAACCAGTGAGTAAAACTCCGCCAGAATAAAATTCCCTTAGGCAGCACCTCAATATCTGTTAAAATACTTGCCCCAGCAGTAGTAAACCCAGACATAGTCTCAAAAACAGCATCCGTAAAGTTCAAGGTCCCTGCAATTTGGAAGGGAAGTGAGCCGAACAGGGTAACTATCACCCAACCGAAGGTTACAATAGCAAAACCTTCACGTGGGCGAATAAAACCTAAATCCTTTAGAGGGAAGTAGTGAAAAATAATTATACCAAAACTTAGTGTTATTGCGGATGATAAAGCCAGGGTCTTAATTACCTCAGGCTCATCATAATAGAATGACACAATAATCGGTACCAACATTGCAAAACCGATTATCATTAGCAATCTACTTAAAGCAGCTAAAATAATATTGATTCTCATTTAATTTATCCCCACTTTGAATTTTACTAGTTTTGACAGTCAGCTAGTGTTTATTTTATAATTGTTATGAATCACTGTCAACTTTTTTCAGTTTAAGAAAAATTTAGAACGGAGGTGGACTTTCCTGAAATCTAAAATAAACCCCCCACAAATCTTAGTTCTCGGTTTTCTCACCGTTATACTAATTGGTGCCTTTGTATTAACTCTTCCTATAGCATCAAGACAGGGCTTATCTACAGATTTTCTTACAGCTTTATTTACTGCTACTTCAGCCGTATGTGTAACTGGCTTAGTGCTCGTTGATACAGCTACATATTGGTCAACCTTTGGTCAGGGTGTTATTATGTTTCTAATCCAGATTGGCGGACTAGGGTTTATGACCATTGCTACTCTGTTTGCGTTACTTTTAGGAAGGCGGATTGGATTAAAAGAACGAATTTTGTTAAAAGAAAGCTTAAATAAGGCTAATGTTTCGGGTGTAGTTAGGTTAGTCAAGGTAGTGGTGCTGATAACTGTCACTGTTGAACTGGTTGCCGCCACCTTCTTATCGATCTACTGGGCTAGTAGCATGGGCTGGAAACAAGCTAGTTATTACGGATTATTTCATTCAGTATCAGCTTTCAACAATGCTGGATTTGATTTATTTGGTACGATCAGCGGTCAATTTAGTGGTTTAACTTCCTTTGCTACTGATCCAGTGGTGTCTTTAATTATTGCAATGGTTTTTATAATCGGTGGTTTAGGGTTTGCAGTATTAATAGATATTTATCATTCTAAAAAGTTTTCTAAACTTTCATTACATTCTAAAATTGTTTTGTCATCTACAGGGGTTTTAGTATTAGTTGGATTTTTTGGAGTTTTAATATTAGAGTTTAGCAGTGAAGATACTCTCGCGCAACTTTCTTTAAGCGGTAAAATTATTGTAGCCTTTTTTCAAGGAGTAACTCCACGTACTGCAGGATTTAATACTATTGATTTAGGACTTTTCCATTCTTCAACTATTTTCTTAATTATACTTCTGATGTTTATCGGTGCTTCGCCAGGCTCAACGGGTGGGGGTATTAAAAATGCCACTTTTGTTGCTTTGTTTGCGTTAGTGAGAAGTACACTGAAAGGAAAGAACGAAGTTGTTCTGTATAATAAAAAGATTCCCTTTGATATTTTAAACAAGGCCATAACGGTAACTGTTTTAGCTATGGCTTGGATTTTTGTGGTTACAATGATTCTCTCTATAACGGAGGGAACAGATTTTTTAACAAATCTATTTGAGGCTACCTCAGCTTTCAGTACTGTGGGGTTGTCTTTGGGGCTCACGCCTAAACTTTCGATACTCGGACAGATAATTATTATGATAACAATGTTTATCGGAAGATTAGGACCCCTAACCTTGGGTTATTTACTAGTATTAAATAAGAAAGAATCGAAAATTAGTCACCCGGAAGAGCGTATCTTAATCGGGTAACATTTAGATATGGGAGGAAATGATATGAGGAAACAATTTGCAGTTATAGGCTTGGGGCGCTTTGGCAGTAGTGTTGCTAAAAGATTATCGGAAATGGGCCATGATGTTCTAGCACTTGACAATAATAAAGAAAATGTACAACAAATGAGTGAGTTTGTTACACAAGCTGTTCAAGGAAATGCCTTAGATGAAGATGTCCTAAGAGAGTTAGGCTTATCAAACTTTGATTCAGTAATAGTAGCCATAGGTGAGGATGTACAGGCAAACATCATGGTGACGGTGATGCTAAAGGAACTCAATGTGAAACATGTAGTTTCTAAAGCTTTAAATGATTTACATGGAAGAGTGTTATCTAAAGTGGGAGCAGACCAAGTTGTTTTTCCGGAACGGGATATGGGCGTTAGGCTAGCTAGTAATCTGGTTTCCTCAAATGTTCTTGATTTAATTGAAGTCTCAGAGGATTTTAGTATTGTTGAGATATTGGCAGCTAACTCTTTTATCGGAAAAACCTTAATTAAGATAAATTTAAGGGCAAAGTATGGGATTAATGTAATCGCTATTAAGTCAGGTGGTTGCATGAACTTGAACCCTGCTCCTGAAGATTTAATTAATAAGGGTGACATATTAATTGTAACTGGCTCGAGCCGATCAATTGAAAATTTAATAAACTTAAGTGATGAAGGCATGCTATAGATGTGATGAAATTCACATGTATAGTCGAGTAATTTAGTGGGAATTAAATTGACATAAACTTTTCCATATGCTAAGATAAATTTAGCAATAAAACCAAGGAATTTACTTGGGATTGGGGGAGATGTATGAAACTATCTACCAAAGGACACTACGGCGTTCAAGCTATGTTTGATCTTGCCCAGCATTATGGTCAAGGCCCAATTCCTTTAAAAACTGTTGCCGAAAGGCAAGGGTTGTCTGAGCATTACTTGGAGCAACTGATTGCCTCTTTAAGGAAAGCCGGCTTGGTTAAAAGTGTTAGGGGAGCGCAGGGTGGCTACTCGTTATCTAAACCCCCGGGTGAGATTACCGTTGGAGATATTGTTAGGGTTTTAGAGGGGCCAATTGCACCACTTGATTGTGTTAATCAGGATGACCCAGAACATTGTCAAAAATCTGAACACTGTGTAACAAAAAATGTTTGGGCAAAGGTAAGAGATAGCATCTCGGAAGTTTTGGATTCTGTAACTCTAGAGGATATGTGTAGAGATGCCGAAAAAATTAACAACTATATGTATTACATATAGCTAGGTAAAAATTTTTCTTTGACCAGTTTACTTTATTAAGGAGATGACGGAAATGAAAAGAATATATATGGACCATAGTGCCACTACCCCTTGTGACTCTGAAGTTGCGCAAAGTATGCTGGAATATATGACTACAAACTTTGGTAACGCGTCTAGTGTTCATGCTTTCGGTCGTGAAGGTAAAAAAGCGTTAGAGGGTGCTAGAGAAAGGGTTGCGAAAGCTATTGGGGCTCAACCGGCCGAAATTTTCTTTACTAGTGGTGGTACAGAGTCTGATAATATAGCTATTATGGGAGTTGCTAAGGCTAATCGTAAAAAAGGTAATCACATTATTACTTCTGCCATTGAACATCACGCTATACTAGACACTTGTAAAGTGTTAGGTAAAGAAGGTTTTGAGATAACTGTACTACCTGTGGATGAGTTTGGTATGGTTAGCGTAGAAGCTGTACGAGCTGCTATAACGGATCAAACAATTCTTATCACAATTATGCACGCTAATAACGAAGTTGGAACAATTCAGCCAGTCGCCCAAATCGGAAAGCTTGCTAAGGAAAAGGGAGTTATTTTTCATACTGATGCAGTTCAATCCGTTGGGAAGGTAGCTGTAGATGTTAATGATTTAAACGTAGATCTTTTGTCTATTTCAGCTCATAAATTTTATGGACCTAAAGGCATAGGTGTATTATATATTAGAAAAGCAACCAGGATTTTACCAATTAGCTTCGGTGGTGCTCAAGAAAGAAAACGTAGACCAGGGACTGAGAATATTCCGGGAATTGTAGGTTTAAGCTTGGCTCTAGAAAAAGCAGTAAATGATTTGGAAGAAGAAAGCAAACATTTAATAGATTTAAGAGATAAATTGATTAAAGGAATAATGGATAACATTGATCATACTAAGCTAAATGGCCATCCGACTGAAAGACATCCCGGAAATGTAAATATCAGCTTCAGTTTTATTGAAGGTGAATCGTTACTTCTTAGTTTAGATATGAAAGGCATCGCAGCCTCTAGTGGATCAGCTTGTACCTCAGGTTCTCTTGACCCTTCTCATGTGCTTTTAGCAATGGGATTAAGCCATGAGACTGCACATGGTTCATTAAGATTATCCTTAGGGAAATTAAACACCGTCGAAGACGTAAACTATGTTCTTGAAACCTTGCCTGGGATTGTAGAAAGATTAAGGGCTATGTCACCTTTATATAATGTTGAAAATCTAAAAGCGGGGGGAGCTTGCTAAAATGTATAGTGAGAAAGTAATGGATCATTTCACAAATCCTAGAAATGTAGGAGAAATCGATAACGCCGATGGTGTTGGTGAAGTTGGTAACGCTAGTTGTGGCGACATTATGAGGATTTCTCTTGCTGTTGAGAACAATGTAATTAAAGATGTTAAATTTAAAACTTTTGGTTGCGGTGCTGCAGTTGCTACCAGCAGTATGGTTACAGAAATGGTTAAAGGTAAAACTATTGAGGAAGCTTTAGCCATTAGTAACAAATCAGTGGCTGAAGCACTAGACGGACTACCTCCTGCTAAAATGCACTGTTCTAACTTAGCTGCTGATGCATTGCACAAAGCTATAGAGGATTTTCAAGCCAAGAATAAATAAATAAAATTAATGAACAAGGAAAAAGCTAACATATGATATGTTAGCTTTCTAACTTTTCAGTTGAGGTGAGCCAAATGAAGAAAAAGGTAGTTCTTGGCATGAGTGGTGGCGTGGATAGCTCCTTAGCCGCAGCTTTACTACAAGAACAGGGTTATGAGGTAATTGGTGTTACCATGCAGATTTGGGAACCGGATCAACCAGATCTTGGAGAAGACCATGGTGGGTGTTGTTCGCTATCTGCAGTTGATGATGCTAGAAGGGTCGCCAATACTTTGGGAATAGCCTATTATGTGATGAATTTTCGAGAGTTATTTGAAGAAAAGGTTATCAATTACTTCACGAAAGAGTATCTAGAAGGAAAAACTCCCAATCCTTGTATTGCCTGTAACCGTTATATAAAATTTGAGGCCTTTCTCCAAAAAGCCATGGGTTTAGGAGCTGACTATATAGCTACCGGACACTATGCCAGAATATACTATGATGAAGAACTAAAACGTCATGTTTTAAGAAAATCCGTAGATGATAGGAAGGATCAGACCTATGCCTTATATACTGCAACTCAAGAACAGTTAGCCAGGACCTTAATGCCCTTAGGTGTTTATACCAAGGAACAAACGAGGGAAATGGCTCGAAAGATAGGCTTAACTGTAGCTAATAAACCTGACAGTCAAGAGATTTGCTTTGTTACTGATAATAATTATAAGGGATTCATTGAGGAGCGGACAGATACAAAAATTGAACCAGGGTCCTTTGTGGATACTGACGGAAATGTGCTCGGTGAACACCAAGGAATTCCTTTTTATACAGTTGGACAACGGAAAGGCCTAGGAATTGCCCTAGGGACGCCTATGTATGTTGTAGGTATTAATGTTGAAAAAAATGCCGTAATCCTTGGCAAAGATACGGAGGTTTTTTCTAAAGAGCTATATTCTGTAGACAATAACTTAATTTTAGTCGACAGAATAGAAGAACCAATTGAAGTTGAAGCCAAAATTCGGTATAGCGCAAAACCAGCGGCAGCCACCATCTACCCTGTGAAAAAAGATGAATTTAATGTAGTATTTAAAGAACCCCAAAGAGCAATAACACCGGGACAGGCGGTAGTCTTTTATCAAGGGGAATTTGTTTTAGGTGGCGGTACTATAATTACTAAATAAAAGACTGAACCAAATTTGGTTCAGTCTTTTTTGTTTAATTGTTGGAATTTTTAGGTTAAAGTTAATTTTAATTATACTTAAATGAATTAATTTTAAGTAGTTCGGAAATAATAGTATTAATGCACCAGAAAAGCTGAAAGGAACGATGTTTTTGCATCTTAAAGGTCGTGAAATAATCAGCTTACCGATTATTGATAAATCTGTCGGTCGGGAAATAGGAGAAGTAAAAAGTATAGTCTATGATGCAAAAGAAAAAAAACTAAAAGCCTTAATAATACAAGATGGAGGTTGGCTATGGGGAAAGAACCTCATCCATTTAGAGGATATAGACAACATAGGCCGTGATGCTGTAATCGTATCCTCACTAGATGTAGTTGTATCTACTTCTGATGATAATGATGCTGATCGTCTATGTCATAAAGGCTCTTCTCTTATAGGTAATAAGGTTATTACAAACTCTGGCAATGATTATGGGGTTATCGAAGACATTGTTGTTGAATCAAATAGTGGCAGTATTGTTGGCCTAGAAATATCAAATGGTCTGTTAGCAGATTTAATCGAGGGCAGAACTACGATTAAATATCCCAATGACATTACCTATGGTGAGGATGCATTAATAGTTAATGAAGAAATTATCATTGAGAAACCTTGAAATTGGGTTTTTGAAAGGAAGGATTGATTATGGTTTGTCCTGTTTGTGGGGGAAAATCAACCGGTAAGGTCGGCGTTGATCAGTTTTATTGCTGGGATTGTTGTATTGAATATAAGAAAAGCAAAGAAGAGGTTCAAGTTTTCGATCTAGATGAAGAGGGTACTCTACTGGCTTGGGATGAGTTTTCTCCATTTTAAAATGACAGGGGGTGAAGAATTTGGCCAGAGGCTTTATGAATGGTTTACTTGCAGGCGGACTAATTGCAGCCACGGTAGCCATGTTTGTTTCACCACAAATGAAACCAGCTCAAAAAAAAGATATGAAAAGAATGCAGACCAGAGCCCAAAGGGCAGTCAGAAGTGGGGTTAGGTCCTTAAAAAAAGCAATTGATTAAAATTATGAAGTGAGGATTGTTAATCCTCACTTTTTACTTATGGAGTGAAACCAAAAGTGCAATGGTATAAAAATAAAAAGGTGTATAGGATCTCTTTTTTAGTATTATCATCAATTTTGATAGTCTATTTTTTAATACTTTTACGAGGAATTCTGATTCCTTTTATAATTGGCTTTTTAGTAGCATATCTGTTAAATCCCCTAGTAAAACGGTTAGAAGATCGGAAAATTTCCAGAGGATTATCAATTTTTATAGTATTTATAGGAGTACTGGGTGTTTTTTTCCTAATTGGTTTCTATGGTTTTCCAAAGATTATTGCTGAGTTAAATAAATTTGCTGACGCCGTACCTCAAATTACAAAAGAGGTTCAAAAAATAATTAATAATATTAATCATCAATATGCTAGCTTTAGGCTTCCAGATAGTCTTCGGCAAGTGCTAGATGACAGTGTTGACAAAATAGAAGAAGGGCTACTAAGGATGGTTTCCCATACAATAAATAGTATTTTAGCTTTGTTTTCTCAGATTTTCAATTTATTTATTGCACCCATTGTGGCCTTCTATATTTTAAAAGATATGGAAAAAATAAAAAAAGGTATTTCTAATGCTATTCCAAGAGAATATCGAAGCGACATTATGGGGTTACTTCGCGATATTGATGATATAATTTTTAAATTCTTGAAAGGTAATCTTTTAGTAGGGCTAATTGTAGGAATATTAACTAGTCTTGGGATGACAATCATTGGGGTGAGATTTGCTATAATCATAGGTATTATAGCAGCTATTACAAACTTGATTCCTTTTATTGGCCCATTTATAGGTGCTATTCCAGCAATTATTTTGGCCTTGCTACAATCAAAAATTTTAGCTCTTTATGCTATTATAATTATCTTTATTATCCAGCAAATTGAAGGCAACGTTTTATCACCTAAGATACTTGGTAACAGTGTAGGCTTACATCCCCTGTGGGTAATTTTCTCTCTTTTAGCTGGGGGGCAAATGATGGGTATTACGGGTATGATAATTGCGGTACCCATAGCTGCTGTTATTAAAGTTATTGCAAGATTCATGTTTCTTAAACTTGTTGGTTAGAGAGAAGCCAGAGCTTTCAATTCATTGACAATGAACAGGCCCTTTTGTATAATTATTAGATAGAGAATTGTCTCTCGTCCTTGGTATTTCAAGGGTGAGAGTTTTTTACTTCATTAGGATATATTTCTACATTGGTAGAAACATACGACAATCAATCTTTAGGTAGTGTGGGAGGTCAGCAAAAATGTATTCAGGTAATCAGGTCAGGGAAATGTTTTTGGAGTATTTTGAGCGCAATGGGCACACCATTGTTGCAAGTTCATCCTTGGTTCCGCATGATGATCCAACCTTATTATTTACAAATGCGGGCATGAATCAGTTTAAAGATGTTTTTCTAGGCTTAGAAAAACGCGCCTTTACAAGGGCCACAACTTCCCAGAAATGTGTTCGAGCCGGTGGCAAGCACAATGATTTAGACACGGTTGGGCGTACCCCTAGACATCATACCTTTTTTGAAATGTTAGGTAACTTTTCTTTTGGTGACTATTTTAAAACCGATGCCATTATTTACGCATGGCAATTTTTAACTGAAGAATTAAAAATACCGAAGGACAAGCTCTGGGTAACTGTTTTTCAAGATGATGATGAGGCAAAGGAATTATGGATAGAAAAAACTAATGTAGCTCCAGAGCGGATACTTAAACTTGGCGAAAAAGATAATTTCTGGTCTATGGGCGATACGGGTCCCTGTGGGCCTTGTAGTGAAATAATGTATGATCGTGGTCTCGAATATTCTTGTGGCGAGACTGATTGTTCTGTAGGCAAATGTGATTGTGATCGATGGTTGGAAATTTGGAATCTTGTATTTATGCAATTCAATAGAGATCAAGAAGGAAAGATGACCCCGCTACCAAGGCCGAGTATTGATACAGGTATGGGACTAGAGAGAGTCGCCTCTGTAATGCAACAGGTAGGTAGCAATTATGATACTGATTTGCTACAGGAATTAGTTATAGCCGTAGAAAATTTAAGTGGCAAAAGCTATGAAAAAGGTGAACAAGGCTTTCCCTTTAGAGTGGTAGCCGATCACAGTAGAGCTTGTACTTTCTTAGTTGGGGATGGTGTAATACCCAGTAATGAAGGGCGTGGCTATGTATTAAGGAGAATTTTAAGAAGAGCTGTTAGATTTGGGAAGTTGCTTGGAATAAATGACCCCTTTATTTATAGAATAGTGCCAGTGGTAGTTAATTTAATGGGTAAGTCATATCCAGAAATTAAAGAGAAGCAAGACTACATAATGCAGGTAATCCAAATCGAGGAACAGCGTTTCCATGAAACTTTAGCAGACGGAATGAAAATGGTGGAAGATATCGTCGCAAGAGTTAAGGCTGAAGGAACTAATGTTATTGGCGGACAAGATGCCTTTATTTTATATGACACTTATGGCTTTCCATTAGATTTAACAGGGGATATAGCAGAAGAAAATGGCTTAGCTGTTGATACTGAAGGTTTTAATTTAGCTATGACTGAACAAAGAGAAAGAGCTAGGGCAGCACGTCAAGATGTAAGCTTCATGGTCCAAAATCAAGAATTGTATGCTGATATTGGTCAAAGAGCGGGTCTTACCCAATTCGTGGGATATAACAATTATAATTCTACTTCTAATGTTGTAGCAATTATTAAAAATAATCAACTGACTGAAGAAGCTACCGTAGGAGACCAAATCCAAGTAATTTTAAATGAAACTCCTTTTTATGGAGAAAGCGGTGGACAGGTAGGAGACAAAGGCTTTATTACTTCTTATGATGGGTTAACGATTGAAGTATCAGAGACTAAGAAAGCCTTCAATGGTGTTTTGGTTCATCATGCGAGGATAACAGAAGGTACCCTTAAAGAAGGTCAAATCGTAGAGTGTGCAGTTGATATTGAACATAGATTATCAATAACTAGAAACCATTCTACGACTCATCTATTACACAAGGCTTTAATAGAAGTATTAGGTGAGCATGTTAACCAAGCTGGATCTTTAGTGGAACCTGATAAACTTCGATTTGATTTTACCCATTTCACTGCGGTCGAAATGGAAAAGCTTAAGTTAGTAGAAGAAATTGTAAACAAACAAATATTTGCAGATCTCTCAATTGAGTCTTTTGAAACTAATATTGAGGCTGCTAAAGCTTTAGGAGCTGCTGCTCTTTTTGGTGAAAAGTACGGTGATGTAGTACGTGTAGTTAAGATGGGAGATTTTAGCCTTGAGCTTTGCGGTGGTACTCATCTAGTATCAACAAGCCAAGTTGGATTATTTAAAATAATTAGCGAAAGTGGCGTTGGTGCAGGTTTAAGAAGAATAGAGGCGGTTACAGGAAGAGGTGCATTAGCATATCTTGAAAATATAGAGGTGCAATTAAAAACTATCAGTTCTATGTTAAAGGCACCTCAACAAGAGACCGTAACTAAAGTGGAAAATCTTCTGAAACAAGTTAAAGAAAAGGATAAAGAAATTGA
>JUEG02001152.1_pt1 | contig 37210 bp, 45 predicted proteins | sample 432341 | NCBI WGS metagenome assembly JUEG02 (sample SAMN02953476, study PRJNA257561) | rock porewater metagenome | biome: terrestrial; feature: Opalinus Clay rock; material: porewater; isolation source: Opalinus Clay rock BIC-A1 borehole | place: Switzerland: Mt Terri URL, St-Ursanne ... | reverse complement strand
GCATCCGCGCACTACTGGACAACACACCCGCGCACGGGCCTGTGCGCCCGCGTGAGGGCCTGGCAGCCGCCGAACGCCCCGGAGTGCCAACCGAACCTGGAACGGGGGACGGAGACGCCAACGCGGGCGACGAACGGCGCGAGCGGTATGACGAGGCGATCAAGGGCGCCCTGCCACTGGCCAACACGGCTGTGACTCGCGCCATGGCCTTGGCGGACGGGGAGATCAGCGAAGCACTGCGGGTCAGCGACGAGGCTACGTCCGCGATGCTGCGCGAGCGGGATGAGGAGAACGTCCGCCTTCGCTGGGACCTGATGAACAGGGAGATGGCGAGCGAACGACTTCAGGATGAGAACGCCCGCCTGCGCGCCGAGCTGAAGCAGGCCGAGGCCGACGTCGACAACCGGGACCAGCAGATCCGGCACCTCGAAAACGGGCTGGTACACGAACGGTCCCGCATTGACCGCGTGCGTCACCTCGCCGACCTCATCGCCGCCGGCGCGCCCTGGACCGCCAACCACCAGAACACCGCGGCCCGCATCCGCACCGCCGCGAACACCACGGACGCCGAGTGCCGTCGCTGCCACTGCCCCGCCGACAGCCCGCAGTGCGATCACTGCAACTGCTGCGACGTACCCGACCAGCCCGCCTGACAACGCCACGGGGCGCCCCCTGTGCCGGCCAGCAACCCGGGGCGGCCCCGCCCAGCTCCCCCCACGCTTCCTGATCCGTCGCACCATCCGGGAGTCCACATGCACGACACCGTCGCCCCAGCCGTCTGGCCCTGCGAGCTGTGCGGAAAGCCGTCCCGCGACCGGGTTCACGCCAGCTGCCGCCAGTACCTCGACGACGACCTCGCCGCCCTCCCGCAGCTCTACCGGGCCCTCGGAGCCGAACTCGCCCCCGGCCGACGCGGTGGAGACGGGCGTTCCGCCACCCGCAGCGCGCCCCTGCCGTGTAGCGAAGCCGTCCTCGACCTGCGGGCCCGCGGCGGCATCGAAGGCGTCGTCACCACCTGGGAGCGTGACGCCCGTGAAACCCTCGGCTGGGCGCCGCCGCCCTTCCGCGGGGACATCGAACAGACCATCGCCGGGGCCGTGCTGTTCCTCCGCGGCAACCTGTCCTGGTTCTGCGATGTGCACGAGGTCCGCGAGCTGGCATCGGACGTCCGCCGGCTCGTCGGCGAATGCCGCAGGATCATCACCGGGGAACGCCCGGAGCGGCGGATCGCCGTCGTCTGCGACACCGAGGACTGCGGCGGCATCATGCGGGTCACGATCAGCACCGACGGGCAGCGCTGCCCCCGCTGCCAAGTCCAGTACGGGCGGGCCGACGTCCTCGAGCTCCAGCCCGCCGAACGCCGCGCAGCATGAGCGCTACCAGCAAGTAGCCGCACATACAGGCGATTTGTGACTTATTCAGAAACGGATATTCAACGATCGAACTACCGTCAGAATGGTGAATATCCGGTTACCTCCTGGCCAACGCTGGCCCCATCGAGACGGGACGCTCGGTGACCGAACCACCCTCGGAACCAATCGACCGGCGGCGCTTCAACACCTCGGAACGTGTTGCCCTCTACCTCGCCGCCGACGGCCATTGCAGTCGATGCGGCGATCCGCTAGAGCCCGGCTGGCATGGCGACCACGTCACGCCCTACTCGGCTGGCGGACCCACCGACGTCATCAACGGGCAGGCACTCTGCCCCGAATGCAACCTGAAGAAGGGCAACACCGTGGCCAATGACGCCCGCGAATGGCAGACCCACGCCCGCGACCTGTTCCTGTCCCAGCCGAAGCGGGACTTCATGGTGGCCGCAACACCGGGAGCCGGAAAGACATGGTTCTCGCTAGCTCTCGCCAAGCTGCTCATCGAAGAAGGGACGGTGCAGCGCATCGCCGTAGTCGTCCCCACTGACGCACTCCGCCAGCAGTGGGCCGACGTAGCGGAGCAAGTTGGGATATCGCTCATGCCCGTGTCCTGCCCGGACGACTATGAGAAGGACGGCTATCACGGCTGTGTCGTCACCTACGCCCAGGCCGCCCGCGGCGTCGGTGCCCAGCTCCTCCGGCGAATCACCCGGCGGCCCACCATCGCCATCCTCGACGAAATCCACCATGCAGGCGAAAGCCGTGCCTGGGGCGACGGCCTGACCGATGCCCTTGAGCACGCGGTCCACCGCATCGCCCTGACCGGCACTCCGTGGCGCAAGGACTCGACCAGTCCCATCCCGTTCGTCACCTACGACGCCAACGGAAAGGTCAAGGTCGACTACGCATACGAGTACGGGACGGCCGTGTCCGACGGCGTCTGCCGGCGCATCGAGTTCCACGCCTACGACGGTGAAGCCAAGTGGGCGGACTGCGGGAAGATCAGCAGTTCCGCGCTCGGCAGCAATCTGGCCGAGATCGACGTGTCGGCCGTGCTCGACACTGTCCTTCAGCCCAACCAGCCGTGGATGCCTGCCCTTCTGGCCCAGGCGGACAGGGCGCTCGACGAACTCCGCATCGAAGTCCCCGACGCGGGCGGCTTGGTCGTCGCCCACGAGATGTACCACGCCCGCGCCTACGCCGAGATCCTCAAGCATGTCACGGGCCAGGAGCCGACGATTGTGCTCTCTGACGATCCGGACGCCAAGGGGCACATCGAGCGGTTCCGCGACTCCACCAGCAAGTGGCTGGTGGCCGTCCGGATGGTCTCGGAAGGTGTCGACATCAAGCGTCTCGCGGTCGGCGTGTACGCCACCAAGATCCGCACGCCTCTGTTCTTCCGCCAGGTCGTCGGACGGTTCGTCCGCGTCCGCAAGGACGAGGAGTTCAACGCTCGGCTCTACATCCCCGCTGTTCCTGCCCTCATGGATCACGCCCGTGAGATCGAGGAGGAGTTGAGGCATCAACTCGCCGTCGAGTTTGAGCGGGAGCGCAAGGCCCGCGAGGATGCCGGTTACGGTCAGGGCGCCTTCGACTTCGAACGGCAGCCGTTGTCCGCGACCGAGGCGACGTTCGACCGGGCCATCCTCAACGGCGACGAGGTGACCCCGGAAGAGGTGGATCGTGCGGTCGCCTGGTGCCGCAGCAACGGCATTCCCGCCACGTATGCCACCAACGTGGCCCGCGGGCATCGGTCGATGGAGCAGAACGGCGTCGAAGTCATCTCACCCGAGGCCGTGCCAGTCGTGGCCATCCCGCGGCACCGACGCGAACGCATGCTGCGGGGCGAGGTCGACACGCTGGCCGGCAAGGTGGCCTACCGGATGGGGATGCCGAAGAAGGACTTCAACTACTGGCTCCGCAAGGAGGGCTTCCCGCCCCGCGCAAAGGCGACGATCGAAGACCTTGAGCGCATCCAGCAGTTCCTCGTGAAGCGGCTCGGTGAACTGTGAACCTGAAGAAGAACGCCAACCTCGTCGAGGCGCTGGGCTCGTCGCTCCGCAGCGGAGACCACGGGCTGAAGGCGGTCCCTGGCCTCGTGAAGCGTGTGCTCGCCGAGGACGCGTGGCGCAGCTTCGTGACTCAGCGCGGCGAGCTTGTCGAGTACGACCACTTTGAGGAGTTCGTCGCAACGCCGCCACTGAAGGGGCTCGGGGCGTCGCTGGATCTGGTCCGGACCCTGGTCCGCGACGATCCGCTCGCGCTCGATCTGTTCGACCAGGCGACTCGCAGTGCGCATGGTGGAGATCGGCACTCTGATGCCTTCAAGTTGGATGATATAAAACTTGAAGGTTCGCAGATGGCGGCCCCCACCGGCACCTCCCGCGAGGCAGGACTCCGCCGCCTACGCAAGGATCGCCCCGACCTCCATGCCGAGGTACTCGCCGGCGCGTTGAGCACGCACGCCGCCATGGTCAAAGCCGGCTTCCGGCGTCGCGCCCTCACCGTCCCCGTCGACACCCCGGAGAACATGGCGCGCGCCCTCCGCCGCAACCTCCCCCCAGAGGCCGTCACCGAACTCGCGAAGCTGCTCACCGCCGCAGGCGAATAGCACGACGAAGCCCCCGCCCGGGAGAACCGGGCGGGGGCTTCTGTCCGTGCTCGTCGGGCGGCGTCGAGGGTGGCAGGATCTTGGACACGTGGACCCGCTCACGTCCCTTGAGCGGGTCCACGTTCACGAGGGTTCGCCCTCGACCTGCCACAGCCCCGGCGCGTAGACGTCCTCCCAGTATTCGATCGGGCCGTCCTCGTCGTGAAAGACGTTGATCAGGGTGAGGACCGGCACGGCGGCGTGGGGCGGCGGGACGATTTCGAGCAGCTCCAGCTCGATGCTCGTGGCGAGGCGGGCGGTGCGCCGCTCTGGCGAGCGGGTGATCTCCTTTCCGGTGCGCTCCGTGTAGTGCTCCTGCCAGAACCGCTCGGACGGCCCTTCCTGGAGTACCTCGGGTACGGGCCCCCAGGCCCTTGGGTGGATGACGGACAGGCCGACCGAGCGCGGCTTGCCGTCCTGGCGATGGACGCGCCGGCGCAGTCCGACCTCGTCGTGCAGCTCGATGCCGAGCGCATCGGCGATCTCCGGGTCGGCGCATGAGCGGAGCGCCACTTCGTGATTGCTGGTCGTCTCGCCGGGGCCGAGGTACTTCCCCGTCCGGGAGTAGCGACGGAGCCGCGCGGCTCCGGTGGAGACGACCCTGGGCCGCTCGGCGACGACGGTGCGGGCGCCGGGCTGGGTGTAGATCAACCCCTCGTCTTTCAGCAGCCTGTACGCCCGGTTGACCGTGGCCATGCTGGATTCGAGCTTCTCTTGCACCTCGCGCATGGACGGCATGGGGTCGCCGGGCCGGAGGGTTCCGTCCTCGATGAGCTGCCGGTAGCGGGTTGCGATCTCCGTGTACGGGGTCTTCTTTGCGGGCTTTGCCACGTGGGGCCTCCTCCTCATGGGTAGCGCTACTGATTCTCCCCGAAGAGTAGACCGGCGCGTCGCCGACGGGATTCCTTTCGGGGGTTGCTAGAGCGCTACAGTAGCGCTACCTTGTGGGCAAGCGAAAGGCCCCGCCCGGTGCGACATCACCAAACGGGGCCTGAGTCCGAACCTCCTGCGACGAGGAGCTCCAGCCGTGAGCATTACCGTACCGAACAACGTCAAGCGGGGCCGTGAAAGCTCCCTCCCCTTCGCCCTGCCGGCCGACCGCGCCCCGCGCCGGGTGACGGTCAGTGTCATCGGCCGGCCGGTGACGGTCGACTGCCCGACCTGGTGCACCGCCCCGCACACCGAGACGCTGGTGTCGCTGGACGACCTGTGCCACGAGGGCGAGCAGACCGCCCTGGCCGCGCCGACGTGGACCGCCGGCGAGCCCCGCACCGTTCAGATCCTGGCCGCGAACTTGGCCCAGTACCCGTTCTCTCGCGGTACGGACGCCGAGCCGCACCTGCTCCTCGACGCCGCCGACGACGGCGAGGCCGCCGAGCTCCACCCGGCCCGCGCCCTCGCGTTCGCCGACCAGCTCGACGCCCACGCCGCGCAGATCCGCCGCCTCGCCAGGCAGCTCCCGACCCCGACCGGTGAGCCTCTCGTCGGCGCGGCCGCCCGCGACATGGGCAGCCTGCTCCGCGCCACGCTCGCCGCCGAACCCGACCCCCAGCACGAGCGGGCCGGCGACACCCCCGACAGCCTGCCGCCGCTCCCGCAGCGAGACCCGGGCAAGGCGCTGTGAACTACGTCGGCCACACCAGCCCCGGACTCCTCGTGACGAGCGGCCCCCGCGATGGCGGCATGCACGGCGCGACCTGCCGATGCGGCTGGACCAGCCAGCCCACCCCGTACTCCGAGCGCGCCTACATGGACGCCCGGAACCACGCCCGACGCTGCGACCGCCCGGTGCCCCGCCGGCCCTAGCGTCCACGAACCGCCGCCCCCGCGGGGTGACCAACACCCCCCGCGCAGCCCCCTCGGGGGCGGCCACCACTTCCCGACCACGCCACCCCCCGAGAGGACCCGCCATGACCCGCACCCTGTTCGACGCCGACTTCGCCGCCACGTCCGACCTGGCCACCCACTCCCGCCGCACGGCCACGGTGGCCGACGCGGACGCCGCCTACCGGGCCGACCTCGTCACCCGGTACGTGACCGCCGACTCCTGGGAGGCCGAGCTGAAGATCCTCGCCGAGGCCGTCCGCTACGACAAGCAGCACCCCGACGAGCTGCCGCTCTACGACGAGATGCACGGCACCCGCATCGGCCAGGCCGCCTGAAAACCGGGTCCGACCCCGACTGCCCAGAACTCGACACCGACACCGCCGACCGCATCTGACCAGAAGGAGACCCGCCCATGCCCGGCCCACCTGACTGGCTGCAAAGTCAGATCACAGATCGCGACCGTGCTGCTGACGCCCTCGGCGCAGCCGCCGACCAGATGAACGTCTGCCGCTCGATCGCGGCCGACCTGAACGCCGCAGGCAAGGACCACACCGCGGACCCGTACTGGCGGGCGGCCGTAGCCGAATCCCACCGGCTCACCGAGACATTCGGCCTCGACGAGCACGACATCGGAGAAGAGGCCGCCCGGCGCCGCTGACCACCCCCCCCCGCACCTCGAGCACCAGACGACACACCCACCGAGAGGACCCGCCATGTCCCTGTTCAGCAAGAGTTCCGCCGAGAAGTCCGCCATCGCCGACATGAAGGCCGCCGACAAGGCGCTCAACGCGTACTCCGACAACGAGCGTCGTGCCGGGCGCCACGACGAGACCGCCGAGTACGAGCGGCTCAACCGGGCCGCGAACGAGGCGGCCGGCAAGGTCGGCTTCTGGCGCGGCGGCAACAAGCGCTGACGACTGCCTGTGGCCCCGGACATCGCGCCGGGGCCGCGGGGAGCCGTGGGCGTAGAACCCACTGCCCCTTCTTCGGTGAACGCCGGAAAAGCCTGGTCATCCCGAACTGCCAACCCGAGAGGAAACCCGCATGGCGAAGGACGGCGACCGCTGCATCCCCTGCGAGGAGCACGCCCGGCTGCACTCCGACCCGCTCGGGCTCGGATCCCGGGAGCCGTGCCCCCAGTGCGAGGAACACGTCGAGCTGCACAAGCGCGAGCGGCGGATCACCTGGTGGTGACCGCGCCCGCTTCGCCCGCCACCTGACACCCCACCTGAGAGGAGTCGCACCGTGCACGCCTATCTGATCACCGCGAAGCCCGGCCGCTGGCAGCGGTCCGCCCGGGCGGTCCGGGTGTGGACGGTGCGCCTCCTCGTCGCCGCCCTCCTCATCGCCCTCGGGGCCGTGGTCCTCGCCCTCCGCTGCGCCCGGCCCCTGATCGACCTGGCCGCCACCGCCGCCATCCGCACCGAACTTGAAGTCAGCATCCGCACCGGGCTCCCCGGACTCGGCGCCCTCGCCGGCGCCCGACTCGCCGAAGCCTTCGCCCACGAATTCCGCACCGCATGGAAGCAGGAGAGGACTGATACCCCGTGACCACCGCCCTTGAGAAGGTCAACGGCACCGCCCGGGGCGCCGACGAGCCGCGCTTCGACCCGGTGGCGCTGGCCGAGGCCGCGGCGATCCGGGCCCGCACCGAAGCCGAGGCCGAAGCCGCCCGGCTCAAGGCAGAAGCCGAGACGGACGCGATCCGCGCCAAGGCGGCCGAGGAAGCCGAGCGGCAGCGCATCGCCAACGAGCGCGCCCGGATGCGCCTGGAGCGCGAGCAGGCCGACCACGACGCGAAGATCGCCGAATCCGCGAGGAAGCGTGAAGAGAGCGAGCGCGCCACCCGGGCCGCACGCGAGAAGGAAGACGCCCAGCAGCAGGCGCAGGCCGAAGAAGCCGGGAAGCGCGTGAAGTCCGCGCAGTCGTGGCGCAAGGCCGCCCTCGGCTTCGCCATCGTGTGCGCGATCGTCGCCCTCCCCGTGCAGATGTCCGCCTTCTTCGACCGCGACGCCTTGTGGCTCCTCGCCGCCCCCGCCGTCCTCGAAGGCGGCGCCTGGGTGGTGCTGCGTGGCGCGGCGGCCGCCGTCGACGACCACCGGCCGCACTGGCACTACCGGCTCATCGCCTGGTCCCTCGCCTTCATCGCCGCCGGCATCAACCTGTGGCACGGACTCCACGCATTCGACCCCGCCACCGCGCTCGGTACCGCCTTCGCCTCCATCGCCGGCCCCGGCGTCTGGGACCTCCACGAGCACGGCCGGATCCGGGTCCGCGACGGGAAGGAAACCTGGCGCGAGCGGCGCCGCCGGACCGCAGCAGAGAAGGCCGCCGCGAAGGAGAAAGCCGCGAAGGAGAAGGCCGCCGCCGACGCCCGGCAGGCCGCGGCCGAACAGCTCGCCACCGAGCGGGCCGAGCAGTTCCCCGACGAGTGGAAGTGGGCGCTGCGGATCGCCGCCGCAGTCGGCGAGACCACCGTCACCGAAGACGTGTGGATCCGCGCCTGGGACGAACTGCACGCCACCAAGCCCGGCGAGACCGTCGACCAGATCCGCCGCCGTAACGCCGCCGCCCGGCGCGTGGCCATGGCCCGCTCCGAAGCCTCCGGCAACACGCCGAGCAAGGTCCCGAACGCGCAGCGTGCACCGCAAATGCCCAACGCGGCGAAGAAGCGCGTCTACAACCCGCCCGCGCGACCCGGACGCAGGACCAAGGGCGACACCCCGAAGTACGTCAACGCAGCCCGCAAGCAGGCGGCCATCACCGCCAAGCAGGCCGCTACCGGCAGCCACTGACCACCACTACGACAAGAAGGAGATACGACCGTGAGCATCGAGACGGCCCCGCACGCGGGCACCACGAGCTGGGACCGTGTCGTCGTACCCGGCGAGATCATCAAGGGCGACGGAGGCGAGATCGCCGACGGCGTCATCGAAGTCCGCCCCCACCGGGCCCCGGTCCTGTACCGGGCCGGCGGGGCGGCCATGGTCGCCGCCGCAGCCACCGGGCGGGCCGTCGGCCTCACCGCCCGCGGCGCCTGGACCGGCGGCCACTACTTCGGCGCCGGAGCCAAGGCCACCTGCATACTCGGCTACCGGTACATTCGCGCCCACGACCTCCAGGAAGCCCTCGGCGGCGTCAGCTCCGGCGGCGACTTCGGCAAAGTCGAACGCGTTCGCCGCCGCCGCTGGAAGACCCTCGGCTGGATGGCCGGCGCCACCGCCGCCCTCAACCTCACCGGCTGGTGGGCGCTCGTGAAGTACGCGGGCATGACCGCCCTCGACTACTCGTGGGCCGTCCCGCCCAGCGTCACCGCGCTCGCCACCACGGCCGCCCTCACCCTCTACGGCCGGTACCGGATCCAGAGCCCCGGCATCCCCGCCGGGCAGCTCATCGCCGACGAGGACACCGACGACGGCGAGGAGCCGTACCCCCTCGCCTGGTGCAAGTCTCCGGGTCAGGTCCTCGAATGCGTCTCGCGCGCCCTCTACGCCGAAGGCGTCGAGACCCGGCGCATCGACATCGCGGCCGCACAGAAATGGGGCTGGGAAGTCGACGTCGACCTCAAGGGCTCCACGCCCGGCAAAGTCAACGCTGTCGCCGACCAGCTCGACACGCACTTCGACATCGCCAAGGGCGGCACGCTCATCGAGCCCGACCCCGAGCGGTCCGCCCACATCACCCTCCGGCTCGTCACCAGCGACCCGTTCACCGACATGCCGCGGCCGGCCGTGCACGCCCCCAACAGCCTGTCCGTCCGGGACATCGTCGGCTACGGGCAGGGCATGGACGGCGCCCCGCTCGAATTCCGCCTCCAGGGCATGTCGATGCTCATCATCGGCTCCTCCGGCTCGGCGAAGACCAAAGGCGCGCTCCGGTCCCTGCTGGAAGCCATCACCGCCTGCCGGGACGCCGTCGCCGTCGAAATGGACCCGGCCAAGGACGGGCTGGCGGAGTTCGAAGGCGTCATGGCCGCCCCGCCCATCCGCGGCGGGAAGGCGTGCACCGAATGGCTGTCGCACCTGGTGCAGATCGCCCGGGCCCGCAACAAGGTCAAGTCGGCGAAGAACATGGGCGACCTGTGGAAGCCGTCCCCCGAGCACCCCTCGATCTTCGGTGTGGTCGACGAGTTCATCTACCTGCCCCCGGAGGCCAAGACGCTCGCCATCGAGCTGCTGCGGCTCGGCCGGGAGACCGGAGTGCACCTCATCTTCGCCGCGCAGGAGTCCACGGCCGAGGCGCTCGGCGACGCGATCGCCAGCGCCGTCACCTACCGCATCATGCTCGCGTCCCGCTCCGAGGACGTGCGGCTCGTGTTCGGGACAGGCGCCTCCGCGGACGGCTACCGGCCCGACCGGCTGCGTCCCGCCGTCGATGAGGAGCGGGTCTACGACGCCGCGAAGTTCTACATCAAGGGCCCCGGGTTCCTGCGGCCCATCCAGTGGCGGTGGCACCGCCTGGAGCGGGAGCAGATCCGGCAGGCCGTCGCCGACCGCCAGGCCGCGGGCCGGCCCTGGTTCGACCACGACAGCCTGGCCGCCGCCGACCTGCTGCACGTCATCACCCGCAGCGGAGGGCCCGGCGCGGTCTCCGTCGCCGACCGGCTCGACGTGCTGGAGGACGAGCGGGCCGGGGTCGTCGCGGCGATGCTGCGGCTGTTCGACTCGCGCGGCGTGGACTGGCTGCCGACCTCGCTGATCGTCGGGGCGGGCGTCGCCGACGACGCGACGGAACTGCAGGGCGTTCTCGCAGGGCTCGCGCGGGGCGCCACCTCGACCCGACAGGACACCGGTAATGGCCGGGTCCGCGGCTGGGAACGGGCTGTCGCCGAACAGGCTGCCGCTGCCCTATTTGCCCCGTCCCGCACCCCGTCCTGACCCCGTCCACGGCCCGGCCCGGGCCCGTCCGCAGGGCGTCCCACCAGAAGTGCATGTCCGCAGGTGGGACGCCCTCGGGACGGGGTCCGGCCGGGGTACGGACGGCCCACGGACACCCTATTGATCCATATTTGTGAAGTTCTGAGGAAGGATGATCGACCATGGCCACTAAGAAGCCCGCACGCCGCCGGACGGCCGCCTCGAGCCGCCGGAAGCCCGGCCCGCGCAAGAGCGTCGCCCGCAAGCCCCGCCGCGGCGGATTCTGGCAGCGCAGGGCCACCGACCTCGCCTGGTTCGTCGCCCAGCAGGGCGAGAAGCACACCACGACCGTCCAGTCCCGGAAAGACGCCGCGATCCTCCGCGCCACCCACCAGGGATGCCAGCGCTGCGGCGGCAACGGCCAGATCTTCACCAAGGGCAAGGACGGCAGCTTCACCGGCTCCAAGCCGTGCCCCGCCAAGCCGCAGACCATGAAAGTCTCCCGGCTCAAGGTCGCCGCCGCCGCCCGGTTCGGGCAGGACAAAAGGTCCGGACTCTGCGGCTGGAAGTGCCCCTGCGGCAAGAGCGAGAAGCCCCGCTACCGCGACGCCAAAACGGCCACCACCGCGCTCCGCACCCACGAACGCAAGACCCACGGCGGCGCCGGCGTCGGCGGCTCCTGGTACGCGCAGGTCCCCGACACCAAGCCCGCCAAGACCCCCGCCCCCGCCGTCACCAAAATCGCCACCGGCAGCGGCAAGACCGACGCCCAGTGGGAGAAGCAGAACAAGGCCACGCCCCCAGCCAAGGCCCAGGCTCAAGGCAAGTGCTGGCAGTGCTCCGGCCAAGGGGCCCTCTACTCCGCATTCGGCGGCAAGCAGCTCACCACCGTGTGCGGCGAATGCACCGGCACCGGCAAAGCGGCAGCGAAGGCCGCCTGATGTCCGCGCCCACGCTCACCCCCGCCGCCCTCGACCAAGCCGCCGCGCGGATCCTCGACGAGCACGGCACCGGGGAAGCGTGGGCCGGGATCACCGCCGGCTGGGACCGGACCGCGCCCGCCGCCCCCGCCGCCCGGCGCCTGCTGACGAAAACCGTCGACGAACTCGTCACCGAAGCCCTCGGCGCCATCAACCCCCACGGCACCCGACCACCCGTCGACGTCCGGCTCCCCGGCCGGCTCGCCCGCGCCCTGCCCGATTGGGCGCACCGCCACCGCGCCGACCTGTCCCACCTGCCATCAACGCAGTTGTACGTCGCCGCGACCATCCTCCGCGAATGGGGCTGGCAGCAGCGCCCGCACCACATGCGGAACTGGCGCGGGCAGCGCTGCATCTGTGGGGCCATCATCACCGCCGTACACCTCGGCGTCGGCACCGAAGCCGCCGCCGGACAAGCCGCTTGGCATGTCCTGAGCGAACTGAAGGGGAGAGGTTGGGGGGCGCTTATCGGAGACTGGAATCAGGCCCCGGGCCGCACCGCCGAGCAGGCTTTCGACGTCGTCATGGGCGCGTACCGGCGGGCTGCTGCTGCCGAGCAGTAGTCGCCCTCGCCATCCAACGATCCCGACCCGGCAGCCGCATGACCCGCCCGACAGGCTCGGCGCCCAACGCCACACACAGGCGCTGTAACGCCGCTCGGGTCTCGCGCTCGGAATCCGCTTGCACCGTCCACACCAGAGGCATGGAGACAGTCTGGCGCAGCAGCGCCCATGTCCGAAGCAAACAGGAGAATGAAGAAGCTGCGGTCGACAACTGCGGACGCAAGCCGTGATCTATTCGGCGATCACGGATCCGCTTGACGCCTGACCAGCCCGAACGTATCGTTCATTTCATCAGACACTTGTGACTTGAAGGGCCGCCTGCTATGGCGGCCCTTTTTGCTGTACAGGGGAGGTGCGATGGCCACCGAACCCCGCGGACTCATCACCGAGGCAGACGCTGCCTACTACACAGGCCGCCCGGGCGTCACCATCCGGCGATGGGCCCACGAAGGGCGCATCAACCGGTACGGGAAGGGCCGCGGCAAGGTCCGATACCGGGTCTCCGAACTGCCCGTGGCTGAACGCGACGAGTGGACACGCGAGCTCGTCAAGCCCGGCGACCCGCCGGCACTGCCCGCAGGCCGCAAAGCCGCCTGACCCCCGATACGAGGCGCTCGATCCCCCCCAGTGGCGCCTCCCCCGCTGCCCGGCCGGCCCACGCGCCGGGCAGCGGGACCAAAGCACCCGCCCCGGCCGACTTCACCCTCGAGCCGGGGCGGGCCCCAACCACCCGGAGACAGCCATGCCCACATCCATCGCCGAGGGCAAGGACTGGTCCCTCGAACGCTTCAACCGCCACCAGCCCAACACCGTCACCGACATCGGCCCCGGCGACGGCACCTACGCCAAGCTGCTGAGGCCGCACCACGAAGGCGTGTGGTGGACCGCGGTGGAAATCCACAAGCCGTACATCGGCCGGTACAAGCTCAAAGCCAAGTACGACGAAGTCCACAACCTCGACGCCCGCGAAGCGCCCGATCACCTGTACCACCGGGATCTTGTGCTGTGCGGAGACGTCCTCGAGCACATGGAACGCGACGAAGCCGTCGCCCTGCTCCAGCGCATCCAGCAAGCCGGCGCGTGGAACATCCTCGTCAGCATCCCCATCGTCGAAGCCCCCCAAGGCGAAGTCGACGGCAACAAGCACGAGACGCACGTCCACCACTGGGACTACGACGACATGGGCCAGGTCCTCGCCTCGCTCGGCGGCAGCGTCGAATCCATGAAGGGCGACACGCTCGGCGTGTGGTGGTGGAGCCGGCGGACGTAGCACCAAACCCAATAGCGCCCGCAGTTGATCACTGCGGGAAGGAAGCCCCGAGTCTCCTGGCTCGGGGCTTCCGCAAATCCAGGAGGAATCATGGAGTTCCGTATCACGATCGTCGGCACTGCCGAACTGCTGATGCACAGCGCAAGGCTGTCGAACCCGCTCGACCCCATCGCGAAGGCGATGAAGAAGGTCAGCTCCAAGCGCGCCAAGACCGACGAGGACTACGAGGAGCTGGCCCGCCTGGAGCACGCGGGCGGCCTGTACCACGACCCCGACGTGGGCCCGTACATCCCCGGCGAGAACATCCAGCGCTGCCTCACCGACGCGGCGAAGGTGACGCGGTCCGGGGTGAAGGTGACGCGCGGCGTGTTCATCTCGACCGACGTGAACCCGCTGGGCTACAAGGGCCCGCGCGATGTGGACGGCCTCTGGGCTGACGACAACTTCCGCCACATGGCCTCGGTGAAGGTCCAGCAGAATCGTGTCATCCGGTGCCGTCCCCGCTTCCGTCAGTGGAGCGTTGAGGCGGAGGGCACCCTGGATGCGGCGGTGCTGTCGTTCGAGGATCTGACTGCGATCGCGGACACAGCGGGGGCGATGATCGGCCTGGGTGACTACCGGCCCCGGTTCGGCCGGTTCCTCGCCGAGGTGGTGAAGCTGTGAACGCCCCGTTCGAGCCTGTTGGCGAGGTCGCGCGCTGGCGCATGGTGTACGACATGCTGAAGCCGCTCGCGGTGGACGACGTCATCACCTACGAGGATGCGGCGGATGTGCTCAGCTTGGATGCTGAGAAGGACCGCCCGGTGCTGCAGTCCGCGATCCGCCGTGCGGCGCGCACTTTCGAGACTGTCGACAAGCACGCGCTGGTCGCTGTGCCGAACGTGGGCTACCGGGTGGTGCGTGCTGATGAGCATGTGGTGCTGGCGCGAGGTCAGCAGCGGCGCGCGTCGCACGCCCTTCAGCGGGGCCACTCGAAGGTCGTGAACGTTGACCTGCGCGGGTTGCCGCCAGAGGTACGGCAGTTGACGGAGGCGACCGCACGGGCCTTCTCGATGCAGATGGACTTCAATCGGCGGTTCGATGTGCGGCAGCAGCGGCTTGAGTCGGTGGTGTCCGAGGTGTCGGAGCGGACGAACCGCAGCGAGGCGGAGATCGCCGGACTCAAGGCGCGACTCGCCCGGATTGAAGGCGAACCGGGATAGACTGTGACCGCACGGCAGGGCAGGTTGGGGCCCGGCAAGGCTAGGCACGGCGCGACAGGGCAAGGCGTGGCTCGGCTTGGCAAGGCCCGGCTTGGCAAGGCATGGCGGGGCACCCTACGGGGTGCCCTTTGCCATGCGACACTGAAGTCGCCAGGAGCGGCTCGACAAGGCTTGGCATGGCCTGGCGGGGTTTGGCGTGACATGGCACGGCATGGTGGGGCGTCTTACGAGACGCCCCATTCCCACGAGCAGCGGCAGCCAAGGGGGAACATGTCGGGCGGATGGCGGGACTCCCGGAGGCGCGAACGTCTGCCTCCTGGCTGGCGCAAGATCCGGGCCCGCATTCTTGCGAGGGACGTGACCTGCGTTCTATGCGGCGTCAGGCCGTCCGTGTTCTGCGATCACATCGTGGCCAAGGCCGACCTCAACGGGGATGCCGATCTTCAAGGCGTATGCGGACCCTGCCATGATCAAAAGTCGTCACGGGAAGGGAACGAGGCCCGGCTCGCAAACCCGCCGCCCGGGCGGAAGAGGCCCCCCGAAGATCACCCCGGGCTCAAGTGATGCCGGCCTACCTCATCCAGCACCCCGCCGAACAACGCCGCGAAGACGTCCTCATCGAGGACCCCGAACTCACCCTCACCTTCACCGGCGGCTGGGCCATCTTCACCGACGGCCAAGGCATCTGCCTCGCCATACCCAGCGGGCAACAAGCCCACATCCAGCGGGTAGACGCAGAGCAAGAGCAGGAGCCCGCGCCACAGAAGGAGTGATCCAACGTGGCCAGGAGCAAGAGCGGCAACGCCTCCGCACTCAAGCGGTACTGGGGCAGCGGAGCAGGGGCGGCCAAGATCCGATGGGGCACGCCCGGTGACTGGACCAGGTGTAACCGACAGCTCTCCAAGTACCTCGGTCCGCGGGCCAAGGGGTACTGCGCGCGCATGCACAAGGCGAGGACAGGGGCATGGCCAGGGAGCAGGGCCAACGCCGGCAGGCGCAGGCGGTAGGCGCAGGCGTAGGGCACCGGAGGGAGGCAGGCATGGCAGCCACCTGCATGCTGCACGTCCAGTGTCCCGAGTGCGACGTCGTCGTACCGATCACCATCCAAGCCGAGCTCGCACGAGGCGACGACGACAGGCAGACGATCAGCCTGGAGCCTGACCTCACCGAGCTGTGGGCACACGCCTGGACGCACGAGGACGGTCCGGCCGGCTCGGGGTGACCTACTGGTCCCGCCGGCCCGAGACCCTGGGGGGATACCCCCTCCCCCCGCGGTAGGGCCATCGGGAACGTGTACATGGCGTCCGTGGCTACGGTTCTGGGGACTTTGGATCTTGAAGGGTGGTGGTCGCCATGGCCGGCCGCGGCCCTCAGCCCAAGGACTCCTCCCGCCGGGCGCGAGCCAACAAGGACCCGATCGCGCAGACTCTGCTGCGGTTCGAGCAGGCGGAGCCGCCGGATCTGCCGACGCTGCAGGTGATGAAGGACGGCGATCTCGTCGAGCACTCGTGGCCGGCGCGGACGCTGGACTGGTGGGAGATGTGGAAGGCGAGCCCGCAGGCTGAGCACTTCAGCTCGACGGACTGGGACTTCCTTCTGGACACCGCGGTGGTGCACGCCCGGCTGTGGTCGGGGGAGATGTCGGCGGCCGCCGAGCTCCGGCTACGGGTGGCGAAGTTCGGCGCGACCCCGGAGGACAGGGCGAGGCTGCGGATGCAGTTCGCGCAGGCCGACGAGGCGGATTCGAAGCGCCCGCCGGGGAGTTCGTCGAAGCAGAGGTACGCGGACTTGAAGGTTCTCCCTGGAGGTGGCGATGCCGTGGCGGGGGCCTAGCTACGCCGGCGAGATGCCGACTCTCGGGTATGAGGTGCTGGACTGGATGGGCGAGATGCTCGCCGCTCCGGACCGTGCTGATTCTGAGCCGCTGGTTCTGACCCGGGAGCAGGCGCAGTTCATCTTGAACTTCTACGCGATCGATCCGCGCACGGGGAGGAGGCGGTATCGCCGTGGTGTGCTCTCTCGGCCGAAGGGGTGGGGAAAAGCCCGGTGCTCGCCGCCATCGCTTGCGCGGAGGCGCTGGCGGATGTCGTCCCTGACGGTTGGGATGCGGACGGCGAGCCGGTAGGGCGGCCGTGGGCGGACTTGCGGACGCCGTGGGTGCAGCTGGCGGCCGTGTCGGAGGACCAGACGCGTAACGCGTGGGCGCCGCTGCTGGAGATGCTCCGTGAGGGGCGGGCGTTGGACGAGTATCCGGGCCTGGAGCCTCTGGATACCTTCGTGAACCTGCCCAAGGGGCGCATCGAGTTCGTGACGAGCGCGGCCACGTCCCGGGAGGGCAACCGGCCGATCTTCTGCGTGCTCGACCAAACGGAGGAGTGGCGGCCGTCGAACGGCGGCGTGAAGCTCGCTGCGACGCTTCGGAGGAACCTCGGTAAGACGAACGGGACGAGCATCGAGTCGCCGAACGCCTATCTCCCTGGGGAGGGCAGCGTTGCGGAGGATTCGGCCGAGTACTGGAAGCGCATCGCTGAGGGCCGCGCGAAGGATGACGGTCTGCTGTACGACCACCGGGAGGCGGAAGCCGGCACGGATATGGCCGACCGGGAGTCTCTGCTGGCGGGCCTGCGGTTCGTGTACGGCGACTCCGCTGATTCGGCGGGCGGCTGGGTCGATCTGGACCGCATCGCAGCCGAGGTGTGGGACCCGTCGACGCATCCGCAGGATGCCCGGCGCTTCTACTTGAACCAGATCACGCACGCTTCCGACTCCTGGATTTCACAGCCCGAGTGGGCGGGAGTGGCGGCCGCGGACAAGCTGATCAGCGGTGGTGAGGAAGTCGTACTGGGCTTCGATGGTTCCCGCCGGCGGTCTCGGGGCGTGACGGACGCGACCGCGCTCGTGGGCTGCCGGGTGTCGGATGGCCACCTGTTCCTCCTGGGCTGCTGGGAGCAGCCGGACGGCCCTTTCGGTACGGACTGGCAGGTGCCGACGATCGAGGTTCTGTCGGCGGTCGAGGATGCCTTCCGCCGCTTCAAGGTTGTCGGCATGTATGCGGACCCGGCGAAGTGGGAGTCGCATGTGGCGACGTGGGAGGCGAAGCACGGCCGGCGCTTGAAGGTGAAGGCCACGATGCAGCACCCCATCGAGTGGTGGATGACGGGCGGGCGGTCGAGCTTGATCGTGCGGGCGTTGGAGAAGTTCCGGTCGAGTGTGGTGGACGGCGAGTTGACGCATGACGGGTCGAGTGTGCTGACGCGGCATGTGCTGAACGCTCGGCGACGGGAGTCCCGGTCGGGTATTCAGATCGCGAAGGAGCATCCGGAGTCGCCTCGAAAGATCGACGCCGCGGTGGCGGCTGTCCTCGCTTGGCAGTGCCGTGTTGATGCGGTTTCCAAGGGTCTCGGCAAGAAGCGGTCGCGCTCCGGGAGGGTGGTGGTGCTGCGATGACGACTCCCACTCTGCCTCTGATCGGCTTGTCGGATGACGAGAAGCAGACTCTGACGATGCTGCGGTCGGATCTGATGAATCAGCGGTTCCGCCTGGAGCTGTTGGACTCGTATTTCAACGGCGAGCAGCTGGTGCGTGATCTGGGGATCAGCATTCCGCCGCAGCTGAATGGGCTGCATACGGTCATCGGCTGGCCTCGGATCGGTGTGGAGGCGCTGGAGCAGCGCCTGGACCTGGAGGCGTTCCGGTGGGCGGACGGGTCGGATTCGTCGGATCTGAGCGAGATCGCCGAGGCGAACGACTTGTTCGACGAGTCGTCGCTGGCGCACTTGGACGCACTGACGTATGGCCGCGAGTATGTGACGGTCGGCTCGGCGGATGATGCGGATTTCCCTCCGCTGATCACGTTCGAGTCGCCTCTGGATATGACGCTCGATTGGGATGCGCGTCTGCGGGTGCCGAGGTTCGCGCTGCGGGAGTCGCTGGACAAGTTCGACTTCGGTCTGGATCCGGGCGAGCGGCTGATCAGCCTCTACATGCCGGACGAGACGATCTTTGCGGTCCAGGTGAATGACGGCTGGGAGGTTCTTGACCGGGACCAGCACCGCCTGGGCGTGCCGCCAGTGCTGCGGATGGCGAACCGCCAGCGCACTGCGGACCGGGTCGGGCACAGCGAGATCACGCCCGAGGTCATGAGCATCACCGATGCGGCGTGCCGCCGGCTGATGGGCATGGAGGTCGCGGCCGAGTTCTTCGGCGCCCCGCAGCGGTACATCCTCGGCGCCTCCGAGTCCGCCTTCCAGGACGCTGAGGGCAACGCCAAGTCGGCGTGGGAGACGTACATCGGCCGGGTGCTGGCGTTGGAGCGGGACGAGGACGGCAACACCCCGGAGGTGGGCCAGTTCACGGCGCATGACCCGTCGGGCCAGACGAAGATTCTGGACCTGTACGCCCGGATCATGGCGACACAGCTGGGTCTGCCGCCGCACATGTTGGGCTACACCAGCGACAACCCGGCGAGCGCGGACGCGATCCGTTCCTCGGAGGGGATGCTGGTCAAGAAGGCCGAGAGGCGCATCCGGCGCTTCGGGGCGACACACCGGGACGCGATGCGCCTCGCGCTGTGGGTGCGGGACGGCGAGCCGCCGGACCGGTCGCGGCGTATCGAGGCGGTGTGGCGGAACCCGGCGACACCGACTTTGGCGGCGCAGACGGATGCTGCGGTGAAGATGGTGCAGGCCGGCCTGTTGCCGAAGGACTCCGATGTGGCGCTGGAGATGGCGGGGCTCACGGAGGATCAGCGGCAGCGGGTGGCGGCCGAGCGGCGCCGGGCGCAGGGCCGGCAGTTGCTGGAGCGTCTGGCAGGGGCCGGCGTCGAGGAGGAGCCGGACCCGGATGTGGATCCGGAGGCGCCGGATGGCGACGAGGGTCTCTGACGGCGGCGTTTCGGCGGATCGTCAGCGGCGGGCGCAGCGCGGTTTGACGCGGATGCTGGTGCGGGACATGCGGGGACTGCGGCGCCTGATTGTTCCGTCGCGGCTGCAGGAGTCGGTGCCGGACTGGATTGTGGCGGTGCGCGCGCTGGTCGGTGAGTACGGGGCGGCGTCGGCGTCGCTGGCGGCGGACTACTACGAGGCGGAGCGTGTGGCGGCTCGGGTGACGGGCCGGTTCACGGTGCCGTTGTTGGATCCGCCGCCCGAGGGGAAGGTGGAGGCGTCGCTGCGTTGGGCGACGAAGGACGTCTGGGTGCGGGATCCGGATGATCCGGCGACGACGGACGCGCAGCGGGAGCCGCTCGATGTCCGGCTGGCGCAGGCGGAGAAGAAGGCCGAGGCGGTCGGGCAGAAACTGGTGGCCGACCAGGGCCGTGGCACTGTCCAGGAGGCGGTTCGGCGGGACCGGCAGGCGACGGCGTGGGCTCGCTCGGCGGCTTTGGGTGCGTGCGCGTTCTGCAAGTTGCTCGCGACCCGCGGTTCGGTCTACAAGCAGGACACAGCAGACTTCCGGGCTCATGACGGCTGCCATTGCGGCGTGGTCCCGGTGTTCAGGGGGCAGCGTTTCGAGCTGTCCGATAAGGCCAAGGAGTGGGAGCGGCTGTACCGCGAGTTCGCGGCGCCTCACTCGGGCGAGCAGCTCACCCGTTTCCGGCGGGCGCTCGCGGAGCACGGGCAGATGCCCGTTCTGTAATCCCGTGGCTGCCCTGGTGGTGGCCTTTCTCAGCCCCTGGAGGGCGAAACAGTCATGCCCGAAGAGACCCAGAGCGAGCAGCCCGTCGAGGAGCCGCAGGAGACGACCGCCCCGGAGGCGGAGGTCACCGAGGAGGAGCCGTTCGACCGGGCACGCGCAGAGGCCAAGATCAAGAAGGCCAATTCGGAGGCGGAGAACCTCCGTAAGCGGCTCAAGGAGCTCCAGCCGCTCGCCGCGAAGGCGAAGCAACTGGAGGACGCGCAGAAGTCGGAGCAGGAGCGGCTCACCGAGCAGCTCACGGCTGCCGAGGAGCGGGCTGCGAAAGCGGTCCGCACGGCGGTCGCCTCGAAGGTCGAGGCGCTCGCGTCGGCGGAGTTCGCCGACCCGGAGGACGCCGCGGGCGCCCTCGACCTCGCCGCGTATGTGGATGAGGACGGAGTTATCGACTCCGACGGCATCAAGCGGGATCTCGCCGAGCTCCTGAAGCGCAAGCCGCACTGGGCCAAGCCCTCCGACAGTGGTCCGCGCCGCCCGGCGCCGGATCGCACGCAGGGTTCCTCGGGCAACGGCAACAGATCATCTTCCGATCCTGGCGACATCTTCGCCGGACTCATGCAGCAGGCCCTGAAGGGCCACTGAGAGAGGTAGCCCTCCATGGTTGCTACAGCCCCCATCAAGCTTTCGGACGTCAATGCGACGTTCCTCCCGGCCACGCTCACCGGGCCGGTCTTCGAGAAGTCCGTCGAGCAGTCGGCGGTCATGTCGCTGTCGCGGCGGGTGCCGCTGGCGATGTCGGCGAACACGGCGGTCCCGGTGCCGCTGGACGTTCCGACGGCCGACTGGGTGGACCAGGCCGGCCGGAAGCCGCTGGGCACGGGCGGCGTCGACATCAAGCAGATGTCCGGCAAGAAGCTGGCCGTCCTCATCCCGGCGGCGATGGAGGTCGTGCAGTCCAATGCGGCGGGCCTGTGGACGCAGCTCCAGTCGGACCTGCCGACGGCTTTCTCCCGGGCGTTCGACCGGGCGACGATCCACGGCAAGACCATGAAGGGCGCCGTCGGCCCCTTCGCCGACTACCTGGCGATGACGACCAAGGCGGTCGCGCTGGGCACGGCGACGCAGGCCAACGGCGGCATCTGGAAGGACTTCGTCGACGGCATGGAGGACATCGTCGACGACGACTGGGACTACACCGGTACGGTCGCTGACCACCGGCTGCAGCCGAAGCTCCTCGGCGCGACGGACACCACTGGGCGTCCGATCTTCGTCGAGACCCGGGATTCGGGGACGGGCATGGCGACGGCGGGTTCTCTGATCGGCAACCCGCTGGCGTACTCCCGCAGCGTGTCGGGCAAGGTGCGGCGTCAGGTTACGAGCACGGACACGGGCCTGCGGGCGATCGGCGGCGACTGGTCGCAGACGGCGTTCGGTGTCGGCATGGACATCACGGTCAAGATCTCCCGTGAGGCGACGTACATCGACGAGGACGGCGGCGTGCACTCCGCGTTCCAGGAGAACCTGGTGCTCCTCCTCGCGGAGGCGTACTACGGGTTCGTGCTGGGCGACGCGGAGGCGTTCGTCAAGTACACCGGCACTCCGTCGGCGACCTGATGGGCGGGGCTGTCCCGGCTTCCGCGCCGGGCGGGACGGCCACCCCGCTGCGGATTGTGGCCCGTGTGCACGCGATGCCCCCGGAGCACAATGCGGGGGCGGAGCACATGCTCGTGGCGATGCTGCGGCCGTTGGCCGCCCGTGGTCACGAAGTGGAGGTGTGGCTGTCCCGGTACAGCAGGGCTCGCGAGGAGTACGAGTACCGGGGCATCCGGGTCGTGCCGCTGGAGGCTCGTCTGGATTTCGGGGCGGCGGTCCGGAGGGCCGACGTGCTGGTCTCGCATCTGGAGTGTGTGCCGTCGACGGCGGCGCTCACCCGTGGTTTCGGGAAGCCGCTGGTCGTCATCTGCCACAACACGCACAGGCCGACGTTCCGCAACATGGCCGGCGGCGGGACCGCGCTGGCGGTCTACAACTCGCTGTGGATGCAGGCCGAGGCGGAGCTGTTCTTCGCCGAATACCCGCGGGGAGTCCGGCCGGGCGCCGAGCTGGTCGTGCGGCCGCCGGTGGTCGCCGCGGACTATGCGACGAAGCCAGGCAAGGCCATCACTCTGGTCAACTGCTGCGAGGCCAAGGGCGGCCGGGTCTTCGAGGCTCTGGCCCGCCGGATGCCGGATCAGCAGTTCCTCGCGGTGCGCGGCGCCTACGGGGAGCAGATCCTCCCGGACCTGCCGAACGTGGAGATCGTCGAGCACGTGGACGGCCAGGACATGCGGGAGCGGGTGTACGGCCGCACGAAGGTGCTGCTGATGCCGTCCTCGTATGAGTCGTGGGGCCGGGCCGGTGCGGAGGCGCTCGCCTCGGGAATTCCCGTTGTCGCGCACCCGACACCGGGCCTGTGCGAGTCGCTGGGCGAAGCGGGCATCTTCGTGGACCGCACGGATGTGGACGGCTACGAGGCGGTGCTGCGGAAGCTCCTGGCGCCGGCCGAGTACCGGTTGGCGTCGAAGCGGGCGAAGGCCCGCTCGCTCGAGCTGGATCCGACGGTCGAGCTCGCGGCGTGGTGCGATGCGGTCGAGGGCCTGACCCGATAGGAGGCGACGGCGATGGTGTTCGTGGTCCCGACGGCTGAGCAGCTCGGGCTGTACCTGGGCATGGAGACGATCCAGGGCGACCGGGCTGATCTGCTGATCGCGCAGGCGGTGGCGCTGGCCGAGTCGGTGGTGAAGCCGTTGCCGGATCAGGCGACGGCTGTGGTGCTGTCGGTGGCCGGCCGGGCGTATGTGAATCCGCAGCAGGTGTCTTACGAGACGATCGGCCCGATGGCGGTGCAGCGGCCGTCGGGGTCGGGCGGCCTGTATATGACGAAGGCCGACAAGGCGGCGCTCAAGTCCCTGGCGGGGCGGGGTGGCGCGTTCACTGTGGATCCGACGCCGGCGACAGCGGATCCGTCGCCGACCTGGCCGATGGACGACTCCTACGGTCCGGGGCTCGAGTATGAGCCGGGCTGGGGCTGGGTCTGATGCCCGGCCCGTACTTGTTCGGGGAGACGGTGAGGGTCTTGCGCACTGGCGCCTCTCCGGGGCGTGATCCGCGCGGCCAGCCTCTCCCTGGCCTGGACGAGTCCTTCGATCTGGCGGGCTGTGTGGTCACGCCTCGCTCGGAGACTCCGCAGGTGGGTGGGGATCAGCAGCAGGCGCGGGACACGGTCGTCGTGGGGTGGACGGTGTATGCCCCGGCGGGCAGCGATGTCCGTACCACGGACGGGGTGATGGTCCGCGGCGTCCGCTGTGAGATCACGGGAGAGCCGGGTGACTGGGGACGTTCCCCGTTCACCGGCACGCCGGGACCGATCCAGTTCGCCGCGGACCGGGTCACGGGCTAACTGCGGGCCTGCTCCACGGCGGCCATGAGTTTGGTCGCACTGTCGTTGCTGCGGCGAGGGATGGACAGGCTGTGCGGGTCGGATTGCGGTGGGCGGCCGCCGGCCAGGATGCCTGTCGCTTCGTCGGCGGGTGCGCTGCCGGGCAGCACGAACTGCAGGTAGCCGTGGAAGAGGCGGGTGGCGGGCTTGAGCCGGGTGCCCGTCACATCGGCGGCCCGGAGACGGAATTCCTGCGGGCGCTGCCCGACGGCCCTCTTCGTGATGGTGATCCATTCGCCGTCGAAGCTGATGCTGCCCTGTACGCCTTTGACGTCCATGCCGGCCCCCTGAGTGAGTTGAGGAGGTCATGATGCCCGCACGCTTCAGGATGTCCAAGAGGGGCGTGGGCCAGCTGCTGCGGTCGCCGATGATCCAGGCGGAGGTGGTGCGCCGGGCCGAGGTCATCAAGGGCGTGGCGGAGGGGATCGCGCCCATCGAGAGCGGCACGTACAAGTCCTCCTTCTTCGTGCAGCCGGTGCCGCGCGGCGGGCGGCGCCGGGACCGTGCGGTCGCGATCGTCGGCAACCGGGCCCCCTACGCCGCTCATGTCGAGTACGGGACGGAGCGCGTCAGGGCTCACCACGTGCTGCTGCGGGCCGCGCAGGCGGGTGGCCGCTGATGGTCGACGTCGAGCTTGAGCTCATCGGCTGGCTGCAGCAGCGCCTCGGTGCCGATGTGGTCGTGCGCGATGAGACCGACAACAACCTGGCCAACGAGCTGCCCACAGTGCAGGTCGAAGGCGCCGGGGGCGACGACGACGGCTTCCGACTGGACCGGCCCCTCGTCGACATCAGCGTGTACGCGGCGACCCGCGGCGACGCGCTCGCCTTGGCCGGGCAGATCAAGACGCTGATCTTGCATCAGCTTCGCGGATCGACGACTGCGACCGCCGTGTTCGCCAAGACCGCAACCGTGTCGCTACCCGCTGTCCGCCCATACGAGAACACCGCGCTGCGTCGCGTCGGTGCGACCTACGAAATCTACTGCCACCCGGTCTCCTGACCGGCCTGGGCCCGCGCCGGACCCTCAACCCCCCGCCCGTGCGCGGGCTTCTTCCATGTCTGGAGACAAATCATGGTTTCAATCACCCGCGCCAGCGATCTCACGATGGTCGGGGCGAATGGAGGAGCGTGGGTGTCGCCCGTCGGCACTCCCGCTCTGGACTCGCCGCTGACGCACCCCACCGACCCGTGGGCGGCGCTCGGCGCGATCTCCGACGACGGCCTCGTCAACGGCTGGGACGAGGACTCCGAGGCGTTCACCCCGTGGGGCCTCACGAGCCCGTTTCGCACGCAGATCACCCAGTCGGTGCGCACGTTCAGCGCCACGATGTGGGAGACGTCCCGCCTGTCGGTCATGTCGCTGCACTACCGCATCGACGAGGCGGACCTCGTGGCGGACGGCTCCGGCATCACCAAGTTCGCGGAGACCGCATCGCCCGTGCCGGACCGCCGCGCGTTCTGGTTCCTCGTCGTCGACGGCGACAACTACCGCGGCTTCTACGTGCCCGAGGGCGAGATCAGCGAGCGCTCCGACGTCACGTACAAGCAGGACGAAATCTCGGGCTTCGAGTGGACCATCACCACGTACCCGGACGCCGCCGGCAACACCGTCTACCACGTCGACAAGATCCCGGTCACTCCGGCGGATCCGCTGTCCTGAGCCGGATGGGCGGGCCACTCTGCTGGCGCGGGCCGGGCCCGCCCATCCTTCAACCCCCTTTGCCCGCGCCATGAACGAGGAGGCCCGCGCCATGACCGCAGCCCGCAAGACCGAGCCCACGCCTGCCGACGCCCTGGAGACCGAGGCGGAGCAGGAAGAGATCAGCCCCTACGTGCCGATACCGATGTCCGGCCTCGACGACGTCACGAAGGAACTGCGGGCGCTGCCCGCCACCCGCTGGCGCGCGTCCGCTCTGCGGCTCCTGCGCACCGGTGACTTCGACGGTTTCATGGGCTCCATCGTCCACGAGGACGACTACGACACCTACGTCGACCTGGACCCGGACCAGGAGCAGATCGGCGAGTTCGCCGACGCCTGCGCCGAGGCCGGAGCCGAGCCTCTGGGAAAGTCCAGTGGACCCAAGCGGTCCTCGAGGAGCACGCGGAGGCGATAGAGGCCGACCTCCTCGAGCGGGGCATCGACGTCCGGGACGTGCACCGTGGCCGGATGACGTGGCGCCGCCTGCGGGTCCTCATCCAGCACCTGCCGCCCGAGTCGCACACGATGACGGCGCTCCGCAACGCCCTGCCGGCGGACGAGTACGAGCGGCAGGCGGAGGGCGGGGAGCCGGAGCGGGGCCGCTGGTCGGTGGAGATGCAGATGCTGGCCGGCATCACGGACAGCCTGCGGCGACTGGAGTACATCCTCCTCGTCGCCAACTCCAGCGGTAAGGGCCCGAAGGTCAAGAAACCTGAGCCGATGCGCCGGCCGGGCGTGAGCGGTGCGGCGAAGAAGTCGGCGCTCACCGAGCAGAGCGCGAACACCCTCTTCCAGCTCATCAACGGCGGCGCGGCCTGACGCGCGGGAGGAGGCTCTCGTGGCGATCCAGGTCGGCTCTGTCGAGGTCGATGTCGTCCCCAACACCAGAGGGATATACACCGCGCTCCGGGCCGGGCTGGTGCCGGCAGCGACGCGGGCGGGCGAGGACGCGGGAAACGCCGCGGGTCGCTCGTTCGGGCCGGCGATGCGGTCGGAGGTCGGCAACGTCGGCCTCCAGATCGGCCAGCAGATCGGTCGGCAGATCGCGGCCAGCATCACCGCTGAGATCCGTGGCGCGATGCGGGACGGCATCACTCAGGGCGGCCGTCAGGCGCGGGCATCCGCCGTCCGTCAGGGCGACCAGACGGGCGGCGCTTTCTCGCGCGCCTTGAAGACGAGGCTCGAGGCGGCTTTCCGCTCCCTGCCGAAAATCAACATCGACGCGAACACCTCCGAAGCGGACGCGGACCTGCAAGCTCTGCGGGTCCGCATGGAGACCCTGGCGAACCAGCGGATCGGCATCGACATTGATGCCGCCGCGGCGAAGGCCGAGATCAAGCTGATCGAGGCGGAGCTGACGCGGCTCGGCGCCTCCCACCCGAACGTGCAGGTCCGCGCCGATACGGCCGCGGCGCGGGCGGAGCTCGCCGCGGTGCGCGCGCAGATGGCCGCGATCGACGGGAACCGGGTCCGTGTCGACGTCGACACGTCCGGCGCCCGCTCGGCGATTCTGCAGCTGACGGTGGCCCTCGCTGGTGTGGCGCTCCTTCCCGCCATCCCCGTGCTGGCCGCTGGCATCGGGTCCATCGCGTCGGCCGCCGTGTCGGCGTCGGTGGGCGTGGGCGCGCTGACCGCGGTCGCTGTCCCGGCGTTCCTCGACATCGGCAAGGCGCTGCAGGCGCAGAAGGCCGCGCAGGAGGCGACGACGACGGCCACTGGCCAGGGCGCCTCGCGGGCTCTGCAGATGGCGGGCGCCCAGCAGGCCCTGGCGGCGGCTCACCGGAACGCGTCCCGGCAGATCGGCCAGGCGGAGCAGGCCATCGGCGACGCGGTGCGCTCGTCGGCGGAGGCGAACCGGCAGGCCGCCCAGCAGGTGACGTCGGCGAAGAGGGCTCTGGCGTCCGCGGTCGAGCAGGCCGCGGACCGGCAGCAGGACGCGGTGGAACGGGTCGCGCAGGCGGAGGAGTCTCTCGCCGATGCGCAGCGCACCGCCCGGCAGGCACAGCAGGATCTGACGCAGGCGCGCCGTGATGCGGCGCAGGAGCTCGCCGACCTCGCGGACCAGTTGGCGAACGCTCAGCTGTCCGAGCGGGATGCGGTCCTGGACGTCCAGGAGGCGCGGGCCGGCTTGCAGGCGGTGCAGGCCAAGGGCGCGTCGGCGTCTCTGCTGGAGCAGCAGCGCGCCCAGCTGGCCTACGACCGGGCTGTGCAGCGGTTGAAGGAGCAGCAGGCCGAGACGAAGTCCCTGTCGTCGGAGAAGAAGGCCGCGGACAAGGCGGGCGTTGAGGGCTCGGACCTTGTGAAGGCGGCGCAGGAGCGCATCGCCGAGGCGGAGAAGGGTGTCGCCGACCAGGGTAGGCAGTTGGCGAAGGCCCGGGACGATGCGGCCCGGCAGCAGATCCAGAACTCCCAGGACATTGCGGAGGCGCAGGGGAAGGTCGCCGAGTCGCAGCGCAACGTCAGCAAGGTGCAGGCGGACGGCGCCCGGTCGGTGCAGCGCGCCCAGGAGTCGCTGGCCGTGGCCCAGCAGTCTGCGGCTGATTCGATCGCCTCTGCTCAGCGTCAGGTTGCCTCCGCGTCGCAGTCTGCGGCCGGGGGAGTGAATCAGGCTGCCCTGGCGCAGGCGAAGTATCAGGCGGCTCTGGCGAAGATGACGCCCGCGGCCCGGGACACGTTCAATGCTTTCACGTCGCTGCGGACGGCGTTCTCCGCTTGGTCGCGGAGTCTGCAGCCCACGGTGATGCCGATCTTCACGCGGGCTCTGATCGGCCTGAAGAACAGCCTGCCGGGGTTGACGCCGTTCGTGGAGGCCGCGGCGCGTGCGATCGGCGAGTTGCAGGACCGGGCGTCGCGCGGATTCAAGAGCCCGTGGTGGCTGCAGTTCAAGAAGGATCTGGCGGGCTCGATCGAGCCCGCGATCGTCGGCATGGGCGTTTCCTTCGGCCGGATCTTCAAGGGCATGGCCGGCATCGTGCAGGCCTTCTTCCCGCACATGGACTCGATCAGCAGCCGGATGCAGGAGATCACCGGCCGGTTCGCGAACTGGGGCACCGGCCTGAAGGGCAGCCCGGCGTTCGAGCGGTTCCTGGCCTACAGCGCGGACATGGCGCCGAAGCTGGGCCGGGCCCTGGGTGGCATCGGCTCGGCGTTCATGGAGGTCAGCCGTGCCCTGTCGCCGCTGTCGGGTCCGGTGCTGCAGGTGCTGGGCGCGATGGCCCTGGGTGTCGCGTCGATCGCGGAGAACCTGCCGTGGCTGATCCAGCTGCTCTACGCGGTGTGGATCGCGACGAAGCTGTGGACGCTGGCGATGATCGCGTTCAACCTCGTGATGAGCGCGAACCCGATCACGCTCATCATCATCGGGATTGTCGCGCTGGTCGCAGCGGTCGTCTACGCGTACAAGAACTTCGCGTGGTTCCGGGACCTGGTACAGACGGTGTGGGGTGCGATCCAGACGGCGGCCCTGTGGGCGTGGAACAACGCGCTGAAGCCCGCCTTCGACGGCATCAAGGCGGCGTTGTCGGCGGTGGGCGCGGCCGCGTCGTGGCTGTGGAACACGGTCCTCAAGCCCGTTTTCAACTTCATCTCGACGGCGGCCCGCATCCTCGCGACGCTGCTGCTGACGATCGTTTTCACCCCGATCTACCTGGCTTTCAAGCTCGTGGGCGCTATCGCCTCGTGGCTGTGGAAGAACGCGATCGGCCCGGCTTTCCGGGGAATCGCGGCGGTCGCCCTGTGGGTGTGGAACAAGGGCATCAAGCCCAGCTTCGACAAGATCCGGCAGGGAATCGGCTGGGTCGGCGACAAGCTGAAATGGCTGTGGAACACCATCTTCCGGCCCGTGTTCAACTTCATCGCCGACAAGGTGAAGTGGGTGTGGAACAACGGCATCAAGCCCAGCTTCGATCTGCTGAAGAAGGGCATCGGGTTCGTCGGCGACAAGGCCACCTGGCTGTGGGAGAAGGGCATCCGCCCGGTCTTCAACTTCATCTCGGACAAGGCCGACTGGCTGTGGGGCAAGGCATTGAAGCCCGCATTCGACCTCATGAAGAAGGGCATCAAGGCGGTCGGCAATTCCTTCGAGGACGCGAAGGACTTCATCAAGAAGGCCTGGGACAAGGTCCAGGACATTGCGGAGAAGCCCGTCCGCTTCATCATCAACACCGTCTACAACAAGGGTATTGTCCCCGTCTGGAATAAGATCGCGGATGCTTTCGGTGCTTCGCCGTTGAAGAAGATGGACATCGGCGGCTGGGAGAGCGGCGGCATTCTCCCCGGCTACACGCCGGGCCGTGACCCGCACCAGTTCGTGTCGCCGACGGGCGGGCGGCTCGCCCTGTCCGGCGGTGAGGCCATCATGCGCCCGGAGTGGACTCGCGCGGTCGGCTCCGGCTTCGTCAACAGCATGAACCGGATCGCGTCGAGCCGCGGGGCGACGGGCGTGAAGGCGGCCTTGGCGCCGACGCTGGGCGGCAATCCGTCCACGTCGCAGCAGTTCGCGGACGGCGGGATCTTCTCGTGGATCGGGAAGAAGGCGGCGGGCGCGGGCTCCACCGTGTGGGACGCGGTGAAGAAGGGTGCCTCGTGGCTGAAGGACGGCCTCGAGTCGTCGGCACGGTCGGGCGTCAAGCACGTCGTCGACCCGCTGATGGCCAAGTTCCCGGGCGCCGACACCGGTTTCGGGAAAATGGTCCGCAGAATTCCGACGAAGATCCTCGATTCGCTGTTCGGCTTCTCGAAGAAAGCGGACGACAAGGGCGCCGGCGGTCTCGGTGGCCCGCGAATACAGCGTGCCACGAAGTGGGCGCGCACCCAGCACGGCAAGCGGTACCAGTGGGGCGGCAACGGCAACCCGTCCTGGGACTGCTCCGGTTTCCTCTCCGCCATTGAGTCCGTCATCCGGGGGCAGAAGCCGCACCGCCGCTGGGCGACGATGGCATTCCGGGGCCGCAATGCCCCGCCCGGATGGAAGTTGAACGCCAAGTCGCCGTTCCAGATCGGCATCACGAACGCGGGTGTCGGTCACACCGCGGGCACCATCGGGAAGACGAATGTGGAGTCCCGTGGCGGCGACGGAGTTGTGGTGGGGAGGCGGGCTCGCAGCTACAACGCCGGGCTGTTCACTCACCGCTACGGATTCGAGCCCGGCAAATATGACTCCGGCGGCTACCTCCAGCCGGGAATGAACCTGGCGTACAACGGCACGGGCCGGCCGGAGCCGGTATTCACGAGCAGTCAGGCCGCCGGCCTGGCGCGCATGGCGTCGGCCCCGGCGGGCGGCGGGTCGCTGGACGGGGCGCGTCTGCGCCTGGCGGTCGGCGACCGGGAGTTCGACGCGTACATCGAGGAGCTGGCGGATGGCCGGGTCGCGGTTCGTGACCGGCAGCTGGTGGACACCCTGCGGGCGGGAAGGAGGGGCTGACCTGTGGCGATTCCGGGGAACATGCTGTCGCTGACCACGGAGATGGTCGACCCGAACACGTCCGGCTGGACGTCTCACCTGAACTGCACGCTGAAGCTGGGCGGCGGCGGCCGGAACGGCGACGGATGCCTTGAGTTGAAGAGTGCCGCGGCGGGCGAGATGCAGGCACGAACCGTGTCGTCGTATCCGGTGATCGAGGGCACCGTCTACCAGATACTGGCGGACGCGTCTGCCTCAGCGCAGCCCGAGCGGGTCGGTATCCGGTGGTTGGATGAGGCGAACGCCGAGATCAGTGTCACCTGGTCGCTGACGACGTCGACGGCTTCGGTGACGTGGCACCGGGTGGGCGTGGCGGGCGCCGCCCCGTCGGGGGCGGTCCGCGCGCAGGTGCTCTTGTCCGCGACGCCGACCGCGGCTGCCGTCGTGCACTACTTCGAGAACGTGTATCTCGGCCTGCCGGTTCGGGTCGCCGGCAATCTGGTGCCCTTCTCGGTCGAGCAGGCCGAGCTCGACACCATCCTGTGGACCGGGGAGACCAACGCCACCCTGTCCCGCGAGCTGCCGGCCGTGTCGTGGGGGTCGACGAACTACACGGCCGGCGGGCATGTGCTCGCTATCACCGCGGCGGCGGCCGGGGCGTTCGCGGCGAGCACGACCGGCCGGTTCCCGGCCACCGCGGGCATCGACTATCTCTCGATGTGCTACCTCAACCCGCCGGCGTCGGGCACCGCCGCGGCGTGGATCGAGCTGCGGTTCCATGACGAGGCGGGCGTGCAGCTCGCCGCGCACCGATCGCAGCTCGAATCGTCGGGCACGGGCTGGTACCGGCAGCGGGCGGCGGGCACCGCGCCTGCCGACACCGCTTCGTGCAGCGTCGCGGTGGGCCGGGATACCAGCAGCGCCGGACAGATGCTGCGGCTCGACGAGGTGTCGGTTCTCCCCAACCCGCTCATGGCTGAGCTGGGGACGGTCGTGCCGTATGCCGACTACAGCTTCGAGCAGGGCGTGGGCGCGTGGACGGTCGCCAGCGGTGTGGCCACCCTCGCCCGCACGACCCCGTGGGGCGCCCAGAGTTACTTCGGCAGCTACGCGCTGGCGATCACCTCTTCCACGGCCACGTCGAGCCGGATCCAATCGGCCCGGTACCCGGTCACCGAGCTTCAGTCGTGGCGCCCCAGGATCGTCACCAAGGTCGGCGCCGGAGGGTGGACGGTCGCGCCCGAGATCCGCTGGTTCGACGCCGCCGGGACGGAGCTATCCCTGTCCGGGACTCTCGCTCAGGCGGTCCCGGCGGACAGCAGCTGGTGGTCCGTCAGTGCCGACCTGGAGGCGCCCGCCGGGGCGGTGACCGCCCAGGTCGAGTACGTGCTGACAGCCACAGCCGTCTCCTCCACGCTCTACGCGGACGGGGTATCGCTGCAGCAGCTGCTGCCGCTGGTCGACACGGAAGCGCACGACGACCTCGGCATGGCGACACTGACGCTCCGCGAGCTGGACCCGGGCGACGCGATCACCGTCTACCGGGAGGTGGGCGGGCAGCGGACCCTGGTGCGCGGCCCTGACGGGCTCCTCGACGGCCAGGTCGTCACGAGCGAGATCATGGTCATCGAGGACTATGAGGCGCCGCTCGGCGTGCCCCTCCGGTACCGGATCGAGCTTCGCGGCGCGGGCGCGGTCATCCCGGACACGCGGGCATCCGGCCTGGCCACCATCGAGCCGGGCAGCATCAACGAGGCGTGGCTGAAGGACCCGTCCAACCCGCACCGGAACATGCGGGTCGTCATGGCGGCGACGCCCGTCTGGCAGCGGCCCATCCCGCAGGCTGCGTACCGTATTCGCGGCCGCCGCAACCCGGTCGTCCACTCCGATGTGCGCGGCGGGCTCGAGGGCGATCTCACCGTCTGGACCCGCAGCGACGCCGAAACCGAGGCCCTCAACTGGCTCCTCGACTCCGGGAACATCCTGCTGTGGCAGGTCGGGCCCAATCTCCACGAGACCGACATGTACATCAACGTCGGCGAAGTCGGCCTGCCGCGGCTCGTGCCGCGCGTGGACGAGGCGTGGCGCGTGTGGACCCTCCCGTCCACTCAGGTCGACATGCCCGCCACCGCCGGAGTCAACGGCAGCACGGGCCGCACCTGGCAGGACCTGCTGTCCGAGTTCGGCACCTGGGGCGACGTGGCAGCCGCCTACGCCACCTGGGAAGACGTGCTCCTCGGCAACCGGATCGGAGGCTGACGTCGTGTATCCGGTCAGCAGCCGCTTCCTGCCGGCCCTCGCCGAGCCCCACACGCCCGTCACCGAGGTCTACCTTTTCCGCACCGACGGATCCACGCTGCCGCTGGAGCACACCGGGGGGAGCGTGCCCGTCGACCGCGGGCAGGCCATCCGCCGCACCTGCACCGTCACCTCGGCGGATCTGTCCCTCATCCCGCGGACCGCCGCCCAGAAGCTCGACCTCTACGGCGGCCGGCTCCACATCCGGCGCGGCATCCGCTACGCCGACGGCACCAGCGAGACGGTGCCCCTGGGCGTTTTCCGACTGGACAGCATCGAAGGCGATCCCGACGAAGGCCCCGTCACTCTCACCGGCCAGGACCTGTCGGCTTGCGTCGCCGACGACAAATTCACCGCCCCGTACAAGGCGAGCGGCACAGCAGTCGGCGCGATCGCCGCACTCATCCAGCGGTCCCTCCCCGACGCCGTGGTCGTCAACCGCGCGACCGATGCCGCCATCGGGGCGCGGACCTTCGACATCGAAGCCGACCCGTGGGAAGGCGTGCAAGAGGTCGCCGCCGCCATCGGGGCCGAGGTGTACGCCGACCCTGATGGCATCTTCGTCATCGCCGCCCTGCCCGACCTGCTGACCACGGCCCCCGTGTGGACCGTGGACGCCGGCGAGCACGGCACGCTCATCTCCGCCGCGCGCGGCATGAGCAGCGCCGGGGTCCACAACGGCGTTCTCGCCCGCGGCGACAACACTTCCTCCGCGACCGCCCCCGTGTCCTGGTTGGCCGTGGACGAGGATCCGGACAGCCCCACCTACTGGTACGGGCCCTACGGGCGGCGGCCCGCGTTCTACTCCTCCAGCACGCTGACCACCGAAAACGCGTGCGCGCAGGCCGCGAACCTCAAGCTGAAAGCGGCCAGGGCGCCGAACGCGACCGGCGACATCTCCAGCCTGCCCAACCCCGCGCTGGAACCCGGCGACGTCCTGCGCGTCGTGTACGGCGACGGGGTCCGCGACCTCCACCAGGCCGCGAGCTTCACCGTGTCACTGGACCTCGGCGGCGAATTCCCCATCGCCACCATCTCCGCCAAGGAGGACGCGTGAGCAGCGGACTGAGCACCTCGCACACCAGCGTCCGGCGCCTCGCCGACGCCCTCATGACCGGCGGGGAAGAGCGGGCCGCGGCCTCACCTCGGGTCCGCGGCGCGGACTGGCGCCAAGCCGTCGTCGCCTCCGTACTGACGGATGGCACCGTCACCACCACCGACGGCATCACCGCCCGCCGGATGGACAGCTACCAGTACCCCGCCGCCGGCGACCTCATCATCATCAGCATCTCCAGCTCCGGCAGCTGGATCGCGGCCGGCCGCCTCGCACCCGCGACCGGCACCGGATGGCAGCTCCCCACTCTGCTCTCACCGTGGGTCGACTACGGCGGCGCCTACCAGCGGGTCCGCTACCGGCGCCAAGGCGGCGAAGCCGTCATCGAGGGCGTCGTGAAGACCACGGCGACAGTGTCCGGGACGGTCACCATCTTCACCCTTCCCGCCGGATACCGGCCCCCGCTCAACCTCGTCACGGCTCAGATGACGGGCGGCGACACTGCGCGCCAGGTGAACGTGCGCGACACCGGCGCCGTCGACGCGATGAGCCTGCCCGCGGGATCCCTCTCCTTCCTGTCCCTCAACCTTCGCTTCGCACTCTCTTAGGAGAACCTGTGCCCACCCAGGACAGCTACGGCCAGGGCATCAACATCGCGGCCCTCACCGACGCCCCGGACGCCGAGAAGCTCGTCAAGGGCATCACCGACGAGCTCGTGCCCCGCGCCAACATGCGCTTCGCGTCCGCCACCGAGCGCAACGCTACGATCACCTCGCCCGTCGCCGGGATGGAGGCGTGGCTGGAGGCCGAGGGGCTGAAGACCACCTACGACGGGTCGGCGTGGGTGGTCAGCGCATCCGGCACCAACGCGTGGACGACGGTCGGCCTCCCGGCCGGCTTCACCCACAACGGGAACAGCAACGGCGACTTCCAGTACCGGATCGTCAACCTCTTCGGCGAGGTGTCGATGATGCTGCGGGGCGCGGTCGGCGTCACCTACGCGGGCACGGACATCCCCAACGGCGGCGTCCTCAACACCGTGGCCTTGCCCGTCTCGGCCCGGCCTCTCAGTCTGCGCACCATCGTCGTGCCCTGCTCCGACGTCTCGTCGGTCCGTATCACCCTGAAGCTCGACATTCAGACCGGCGGCTTCCTCAAGATCTACGGCACCGGCGGCGGTGCCGAGGGCACGACGACCCCGCCGTGGATCGGATTCAACGGCTGCTTCACCAGCCTCTGACCTGCTCACCATTACCACCACGAACCCGACCGGCGGTGGCGTGCTGTACACCGAGGGCGGTGCCCTGAAATGGCGCGGCAGTGCCGGCACCGTCACCACCATCGCACCCGCCTGACATGCCCATCTGCCGCGCTTTCGAGGAGTTTCCTGTGGCTGTCCGTGTCTGCTCCCTGATCCGCAAGGTTGATCAGGTCATCCCCTCCGGGGGTTATCACATCGTCCGCTTCCCTTACGGCGACGCCGAATCCTACGACGCCCACGGCATGCACCAGGCTGACCCCACCGTGTCCGACTGGGATGAGGACGACCGGAGTGGGCTGATCTGGCCCACGGTGGACGGTTGGGCCGACCTGACAGCCAACCTGCACTGGGAAAGCGGGGACTACTCCGAGCTTCGAGACCGCTTCGTGCGTGACCCGCTGGGCGCGCCTGACTCCACTGGTACCGATCACCGGCCTCCGAGTCCCGGTATGCAGTGCTTCACGAAGCGGCATTCGATCTTCGTGCACCCGGGTACCCCGGTGTCGCTCCTCGTCGCGCACAACGACGGCAGGTCCCGGCGGCTGGTGCACGCCCAATTCAAGCTGGCCATCCACCCGACCACCTGAACGGAGGCCCTGATGGCTACTCCCCTGTCCGCGTCCCGGCAGCTCGCAGCGCTGAAGGCTGAGGGCTGCAAGGTTGTCGAGTACAAGTCCTGGCGCACGCACAACCGGAACCACAAGGGCCCGTGGGGTCCGGTGAACGGGGTGATGATCCACCACACCGTGACGTCCGGTACGGCCGCCTCGGTCCGCCTCTGCTACGACGGGTACAGCTCCCTCCCGGGCCCGCTGTGCCACACGGTGGGCGCGAAGGACGGCACGCTCTACATGGTCGGCAACGGCCGCGCCAACCACGCCGGGCTGGGCGACGACGACGTCCTCAAGGCGGTCATCGACGAACGCGAGCTGCCGCCGGACAACGAGGTGAACACCGACGGCAACCGGCACTTCTACGGCATCGAGCTGGTCAACCTCGGCGACGGCAAGGACCCGTGGCCGCCCGAGCAGGTCGATGCCGCGGCACGGTGGGCCGCCGCACTGTGCCGCGCCCACGGATGGAACGAACGGTCCGTCATCGGCCACCTCGAATGGCAGCCGGGGAAGATCGACCCCCGCGGCTTCACCATGAACACCTTCCGCACCCGCGTGAAAACCCTCCTCGCCAAGCCCGCCGGATGGCAGCCGACCAAGCCCGCCCCGACCCCGCAGGAGACCGACGTGCCGCACACCCTCGGCCGCTACGACACCACCGACCGGCCCCTCATCCCCGGCAAGTGGACGACCCTCACCATCGACGGCGTCGACCTCATCACCGGCGCCACCGCCTACCAGGCCATGGTGCAGCTCACCGCGACCGTGCCCGCCGGGGCCACTCTCCAGGGCCGCTTCTACCACCACCGGCCCGACGGATCCCGCTGGGACTCCGGCATCACCGAGCGCCTCGCCACCGCGGGGCACACCTTCGCCGACTTCCACAACGCGGGCAGCGTGAAGCCGGACGAGAAGGTCCGCTTCGAAGCCGCGTACTGGCCGGCCGACCCCGCCGACCAGAAGTCCATCACCGTCACCACCAGCCGCGCCCGCGGCCTGTACTGGAAGTGAGGCACCCCATGGCCACGCATGCCCCCATAGAAGCCAAGGTCAA
>JUEG02000059.1_pt1 | contig 37348 bp, 54 predicted proteins | sample 432341 | NCBI WGS metagenome assembly JUEG02 (sample SAMN02953476, study PRJNA257561) | rock porewater metagenome | biome: terrestrial; feature: Opalinus Clay rock; material: porewater; isolation source: Opalinus Clay rock BIC-A1 borehole | place: Switzerland: Mt Terri URL, St-Ursanne ... | reverse complement strand
CGCCGCCGGGGTGAACGTCGAGACGATCCGCTACTACCAGCGACGCGGGCTGCTGGATGAACCAGCCAAACCCTTGGGTGGCCATCGGCGCTATCCGGTGGACATGGTGAAGCGACTGCGTTTCATCAAGCGGGCTCAGGCGCTGGGTTTCACGCTCTCGGAAGTCGGTGGACTGCTGACGCTGGATGAGTCGTGCGCCTGTGCCGAAACGCGAGCACGGGCTGCACGCAAGCTCGCGTTGATCGAGCAGAAGATGGCCGACTTGGTCGTCATGCAGCAACTGTTAGGCGAACTGGTGCAGCAATGTGATGCGGGAGACGGCGGAACGATCTGCCCGATCATCGAGGCACTGATCAGAGAGTAATGCCTGGCGGGTGAGCTGGAGATCGGAAAGCCCCTTTACGGTGGGATTCAGAGCTTACGTTGGTTTTTGGTTCCATTGCTCCCCAAACCCCGGTTCCGAAGGCATCGAAGATGACTGCACGGCTAGTAAGGATCATGCTGTCATCTCCAGCTTATGGGTCAACTCAGCTGCCACCGCTGGATCCGAAAGCCCATGATCAGGGTCGGTGAGGATCAGGCGATCACGCTGAGCAATCGGCCACCCCTGGCCATCATCGTCGATCGCAAGCCAATTGACCGGCTCAGCAAGGCGAGATAGATACGCCTCGATCTGTTCCCAACGGGTTTGGGCATCCCACGGGATAAAGTCGGGCCACCCTTTCCCCATAGCCGAATGCCAGGTTGCTCCTATGACCTGGTGGCACAATACCGCTGGCAATGCTCGGCGCGCTCGATCAAAACCGAGGTTCCTCGCCCAGCTGGTCGAGAGGACGATCTGCAAGTCTGGATAGTTTGCCAGCACCTCGACCAGTAGGGGCGCCCACATGAATAGTTCGCCTTCAGCGCGCAGCTCGATTCCACGGCTGGTCAGGTAGACAGCATCGGGATGAAGTACGCCGTCGAAGTCGAGAAAAAGCAGTCTTTTCATTGACCTATGCACCGTGCATAGGTTGTTTTTTAACCTTCCATTCTCGGAAGGCCTGTATCAAATCTCCATCTGGCCAGCGGCCCTGTGCCACCTGTTCAGCAACCCATTCATCCAGCTCAGCGCGATCAATGCCCAGATCGGCCAGCGTGGCAGCGCTGCGCGCCTGAGCGTTCTGGATGCCGGCGATAACCAAGCGCTCGATCTCGCCCTCAACCAGGTTGTCTATTTTCTCGGCTTCGCCTGGCCATAGACTGAGGAATTTTTCCCAGTCACGAGCGTAGTAGCCTCCCGTTGCGCGGGTAGAGCCGTAACTCACCTCGTCAAAGCGTGTTGCCCATGGCTCGGGAATATCTGCAAGGCGCACGAGCGGGGAGCTACCGGACATAGTGATTGGCACAAGGCTTTCGACTTCCTCAGTGCTCAGGCCTAACGCAGCCCCCAGCGGATAATCGCGGTCCAGCTTCCAGATCGTCAGTAGGGTGGCCTCTGCTTCGGCTTTTCGTTCGGGGGCATCCAAACTCCAAAGCGCCTTTCGGCGCGCTCTCTCTCGGGCTTTGAGGTCATCGCGCCATAAATCGATGTGCTGGCTCATTTGCGAACCTCGTAATTCGTAATTGTGATTTGAGATTTAATCTCAGCCAAAACGTCGATGATCCGAGCCTGCTCACGCGGATCGTGAGGGGTTGCGGCGGCTGCTACGGCTTTAGGGTGATCAACGAGCGTGCGCAGCGCATCAAGGTCGTTAGTGTTCAAATCGAGATTCAACGTAAGACGCATGGTCATTGTTTAGCTCCGTGCAGATGGAGTTGAACGCCGGCCGACTTGCACTTGGCCATCAGCGCCGAATTTTCGTGTGCAAAGAGCTCGACTCGATCCCGGACGCTGCTGGGCGCGTCGTCGAAAAGCGCGTTGCGCAGATCCAGGAGAACGGCCTCGGTCGGTGGCCACGGGCCGAATAGCGCCAGGTGCCAGCTGGTATTGGCATCGCCTGGTAGGCCGAGGATGTGGCTCGGCACGACAAAGGCTGCGCTGACCGGCACAACAAGGTTGGCGATGGCCATGGTCAGAATGAGCGGGCCGGCCAGTCCATTACCTGGGGAAGCGCGCAGCTCCGCGAGCTGCGCCTCCAGGTTGGCGATCTGGTGATCGCGCATGCGCTCGGCTAGGTGCTGGATCTCCGAAAGGGTGTCAGACACCGGCCACCTCCAGGACTCGCGTGTGGGCGTGTACGTGGCAGCGGGTTCGCAGCCAGCCGGCCGGCTTGCCAGGTTCGCCGTCATGCCAAAGGTGGCCATCGGCGCCGCAGATTTCGCAGACCTCCAGGGATTTGTACTCGATCGGCTGCAGTGCTTTGCGGACATCCGGCGACCGAGCGTTCGTGATGACGCGCAGGGCTCCGAATTTCTCTTTGATCTGCAGGATCTCCGCGCCGGCCGGCAGCACGGCCAGCGCTTCGCGCACGAGGGATAACCAGCCGCGACCGGCTGAGATTTCCGTAAGCAGGCTCAGGGGAGCGCCGGGGAGATCGGCGGGGGTGATCTTGTGATCCTGGATTGGAATATTGATCAACATGGTCGTTGCTCTCCGTGATCACTTGATCGACTTGGCTGTACGCTGAACACGCTCGCGGTCTACAGCCGCACGCCATGTTTCCTTCTCGATAACGCCGCGGCGGCGCTCGATGCCCTTCATTGCCCAGATCCCCGAGCGATTGAAGATGTTGTTGATCGCACTCATCTCGTGGAAGTGGGTGAACACAGGCGTCGACTCTGTTGTGTCCAGGTTCGAGATTTTCCCGATGATGGCTTCAGGCGCCTGGATCAACGCAGCAAAGGGGATTTTTCGCCCCATGCTTCTGATCATGGGCAAGGCCTCTACTTCGTGAAGAGCAACCAGCTCTAGGGTCTGCTCGATCAACGTCGCATGCCACGCTCCCAGGTACTTTTGCATGCTCTCGACTGCCTGTTCATCGCTCAGCTCAGGCTGAGGCATAAAGGCGCCATAGGCGATGTGGAAGGGTAGAACCGTCTCGTCATAGGGCTCGCCGTGAGCAATGGCGCCCTCCCTCCAGGCAAAGTATTCGCGTGCCGCGATCAGGCGTTTCTGATTGCCGATTTCAGTGATTGCGTACTGCATCTGGTCTTCCTTTCGTGGGTATTAAGGGGGTTGCCGCCCCCTGGTGGGTGTTACATGCGGCGGGGGCCTGGCCGGACTTCGGCTTCATGCTCCGCGGCGTGTTCGGGTTCGGTGGCCTGTGTCGGCGTAGCGGCTGCAGGTGGCTGCTCAGCCTGAACCGGCGTGGCTATGATCTCGGCCGGCTCGGCGGTCATGCCCTGCAGGCGCTGCACGAGCTGGTTGGGGTCTTCGCCGATCTGCAGGCCCATGCGTTCGCGCACGTCTTCGATCTGGGCATCGGGGAAGCGCTCGGCCAGGCGGGCGGCACGCTTCGCCGTAAGGTTGTCGCCGCCTTGGTCGCGGTCGTAGGCCAGGGAAAATCGGTGGATGTTGTGGCGCTCGGCCAGGGCGATGATTGCCGCCTCGGTTTTAGGGCCGGGCTCGCCAGTGGTGCCGACGAAAAGGATCCGCTGACGCTCTTCTGGGGTGGCCAGCTGATAGGTGCTCAGGGTGTCGACACCGCCCTCGCTGAAGCGGATTTCGGTGGGGTTGGCGCAGTCGCGGTTGGCGATGTAAATGCCTTTCTCGGTATTGCTACTGAAACCTTTTGCCTGCCTGTCTTCACCAGTCGTCTTATCCTGGTAATCGAAGCCTCGATACTCGTAGCCACTAAAATTCCGGTCGGCGTCGTAGTGTGGGAAGCAGGCGCTACCGTACACATTGGTTTTCCACCTGGTTGCGGCCAGAACTTCCGGCGAAATACCGCGGGACTCCAGGTAGCTGGCATTTCCGCGACTCATCAGGCCGAACGATCGTTGAGCCTTTTCAGTACCAGCCTCGATTTTTGCCTGACGGTCCAGCGCGTCTGATTTCAACTCGGTCATAGTGCGCTGGGTGCTTTCGGCCAGCTGCTCTTTGCTAACTGTCACACCGATGCCATGGAAGGCCGCAACAGCTTGCTTAGCTTCGGCGAAGGAACTGCCTTTCACCTCCATGTGAAGCTTGAAGATGTCACCGTTCTTGCCGCTGTGGCGCTCTTGCCAACGCCAGGTGCCATCGGGCGCACGGTAGGTGTCGAACTTACCGCCACCGTAGCGATAGACCAGGTGATCCTTGTAAGACGCCTCCTTGTCCAATTTCATCCCGAGATCAGCGGCGTATTTCGGTAGATCCACCGCGATTTTCAGGTTGGCGATCAGATCCTTGTCGGCCTGCTTGTCGAATCGAGCCATGGGTTTTACTGCTGCAGAATTTCTGCGGCCATCTGCTGGCCGTCGCAACTCTGCAGGTTCTCCTCCATGAACCTGTACATCAGGCGGCAATACACCTTGAGTTCGCCTTTCTCCTCCAGTTGCCAGATTGCTGCTCGGCACCTGGCGCAAGTTGTGGGCGGGGGCTCGCGGTCCAGCCGCGAAAGGGTCCAGCTGATCAGCTCGCCGGATTGCGTGCTCGATGTGCTTGGCGGGGTCGCGCTGGAGACGATCAGCTCCTGGGGCGAGTCGGTAGACGCCGAATCCGCGGGCAGACCGGCCAGAAGACTCTGCATCTCCTCGGTCATCAGTTCGTCCGGGGTCGTTTTCGATTCCTCGCCGGTAATCGGCGGCAGCAAGTCGTTCATGTTTGGCCTCCTGAGGCACTGGTTTGATGTAGCGATATTTGGTGGTGGTCAGGGCTGGAGTCATGCCCTGGAGGATTTCGCAGATGTCACGGCGCTGATCGGCAGGTACGAACGAGCCGGGATTTTTCCAGGGCTCGACTTCCACACCAGGAGCGGGGTTCTCGGCGGCGACGACAGCAACGCGACGGGCATCGGCCGGCCACGTTTGTTCATCGCTGCGAAGGTCGACGATGGCAGCGCCGAATGCCTTGGCGTGCTCGATCTCAGCCTCTACGGGCGGGATGACAGTGACTGACTGCTCGGGCTTTTCACTCTCAGCCGCAGCAGGCTGCTGAGGTGCGTTCGATAGGGTCGGGAATTGGAACTCGGGGGATACGCCCTGCAGACGATCGCTAACGGAGAGTTTCTGCTCCTTGAGTGGCGCCATCACACCCGATTGAGCACCAGCGCGAATGGCCTCCCTGACTTCAGGCATCAGGTCGAGCGCGTTGTCTTTGTAGACATACTTCGAGACCGCTTTCCTGAAATCGGGCCAGCTGGTCGAATTCAGGTAGGTCTTGGCACCATGAATCCCGCGTGTGTAGGCCACGTACCACGATTGCAGCGTGGCATGACCTGCAGGCAGGTAGTAGGACTGCATAACCGTCATGCCCTGGGCCTTGTGGCCCGTCATGGCATAGCCGTATTGCAGCGCCTGGTACTCACTCACGTTGATTTTTACGGTCGCGCCGTCATCACGATCGATAGTGAACTGGATGTCCTCGACAGCCTCACCATCGATGAGGCGGGAGATGCGTTCGATCGCTTTGACGGTGCCAAGGTCGCCGTTATAGATCGGTTCGCTTTCTGCATCCTTTGCCGTTTTGCGCAGCAAAAGGCGATCGCCAATAGCTATCTGGATAGTGAAACGCTCGCCCGGTCGGACCTCGGTTTCAATCGAGACACTACCCTCGGTGGAAAGCTCGCCACGGGCGAATCGAGCATCACGGATTTTGTCGTTGAGTGCCCGAACCTGCTCATTGGTGTCGGCCAGGACGAGGATCTGCGACCAGTTCAGTTCACGAACGACGCCATCTCTTCCTGGTAGGCCTGCGTTCATGTCGACGAACAAGTCACCAACCAACTCATCAGCCTCGTTCACACCATCGGCGAAGGCCTTGATCTGATCGTCGCGAAGCATATTGGCGATAGCTAAGTCGGTCTTGCCTTCGTAGAGCGCTTGGGCGGTAGGTTTGTACTGGGGGATCTGACGGGCGATCGTCTCGATTTTTGCGCAGCGATCGCCAACAGCCTCGTGCATGAGCCCGAAAAGCGCTGCAGTTTCTACCGCGCCATGCTGGTTACGGTCGCCGACACAAATCAGACGTGCGCCAGACTGATGACAAGCAACGATCAGCGCATGCATGGCATAGGTGTCGAGCATGCCGGCTTCGTCGCAAACGACAATATCTCCCTGGCCAATGAGGTTTTCCGGACGGTAGCGCTCGCCCTTCGCCTTGGCCGCTGCAGCCTCCTGGTGCTTTAACAGCAGTGAATGGACGGTCTGGGCCTTGATGCCAGTGGCGCTTGCGAGTTCAATGGCCTGCCTATTCGCCGGAGCAACGCCGATGATGCGTCGGCCTTGGGCCTTGAAGGCTTCAGCGTAAACACGGAATGTCGGTGCGAGCGTTGCTGATTTGCCTACGCCAGCGGCGCCCTTGAGGAATGTGAACTGACCGAGTTTGGTCAGATCGTACGCCGCTTGCCTTTGCTCCTGAGTGAGCTTGAAAGGCTCCTCCCCGGTTTTTTGCTTGGCCTGCTTTTCAAGTTCGTAGGCGTCGATCACGCGATCGACAATGGCCTGGTCAACCGACCAGCGAGGATCATCCAGGCCGGCGTAGACGGCCTTCAGGCAATCTGTTTCGAGGGAAATCAGTTCTTTTGTCGTGAAGCGCCTTGGTGGGGTGCGACCTTCAGCATCTGGCTCCTGGGGAATCTCGACGATACCCAGCTGCTGGAAGATAGCGTTCTTGATGAGGTCAACATCCTTGGCTCCTCCCCGCCCGATAGTCAGGCTCGTAGCTGCTGCGTTGATCGCGAACTCATCAATCACGGTATTGCCGCGAAAAATCATGCGCTGGACCTGAGCAAGCTTCGGGCCTTTCAGTTCCTCGGCTGTTGAGTTTTTCAACTCAATTTCAGGGATTGTCTCGCGGAGATAAGCATCCCAATCGTCGCCAGCCACAAAGTCCTTACCATCACGGGTACGTGTGGCGATGGCTTGCCTTGCTCCAGCCCCAGAAGTCGCGGTGTTTTTCGCCTCTCGGTCAATCTCGCTTGAGCGCTTAGAGTTTTCGGCGATCAGCTCTTTCGATACGGTGCGATCGTTCAGCCTTAACCCATGCCCCTCATAGTCAACCACACACGCCGCGGCGACTTCGGGCATGTGCTCAACGAGCTCTTGATAAAGGAAAAGATCGTTCATAGCGCCGACTTGGCGCTGAGTTTTGTATAGGTAGCCGGCATCCAGGGCGAGGAATTTCCCGTCCGCTGTCATGCCGAAGTTAGGATCTTCCCAGTGGAAATGGAGTTGTGCGTCGGGGTGGCGCGCCCCTTGGGCTTTTCTCGCCGTGCAATGGGCATATACGAGAGTGAGGGCATCAACCGTAACCGACTGTGAGCCCTGGGCTCCCTCTCGGCCGCGAACTAAACCAGAAGCGCTGCGCCATTCGAGCGTCTTCTTATTTGCGCGCATAGCGCACTCGTGAAATTTCTTTCGCGTTTCATCATCATACTGACCCCACAGCAGAGAAAAGCTCTTCTGAAGACTGACACAGGAGCTGTACCCGAGAACCGGGTCTTTCGCCGCTTTATCCTTGGCTTCTTTCTCCAGCTGAGCGAGGTCGCCAGCGTCTAGCTTCTTCTTTGCAGAGGCATTTGACTTACGTCCTTCAGCTTCCTGAATAGCCTTGTCGATCTGCTTGAGGCGAGCTTCCCCTAGAAACGCTTCGTTTGTACGCGGGTTGATCCCGCGGAAAAGAGCCAGGTAGTCACCGTTCTTGGGGTGATCGCCAAGACCAAGCCGCTCGGCAAGTGGTCCGACAATCGCCGAGGAAAGGGTGTCGTTACCGGACTTGTGATAGTAGTCGTCAGGACCAGTACCGTGCCCGCCCTCAACTTGGCTTCGAATCTTCGCAATTTCAGCCTCTACTTCAGCTATTTCAGCGGCTAACGCTTCGCTCGCTGCGTCACGAGACATGCCAAGGTTGATTCGCTTTTCCTGGAGCGCCTTCAGCTCCCGCAGTTTCTTCTCGAAATATGCCGCCTTGGCCGCGAAATTTCCGGCCGTGGTTTTCTGGTTGCTGATTCCGTAGTGACTCATAACCGGGGCTCCGCTCGTTGAGCCTCGGCGATCAGGCGATCGAGGACGGTCGGCACGATCCGGTCAACGATCGGATCTACTACCCCCTGGAAGAGCTCGGGGCGCCTCTCCGCGTAAGAAGCCAAAACCTGAAGCGCCATTTCGGGAATGGCAGAGCCCAGAAGGGAAGAAACGGACTGGGTTATGGCTCCTGCCATCGAGGCAACAACCGGGCCATCGAGTAGCACAGGAAGTGGCCTCGACGGGTCGGCAAGGTACTCGCGAGCCTCTAGGAACGCCGCCAGTTGCTCGTCTGAGCGAGCGCTCAGAAGTGCGTCGAGCACGCGGCCCTGAGCGACACCGAGTCGCGCAGAGAGTCGCTCAAGCCGTACGGCCGCGACTTCATCCAGGTACTGGGTCGAGGTTCTCGCCCCAGTCTTCTTCCTCGCCATATTTCCTTTTCCCTTATGAGAACGCTTCTCAGGTAGCCGGCTTTAGCCGGCGTACCTTGCTTTTGCTTTTTTGGCTTTTCCGGCTGGAAGCCACGCGGAGCGGGGCTTCTGGCCGACGCGAAGCACCCGAAGGGTGCAGACGTGTTAGAGAAAGCTTGTTTATATACAACCATTCCTCAGCTCTTTGTGCAAGTTTTGCTTGACTCGCATTAGTTTGCAACTAACATAGGCACCAAGCGGCCAACCTTTGCAGCTTGTTTGCAACAAACCGCCAAGGAAAGCCGAACCTTTGGTAGAGTTAGCAAGCAGTTTTAAACAAACGTAGCGACCAGAGGTGAAAGCCATGTTTGACCGACGCACAGACGCTGAACGCGCCCGTGATGAGCAAGACCAGCTGGAGTGGATGCGGATGCAGCAGGAACAAGCCGACCGCAAGACGGCGGCATTGAAAGCCGAGCTGGAGCGTATGAAGGCCGCTGCTGAATCTGGCACCGGCCAGAAGAACGTGCGGGGGAGCGTGACCAAGGCCCTGCTTCCGAGGATCGAAATCCTTCGCGAAGCGACATGCCTGGGAACCCCGATCACTCAGCAGCAGGAAATGCTGGAGAGGGCAGGAATCGTTGTTTCCTACAACAGCCTGCGCAAGTTCATCCAGAAATTCCTGGCTCGTGAGTATCGGGAGTTTCTGGCGAACGTCCGGACTACGGGTGATGACCCCGACTTTGGGCGCGGGTCAGACCCCGAAGTCATCAGGAAGAACACCCCTGATGGCTTCAATACGCGACCAGCAGCAGAAGTAAAAAGCAGCGGCAGCGCCGCTGGAAAACTCGACTTAGAGCGGGCGGCAACCCCTCGAAAGTTGTTCGACAACGACAAGTGATTAACGGGAAAACCCATGAGCAAGAAGGAAGAGAAAATGGCAAAGCCAGCAGTGGCACACCTGGTTGAGATGGATGACCTGAATCTGGATTCGGCCTGGCTTGATGCATCGCGCATTAGCCCTCAGCAACTCCCAGTTGGTAGTGATCCTGGTGCGTCCATTGAACACCTGATCTACGGCAGTGGCCTGGACAGCTTCGTGCTGGATATCGGCGGCAACGAAACCGCAAGCAAAACGATCACTGCCATCGGCGAACAGATGCTGTTCCGTCACTTCGATCTGACTGTTATTCCCGTCCGCGACGAGGGTCAGGATGTCGATAACGCAGTGAAAACTATTAAGTTGATCCGTGAGTACGACAAGGAAGCCCCGATTGCCATTCTGCTCAACGACATCACGAGTCGAACCCAAGATACAAATGATCTCGCTCTGCGCGAGGCATTTGCCGAGGTCTTCGACTTGGCAGATCAAGCCAGCGCGGAACTGTTGGTTATGCCGCGGATTGAGCGTTACGGCCGCAGCCGCCGGCTGGGTCTGACCCAGTGGGAAATCTCCGAAGATCGTGAGGCAATTGCTGACCGCCTGCGCACGATCATCATCGAGTCAGAGCAGGTTGGTGACCTTGACCGAGCCAAGCTGAACACTCGTCTGATGCGTGCCGTGACAGGCTCGAAATCGGTACGCGAGATGATCAATGTGGTGTTCAAACGCCTGGATCAATTCCTGGGCAAACGCGATCGACTGCGCATTATGGTCGTCTCGACGAAGGGTGGCGTCGGCAAGTCGTTTACTTCTCAGCAGCTGATCGCCCCGTATCTGATGCATGCGCTGGGTGGCCGCCATGAGTGACGCTGCCAGCACTATTCGGTCCCTTTGCGAGCTTACGACGAAAATCGACCTATTTTATGGTCGCCTCTGGAGCTGTGCGGGCGACCCCCGGATTTGGGCCCGAGCACCTGACCTGCCTACCGATCTGGCACTGATCCGCGATCATTTGAGCTTATCCGTCCGTCTTATGGAAAAGCTTGATCTGGAAAGCCTGATTGAGAAGCTTGAGTTGGAAAGCCTATCGGAGTCGGAGCAGACCAATAACGATCCGGTCCCAGGAAAAATCGACTTCGAGAAGGCATCACTCCCTCGAAATTTTTGGCCTGCCGGTCGGGGGGACAGTGATGAGTGATATTGGCGGCGCAATCCGCTCGATCGATGAGCTCGTGGAGGAAGTTACCCGCCTCCACGTCCTCCTCCGCGGCAGCGAGGCTTATCCAGGGATCCTGGAGCAGGCGTCTGATCTTGCCGGGAAACTGGCCTCTGTGCGCGACCAGCTGGGAAGTGCCGCTCGACTGAGCGAGCAGCTGGATGCGTTGCCTGATCGGCTGCTTCGCTCCGCTGATGATCAGCAGTTCAAAGCAGCGTTGCGCGAGTCGATCGCGCAGGTGCTGGCGGACGCCATTGTTGACGCTCGCCGGCACGTCCAGGACGAGGCCGCGCAGGTGGCAATCGATGAGTTGAGCGCAAAGGTCAAGGTGGCCATGTCCCAGCTGGGCGAAAGCTCGGCCAACTTCCTGGCTGAGCGAAACAAGCTGCGCGGCCTGCTGGAATCGGAGCAGATCAAATCGACTCAGCTGGCGAAGCGCCTGGAGTATTTCGAGCAGGACAAGGACAACGCCCTTCGCCTGCTGTCCGCCGATTTTGTCCAGGTGAGCAAGCGCTCAGGTAAGGCTCGTCTGATCGATTTCGGATTGGGCGTGGCCATGGCGTTGATCGTGTCGCTGGGCACGCTTTACCCGGCGGCTGCCAATTACCTCAAAGCCCAACCGCAACACCACCAACAGCGCTAACGCGCACCACCACAGCAAGGAGAAATCGCATGGCTGCCCATAGCGAAGATGAAGATTTCCGTGGCCGTAACAGACGCTCTCGCGTCCTCGGCTACGACGCCGATGCCTGGATCAAAGCTAGCTCTGAATCCAGAAAGGAATTTCGCGATATCGAAGGCCACGACAAAGACGGCCTAGATGTTCTGGCTCGCGATCCTCGGATGGATGAAATCCAGAAACAACACCAACTGCGCCAGGCAGAGCATGACAAGGCCGATCAGGCTAAGTCCGAAGCGTCTCAGTTGCGCGAGCGCAGTGAGCGCATCCTGGTGCAGACGAACGAGATCAGTGCTCTGGAGAAGCAGCTTCAACAGGGAAACGAACAACAGCAGCAAACCGAAGCTCAGCAAGGGAGGTCGATGTGATGGAACTGAAAAAAATGGCGTTGATCATCGCGGCGCTGATTGCCGGCTTTTCGGTATCGGCCTCGGTATCGGCCTGCCCCATTGAGGAATGCATGCCGGAATTGGCTACTCAGTCGTCCGCCAACGATCAGGCCCTGTACTTCGCGCAGGCTGGGGATTGGTTCACCAAGGTTCGCGATCTGAAGAACCCGTCTGAGGCGGTACAGCACTCCGCGCTGATTGCAGCGCAGCTGCACATTGCAGTTGTCGAGGCGCAAAACCGTGCTCTGCGCCGTGCCCTGGAGACGGGTAATGAGCCGGACTACACCAGCGTCCGCCAGTTGCCTTCGTACCAAGCACTGAATGACGCGATTTCGTCCGACATCCTGCAGGTTCTTTCGACTGGCCGTATGCCCCAGCTTGAACATCTGGAGCGCCGTATTCACGCGAGCATTGCACGCTCGACGCTTGAAGAGGCAGGGGAAGCACTCGGCCAGCCGCGTAAACCGCGCCGGATCATCGAGTAAGAAAGGTGGCTCACCTGAGCGGCAACTCAGGTGAGCCGGTTTCGCGGTCGGGAAAACCCACGAAAGGAAGAAATTACATGGTAACGCAATTTCAGAAGCATATGAAAAGCCTGCTTCTCTGGATCACGGATCCGGAAGCGGCCAAACGCGCCTGGCGGGAACGCCGTACGATGGCGATTCGCGCAGCGATCGGCCCGCAACTCAGTGCTGACACCCGCGGCTGGCCTGTCAACCAGATCCTGCACGATGACGTGATTGAAGCTCTGCCGTCAGATCGTAAGGCGCTCACGCGCCGTGCCTTCTACGGTCGTGCGGCCTTCCACGCCGGTGCTCGTCTTCAGAAGCGGCTGCGTGCCCGGAATTTTGCGCTGAGCGTCGGTGCTTTTGTCTTGGTATCAGCTACGGCCTACCTTCTGGGTCGCAACGGTTCTAGCCTCGCCTGGCAATGGGGTTCGATTGCTGCGGGTCTTTGCATCGCGGTAGCCGGTGGTTACCTGTTCCGTTGCTCACTCGGCCTGACGCCTGCTGCCTGGCGCTTGATGGTTCCTGCCGGCGCGCTGATGACCGAGGAAGAGATCCAGGATGTGAACGAGTTCGGTGCCCGCGTGCTGTTGAAAGTGACGCCACCCGAGACCCCCGCTGACCTGGTGGGATCTTATCGGGCGTGGACGTACGATCGCGACGGCAATCCGGTCGATGGTCAAATCGTTCCTGACGATCTGTCTGTTTCGTATTTGCGCAAGGCGTTGGTTGATGAGTCGGTGCCGATGGCTGTGGCTGGCATTGCGATTCTACTTGCCGGCTTGTTCGTCGCGACCGACTCGGTAAGTTGGTTTGTCGCACCAATCGCTGCAGGCGCCGCGGCTGTATGGTCATTCCTTAGCATCTTCGACTTGGCATCTATCTCGAAAACCCGTGCAGCCTCTGCACGTGAAGCGCTCGCTGTATCTGCGTATCCGAAACTGATCGAGCAGGAAGGCAAATGTAAATTTTCTGATTTCGATCGTGCCTTGGATGAGCAGATCCAGCGCGCAATTGATGACAAGTCGGCCTTCATTAGCCTGGGTACTTCGACGGATCTATTTTCGCAGCGCCGCGACCCTTACAGTCCGGCCTGTTCCGGTATGCCATTCGGTTTGTCTGTGTTGGACCTTCGTACACATATGCTGGCCCTCGGCCAGACAGGGACAGGTAAAACGTCTTCGATCATCCGTCCGGTGGTCTCGCAATGGCACCAGGCGAAAGCAGGCGGTTTGCTGGTACTTGATGGCAAAGGCCAGCTTCCTAAAGAGCTTGCCGGCCTAACTGATTACCGTGTCCTGAGCCCTCGAACTGCGCAGGTCAACCCCATTCAGAATCTTCCACCTGATCCGGTCGCGGACACGCTTTTTGAGCAGTTCAGTTCGGCCAAAGGCAACAAAGGCGACGTTTCGGGTACTGAGTGGGAACAATTTGCTCGTGAGTTGCTTCGCAGCACTGCCAAAGTGCTGTCTCTTATGAATGCCTTGGAGCGAGTTGAGTGGCCATGGCACCTCAGCTCGATCCACAAACTTGCGTTTGAACCAAGCAGCCGTGAACGCGCAAAAGAGCTGATCGAAAATGAATTCATGCACCTGCTTCCAGGGCATCTGCGTCGTGCTTATGACGCGTTCATGGTCCGTCACCTGCAGAAAGCCAACGAAACCCGTTCGTCCATCGAGCTCAATCTTGAGACATGGTTGAGCACTCTAATCAATGACGAAGAGTTGGGTTCCTGGGCTGAATGCGTCGAGGGTGTTGAAATTGAGGACTGCCTCTATGGGGCAAAAATCGGCCTCGCGCTGCCCGACAGCCAGGCTGGCGTTGCTATTTCGGCGCTGATCAAGCGTCGCTTCTACTCTGCAATTAAGGATCGTGGCGATGGCTGGGTTGACGAAGGTCAGGTTCCCGTCCTGCTGGTGATCGACGAGGCACAAGATCTGGTGTCGCATGAGGAGTTGGCGATTCTGCCGAAAGCACGCTCTCTCGGCTTGTGTGCACTGTACTCAACTCAAAACCTCGATGGCCTACAGGTCGCGCTCCAGGACGAACAGGCGACCATCATGTTGCTCGATCAGTTCCGCTCGGTGGTTACGCTCCAGGTCGGTACAGACATGACCCTGGACTACGTGTCGCAACGCCTAGGCACGGCGCCTCGCGTAGTTTTCAGCGAAGTCGCGGCGAACACTACAGACCCGGTGGCCACGGCGAACCTCTATGGAGCGAATGCCGGCGGTTATTCGACAGGTACGCTTGCTGCAAAAACTCAGACATCTGACGAGCTGATCAAAGTTGGCCGCTCGTATAGCCATGTTGGCCATGCAATTAGCACTGTCGCCGAGCTTGCCAAAAAAATGGGCGCTGAACAGGCCTGGAATCACCTACCGGCAGCAATCCGCCGGGAGCGTCCAGCTGGCAGCGTAAAGATCGGTGAGATTCCACTGGTTTCGCCGGATGAGATCCGCTCTTTAACCATGAATAAATTCACGGCCCTCGCTGTCGTGAACCGCTGTGGAACGGTGCGCCGCGCTCAAATCCGGCTCAATCCGATGTTCGCCTTTCCAACTGAAATGACCGAACAGACCGAACAGGCCACCGAGGAGGCTGCAGCATGAACAACTCCGCTCATCTCCTCGCCCAGCACGGCGAGCTGCTCCAGGTCGGCTCAGTTGTAACCGGCCAGCCGCTGCAAGAAAAATCGGGCCGTTTCCTGATGGCTCTCGGCGCAGCAGCCCTCTGCATCTCGATTGCCGCCGGCGCTGGCCACTTCACCCAAGGCGTCCGCGAGGAAGCGGCTCGGGTAGCCGCGGCAGAGAAAGCCGAAGCTGCGCGCTTGGCTGAGGAAAAGCGCATTGCTGCTGCGCAAGTCGCCGGCCTGCAGAAGCGTCTGACGGAGCTTCAGTACCGGATCAGCACTCAACGAGATCAGCTGTTGGAACGCTTCGCGCCGCTGATCGCTGACCGAGAAACAGATCCCGACATCGAGCAGCTGCTAGAACGCTATCCAGCTCCTATCAAGCCCCTGCAGGCAATCGATCCGCTTGCCTTTGAGGCCTTCATCGAGCTGGATCGCGATAGCTGGATTGCGAATCGGACCAGTCCGAAGCTCGATCAGCACTATCAGACTGAAAACGCCAAGATCCAGGAAGGCAAAAACTACCTGGACAAAATCAACCGCGAGATTTTTGCGATTGATCAACGCAAAGCAGCCGGAGCTTCTAAAACCGAGATCCGTGAGCTGAAAGCTCACGGATCCCCGGCGAAGCCGGAAGCTTTTCGCTTCGCACCAGTTCCGCCTGTAGCGCCGGAGCCGGTCATGCCGCTGGACACACCAGCGGCATCCGCTCCAGCTGCTGCGCCTGAACCCGTGCCGGCGGCTAAGCCGCGTACGGCGCCGACTGGGGTGCCTGGTAAGTACCAGGTACTGGACTGGTAAGCTGAACGAGCCCCTTCGGGAGCTCTACTGAGAGGCGATGCAATGAAACGCGACCTGCCCGAAAGCCCGCTCTATCGAATTTTCCGCGAAACTTCTCCTGAGGAACTGAAGGAATTTTTCGCGCCCGCGCTGCGAGCGGCGAAGGAAGATCAAAAAGCGATTTCGGCACGGGCCAAGGCGATCAGGGCGGCACGAGAAACACCGGCTACAAGCATTTTCGAAGCCTGCTGCCCGGGCTCGACTGCTGATGAAATCAGCGATCAATTAAGGCCGTATCTCAAAAAGGCCTGGGAAGATCAGCAGGCAATTCGCGCCGGAGCTGAGGCCATTCGGCAGGAGGAAGCGCCCGACCCAGAGCCTGGCTCAAGCGCATAAGGATCCCGGCCTCGGCCGGGTTCTTTATGCCCGCTGTGCGGGCTTCAGCCCAGAAGGGAAAACGGTGTGCGCCGGATTCGTGTTGACGCTCAGCACCGCGGGCAATACCCTGTACGCAAGAATAACCCCCACGCCTCGGGCCGGCTCTGCTGGTACTGCGCACCAGGGGGTTAGTTTTTTCTGCTCTGTCTCTCCTCGATCTCGTACCTGGCCAACAACGTGGCCATCTCCTCCAGGTGCTCGTCGTACTCATCGAGCAACACCGGATCTGATGCCAGACCACGCAGATAGTCAGGCCCGAACTCTCCCGCAAGCGCCCCTCTGAGCATCCAGTCCAGGAACAAAGGGCGCAGCACGCGCCAAGCTAGCCCGGGTTTGCCGTGGTTCCAGTAAAAACGATGATCTCGCGTGGCCACCAGGGCGCAGCCCTTGCCCCAGATCACATAGTCGACGGGCCAGTCGATCCCGACAGCATCGAGGATAATGGTGAACCAGAGCGATCCGCTCGGTTCCTTGGAAGGCCACGCCCTCCAGGATTGGGCGTATGCGTTGCTGGCCAAGCCAACGAATGCAGCGCCCGGATAGTAAATCATTCGATCTCGGCCGATCTGCAGGACGGGCACAGTGCGGTCGATGTGATCGAGGAGCAGGTCAGCGAGGTGAGGTTTCATTCCTGGATGCTACCGGCCCGCCCTCCTCGCCTCAATTCCCAGCAGGATCGAAAATTCTCGATAAAATACATTATCGTTATATTCAGACGCCGCCAGCGCCGATGGAATTGCGACGCTCGATGTCGTGATCGCTAATGACCAGGGGAACCCATCAAGAGGATGTTCCCCATGTTCGACGACGAAAACACATGCCCACTGTGTGGCCTCCCCTATCAGGCCGTGGAGTGGTTCGCGGATCTGAGCGGGATCGGTGACGACTTCACCGACCTGGTGAGCTTCCAGGACGACGATGAGCTATGCCGCTGCGCGGCCGAGGTCGAGAATGAATGATTTGATCGCGAAGCCAGCCGGCGCCCTGCAGGTCACCGGCGAGCGCCGGCTCACCGCGGCTGAGTTCCAGGGCCTGGCCGAGGTGCCGGCAGCGGCCGAGTGGTTCGCCAACCTGGACAACCCGCGCACACGTCGCGCCTACCAGGGCGACATCGAGGACTTCAATAGCTTCATCGGCATTAGCAGCCCGGACCAGTTCCGCGCTGTCACCCGGGCGCATGTGCTCGCTTGGCGTCACCATCTGGAGCAGCGCGGCCTGGCCGGGGCCACGATCCGGCGCAAGCTGGCGGCGCTGGCCAGTCTGTTCGATCACCTGCTGGACAGCAACGCAGTCGCCGGCGGCAACCCCGTGCACGGTGTGAAGCGGCCGAAGATCGAAACCAACGAGGGCAAGACGCCGGCGCTCGGCGATCACCAGGCGAAGGCGCTGCTGGAGGCCCCGGATCCAGCAACGATCAAGGGCCTGCGCGATCGGGCGATTCTCGCCGTGCTTCTGTACCACGGGCTGCGCCGGGAGGAAGCTGCGCGCCTGGCCGTCGAGGACATCGTAGAGCGCCGAGGGATCAAGCATCTGCGTGTACACGGCAAGGGCGGGAAGCTGCGCTATTTGCCACTGCACCCGGTCGCCCTGGAGCGTATCCATGCGTACTTGGAGGCTTCTGGGCATCACCAGGAAGATGCTGCAGCGCCGTTGTTCGTGCCGTTGAGGGGTCGGAAAACTGGAGCTGGGGTGTCGGCCGAGGGTATCTATGCGCTGGTGGGGATGTATGCCCGGGCTGCCGGCATTGAGGTCGCCGGCCTGGGTGTGCACGGGCTGCGGGCTACTGCTGCGACCAATGCCCTGGAGCATGAGGCGGACATTGCGAAAGTCCAGCAGTGGCTGGGACACGCGAATATTTCAACAACCCGGATATACGATCGGCGGGCCTCCAGACCGGAGGACTCACCGACGTATAAAGTGCGGTACTAGCTTACTGCCCGCCTCCCTGTGGTGGGCTCGGGTTACGAGATGGGGTAATTGCTCGGCTGATTGCGCCAGTAAGCACTTGTCGGGCACTCATCGTCAGTCCGCTCATGAAATTCTGAGGTGAATTTTCGTAAGGGTTCAGACCAGGCTCAGACCAGGCGATCATGTTCAGCACAGCACGGGGGAAAGTCATAATGAGTTGGGCTGAAGTTATTACGACACTCCAGCTCAAAAATATGATTACGCCTACTAGAAACAAACCTCCGATCAAGATTCCGCCGAGGCTTTCCAGTGGCCGGCCGACTTCAGCAGTTCCGGGGTCAAAAATGCCCCATATCCCCATCGCCGTAGCTTGAACAATCGCAAGAGCAATCGCACTAATTACAATGGCAGCAGCCAGACCGCCGACAGCTAGGGCCGGGTAAAGGCCGATAAAAATTAGGGCGTTCCACCCTTTCGCCGACATTTGAGACGTGTGCTCCTCTCCCTTCGGCGCCGCAAAGCCAGCGCTCCAAAGGGTCACGCCAAAAAACGTTGTTGCTACTGCTACAAGCCAGCTAACTGCTCCCATCAGTCCGTATACAGCGAAAAGCACCGGCATAACGTAGCCGATCATCCCGCCAGCGATAATCATCAGGGCGCCGATTGATTTTGGAAACGCTCCATCGGTCATCGAAGAAAGACCAGGAATGTATTGCACAATTTTGCCACCGGCAAAAAAGCCAATTCCGGTGCCGACCAACGATCGTCCCCAGGCCGCAATTGTGTGAATGTTTTGGATGCTAGGCCCTGTAGTTTCTTTGAGAATATCCAGACTGAATACACGGGCTAGCAACGATTTAGAAGCACTGCCAGTATTACCGGGTTGAATTTGAGCAAGAGTTTCTTGTTCAACTACCTTTGAAAGCACCTCACCGCCAGTCAAAGCCGACAGCGACGATTTAGGCATCATTTTGCTTGTAGCACCCTCTGCGTAGCTTGCAGCACGGCTAAAATCGCTCGCGGCTCGCAGAACGAAAGTACCACCGAGCATCCATCCCCAACTTTTCACTTCATCAAAGTACGGTTCAGCACGTTCTGCCTGGTCTCCGGCTAAAGTGTTTGCAATCGTGGTTTCAACAGTTTTGCTGTACCAATCAGCAGATTGAGCCGTCCAGTTGATTGATTTCTCGAAGTACTCTTTATGCTCTGCCTGGGTAACACCACCGTCTTGAACTGACTTTGCATATTGAAGAGCATGGGCAACAAGCTGAACCCAGATTTGGCGCTGTGCCGAGGAAATTCCAGCTTCAATAGAGGCTGCGTTATTGGCCTTAACTTGAACGTACTCATCAGAGCACGTCATCGAGCTCATCCACCCGAGTTGGCAGAACCAACCTTCAGTTTCGAGCTCACGACCGATGGTCTCATCTACTGCGCCTGAGTCGATCAGCCCATTTGCACCCAGAGTCACCTCACGGGCAAGGGCGTCTGTTGGAGCAATAAGAGGGATCTGCAGAGAACGGCCGGCAACGCTGAGAAATGCCTCAGCTGCTTGTGACTGAGCATCGCCGGATCCGGCAGGATGAGTGTTGCCGTAGACTTCATTCCAACGATTCCGCAGTGCCACTAGTGCAAGCTGCTCGCCGGTGAGACCGGCTACGGTCTTTTCCTCACTGGGATCCTGGAAGACGGCAAAACCAGCAAGTTGGGCAGCTGACAATTTCCAGCTATTAAGCATGTCCAGGGCAACGCCTGGATCAACATCGACGCGGAATTTCGGATCGTTGAAAAGGTTATGACGGTGCATCAATTCGAATGCGTTGTGCTGCATGGTGTCGCCAAAATCGGTCGCCATTTTCGATATGCCACCGATGAGCGCGTGACCAGTTGTCAGGGTGATTGCCACCCCTCCAGCGCTCGAAACAGGAACAACTGGCGCGACAAGGATCAGCGCGACTACAACTCGCAGAGGGTAGAAAAACGCCTCGTTCCCGTCCCGGGCTCCGAAGAAATTTCCGTTGTTCTTCAGCCGGAAAATACCCAAGAACATCGCCCAAGATGCCAGCACACCGAACATCAGCAGGCCCAGTTGGGAGAATGCTGCAGCGAAAATTGTTAGCGGCGTTACATCAGATATGTTGTCGGAGATAACTTCAGCTTGGGCGCCGTCAAAAATCCACCTGCCGAACATCCAAGACAGAACAAGTTGAGAAAAGCTATTCATTGGAAGCCTCCACGCGAACTTTGTAATCGTTCGGCAACGTGCGACCGACTAATAATGTCGGCTTCTTCAAGGTATCCTTCAAAAACTGCATAACAGGAGGAGCAGACTGTGTGTACGCCATGTTCAATCGATAAGCGTTCTGGAACAGGATCATAAGCACAAGATTAAGAAATACGACATTGGCAAAAACCATCATCGCCCCAGCGTCAATGTTCGACAGCAAATTACCGACAATCAGCCCTACACCAAGGACCAGAATCAGGTTGGTAAAAAGTGCGACTTTGTACTTCAATCGCACGCTTTGCGTGGTAATTTCATACTGTCGGCACATTTCATCCCACAGGCCCTTGTCATCCTGTTTTGCCAGCGCGTTGGCTTCCTCGGCTTCACGTCGAAGATCCTGAACTCGCGCCCAGATGCCACGAAAAAAATTGATCGAAAGGCTGGCAGAGGTTTTAACTTCACGAACTGCGCTCTTCGTTTGTGCGTAGCCAGTCAAATACGCAGCAACAGTTTTAATTTTGATCATGGTTCACCTCTTGCGAGTAAACGGGCGGAACTGGGGTTTCAGGCCAAACTTCTATAACTTGTGCAACTGGATCGACACGGTTGATAACCTCGCGACCCGGCACGACCAGACCGAAATAAATGATCAAGCCAATGCCGATAGCGCGAGGAATCTTTACCTGGGCTTCTTTAAGCAGCATCTTGAATCTCCCGGCTCAGGATCTGTTCAACAGTTACTGCGAGAGCTGCAATAACATGCGCGTCATGCTCGCAACTTGGCGGAAGGTCACCCGCTTTAACCTGTATCTCGCGCAGTGCTGCAAGGGCGCGAATTAATTCTTTCGTCGGCATAAATTCACCAGTTCGAAACGCAACAGTCCGCCCGCGCATTAAGCGCGGGCACACACTGACTTAATAATCAAATGCTTCATCAGCCATGCATGAGTCTTCGTTTCGACGAATTTTCTGAGACTCATCAATGAGAGCCAACCACTGATCTTCCGTAAGCTCTTCAGTATCAACAATGCACTCACGGCTTATAAGCCCCATCATAATTCGACCGTCGCGCTCATCAGCCTCGGAACCCATCAACTCGGCTATTTCGTAGGTGGTAGTTTCGTTGGTAATTTTCATAATCTATTTCCTTGCAATTCTGGATTACTGTATCGACGACTTAAATAATAATCGCCCTACAACGGGAATCCCAATTGCATTTACCTAAAAGCGTAAATGCTTTTGCAATTGCGTAAGTATATAAAAATCACGAATAACGAATATTCTCAAACTTGCTTCGTATAATTTGATTGACTCTACCTATCGCCCACAAAAAAGCCCCTCGAAAGGGGCTCTATCAAGAGCTTCTAATCTAGTATTTGCGAAGTATTCCTGTTGTCTTGCTGAAAAATTCCTGTGGATGCTCGCCGTGGGTTTTGGTTTCAGCTTCTGCCACATAAGCCTTCCAGGCTCCAGCTTCATAAACGAACTTAAAACCTTTAGAGGTTGCTGCACTGTATCCACCGATATTATCGATCGGTCGGATTTTCTCTACACCATCAACCACTAGCGAAAGATAGCCAGTGTCCGGGTTCGCCGCCTCATTCCAGAAGGTCAGTTCGATTCGTTTCGCCTTCGGCGTCCCGAGCACTTCCTCCAGGTACTGCGAGGCTTTCTCGCTGTAGACAGCATCAGTAGTGGCAGCTTTCGGCATGATTTGGTTTTCTTTCGACTCACCGCAACCAACCAGGACGGCGAGCACCATTACAACTAGGGCAATATTAATTTTCATGTTGTCAGTCCTTTTCACTTCTTAATGCTCAGGCGGATCGCATGGATTGCGTATCCAGAGATTCTGTCTTTCTGCTGTACGCGGATGACATCAGTCTCCACGTACCCTTGGGGTGCTCGATCAATATTCCCGTTAAAAACGATTGCCACGGGGGTTCTTACTGTTGCGGTGTAGCGATCCAGGTTGCCTACCTTTTTGACGCCCTCCTGGACAACTTTGCCAGCTCCAGTATTTACAGCGAGCACAAGGCCGTTCTTCGGGCTCTTCAGCTGATCGAGATCACCAGGTGAGTAAGCAACGCCAGATATGCCGCCGCTGTCACATACAGCATCCCTAGCACAGCAGACCCAACAGTTGCTTGCCCGGTATGAGCTACATACGTCAGTCCAGCAATTGCAAACGGCCAGGCCAGGGCAGCGGCGCCACAACCGAACACTAGGGCGACCATGACCAGGCCGGCGATGATGCGGAACCCCCAAGGCGCATGCTCCAGGGGAAACATGATGCAGGCCTCCAGGCCGGCGACCAGGAAGCGCACGGGGTTGCGGGCGATGCGGCGCGCTGCAGTGAAACCAGGCCATACGATATTAAGCACGTTCATCGTCCATCTCCCGCGCCAGGTCCTGTTGCGCTTCGCGCCAGGCCTGGATCATCTGCTTAACCTCGACAGAGCCGTGATGCAGTTTTTCGCGTGTCCCTGGAGCGAGCAGGATTCTCGTGCTGGAACCAATTTCGGCATAGACGCCGATTTTGATCTTCAGCTCCTCCAGCTCCATTAGATCCACTGCACCGGACTCAATCATCAGAGCGACCGCCTCCAGGTGTTCGCCCTGCATCAGTAGCAGGGCGACATCCAGGCTTGGCGGTGAAGCCAGGCGCAGGCTCATTACTGGGCCTTTTCCATGGCAACCGGCTGCAGCGGCGCCTTCAGCTTGATTTCGACGCGACGGTTTTGCGCCCTCCCCTCCTCCGTGCCGTTGCTGGCGATCGGCTGAGACGGACCGGCGCCGTAGACCTGGATGCGCTCTTTCGCGATGCCCTGGCCAATGAGGTGCTTGCCGACGCTCACTGCGCGGCGCTGGCTGAGCTCGATGTTGCTGGCATTGCTGCCCACGCTATCGGTGTGGCCAGTGACCTCGATGTTGTTGTCGCCGTACTGGCGGAAACTGGTGGCCAACTTGTCCAGGTTGAATTGGGCTGCAGGCGACAGGTCAGTCGATCCGGTCTGGAAAGTGATCGCGCCAGGCATTACCAGCTTGATATCGTCGCCTTGGCGTTGGACTTCAATACCAGTGCCTGCAGTTGCCTTACGCAACTCGGCTTCCTGGCGGTCGGCGTAGACGCCGTAACCGGCACCGGCCAGGCCGCCGATACCGGCGCCGATGAGAGCGCCTTTGCCGCGATTGTCCTGGTTGATCAGAGCCCCTGCAGCAGCGCCGGCGATAGTGCCGATGGAGCCCCAGGTCAGAGCTTGGTTGCGGCTGCCGTCTTGGTCAGTCGGGCCAAGGTTGGCGCAGCCGGCCAGGGAGAAGATGCTGGCGATCAGCGAAACGGAGATGAGCTTTTTCATGTGGATGTCCTATTGGTCACTGTTAGTCGATCAGGGAGCGGCATGGCTCCTCAGGTCCCAGCAAGCTGGTTGTTTCGATTAACAGCGGGCATCCGACAGGACGTTTCTTTTTATTGCCTTCTCACCCCTACCGCTGCTCGGGGGTGGTCAGGTAGACATGAAAGCATGCTTTCATGTTTTCACTATAGCTTATCAGTCTTCTTCAGGCAGCACGCCTTCACGCACCAAAGCATTTTTCAGAGCCTGCCACGCCCGACCACCCTGGTGCACCTTCCATTCTGAATCATTAGCCAGGGCAGCCAATGCCTCAGAATCGCTTTCGAATACCTTCAAGGAATTCAGATCACTCCCCAGCCAGTCAACCCAAGACTCAAACTCATCGATGACTTCGGCTGTGTATCCATCGCTGCCATAACCACGATAGATCTGAGTATCAAGGCCGAAACGCTGAGCAAGGTCGACTAACCACTCCTCATCACCTGATTCAACGGCCTCCTCCAACGACTCATAGCCATGATTGCCAAGGAGCTCGCGGACCGTTGTTTTTTCAAATACGGTCTCCCCGCTATTGAGGTAAGCACTGGAGAGGGCAAGCCGGCTCACAGCATCATCACTGTCGAGCGCGCTCCAGCATGAAGCATTGCGCTGATGAGGAATTTCAACAAAGTAGATCATCTGCTTTCTCCTAGATCGCGGCCGATTCCGCTGGACCTAGGATTATTCTAGCACCTTCATGCATTCATGCAAGCATGTTTTCATGAAAACATGCTTTCTATTTGTGCCGCGAACGGTACTCCTCGTATGCCTCCATCAGCAGCTCGGTGATGCTCAGGTCCTGCTCTGCAGCGTACGCCTTGATTTCTCGATGCTTCTCTACGGGAACGCGAATCTGGATGGGTTTAGGCGTCGTGCTCGGCGAGCGCTCCAGGTTGCGCAGCGTGCTTGCTGTACTCGATGACAAGCCTTCCAGCGTGATCTTGAGTTCTTTAGCCTTGCTCATTATTTCATGACCTCATGCATTCATGATCAAGCCAGCCGGTCAAAAACCTGCTGGATGATTGCTGCAGCCTTTTCGTTCAGGCCGCGAAAGCGGGTTTCAGTGACTGCCAGGCCAGCATCCATCGCCGAACCGTAGCCGGTAGATAGCGGGATGTGGCCGCTAGCGCAGGCGAAGCCAAAAGCCTCGATGTTAGAGCGCGATGTTTCAATCTCGCGCTCAGAGGAGGGCGTACGATTCAACACGTAGATGAGCCGGTCTCGTGGAATCCCAGCCCCCACAAATTCCTGACCGAGCTTGAGCCCCTCGCGGAGATCGTCTGTAGTAACGCCCGTGGGTATCACTATCAATCTCGACTCGCGGGCAATCTCCAGGCTCTGCTGGCTCGCGTGAGGGCCACCGTCCACAACCACCAGCTGACGCCCCTGCGCTTCACGCAGCAGCTTGTCGCTGCGGTGATAGACCGTCGCGTCGACTCGGGGCTGGTGTCCGGCTTGATCGCGGGTTACAGACCAAAGGTATGCAGTCTGCTGCTGGGGGTTGAGGTCAGCGAGCAGGACATCCAGGCCGACGCGAGCTGCTTCCGTAGCGATAGCCCGCGCAAGCGTCGATTTCCCAGGCCCGCCCTTCTGTTGAAGCACAGCAATAATGGCCATCTTCTTAACCTTCATTATTTCATGAATTGTTGAAAGCATAGCAGGGGAGCCCCTGCCATGTCAGCGCCTTTAGCTAGCCTTTCACGAGGCGGCAGACGCCGAGCTGCTTGAGCGCTTCCAGGTCAACCAGCCTAATGCTGGCCGGCAGCATCAGGCTGCCCAGGATCTCGCCGCCGTGCCCGAGGATTTTGAGTGCGACCATGATCAATGCTCCGTTGTGGTGTCGGAGCTAGGTTATTTGCCGGCATGCTTTCATGAAAGCATTATTTCATGAATTGCCGACGAACGGTCATTTCCTCTATTGAATCACGCGTCTAGGCGCGTATAATCAACCCCATGGAAGGCCAACGCCAACCTCGCACTGCCGCATAGGCAGCAAAGCCCATAAAGGAGTACCCCATGAAAGCCTTGATTCTGAACAGCCGTAACGAAATTATTTTCACTGCTGACCTGGACGAAAAAGTCCGTGAAATTGAAGTCGCCGGCGCAATAGCTATCGACGGTGCGCCCATTAACCGCCGCACTTACAAAGTCTCCAGGAGTAAGGCTAACTACAAGCGAGCCGAACGCATGGACCTGGATGCTCTGACGCTTCACACGTTCAACGGCTTTGTGTTTTACACAGCCTGAACCTAATGCCGCCCAAGCAAGGCCGGCCTAACGCCGGCCCTCACAAGTTACTGCCGAATAGGCAGCAAACAACCGGAGGCAAAAATGGCGATCACCCAATACCACCCCGAAGTCCAAGACAGGCTTTTTTCATTTTTGGAAGAACAGTACGAACAGAGCTCGAAACGATGGGCTATCTGGGTCAACCCTTACATGCTCCAGGGCTTCAAAGCTGAACCTTTGCCGCCAGGACAAAGCATTGGAGTCGACTCGATCTCCGTCGTATACGACGGCAAGGTCTGGCTTGAGCGCATCAGCGCCGACAAGCAGCGAATCCATCACGATTTGAGTAAATGGGCGGTGCACCCTCATTTCCGCTCCCGCAAATCGGCAGTAGACATGGCAATGCACTGGCTCAATCACAATCGCCCGGATCTAGTGCGCGCATGCATCCGCGAAACTCAGGAGGCGATTTCCTACCGCAAAAAAATTACTGCGCAGGGGACAAGCTGACATGGGTGTATACAGTATTTATCTCGACGAGCAGCTTCTCTGCGAGACGGATTGGCCACCCATGGCGCAGGCCGCATGGAATCGCGTCGGACGAGATCGTAACGCAGCACAGCACGGCGGTCAGGCAGTGATGAAAAAGGACGGTCGCATCCTTGCATGCGGTCGTCCTCAAACACTCAAAGGTCTGCCATGGCCTGATACGGATTTCCCCGAAAGCAACCTTCGTGATGTTGTTAAGGCACTGTTACTGCTGCTCAGGCATGAAGGTTGGGACGCCCGTAAAATCGCAGAAGCAATGACAGCCAGCGGTCTACCAACTACCAGGGCTCGAATCGACGCATTGCGTGGATCGACTCAAGGTAAGCGAACAGAAGTGACTGCATCTGAACTGGTCGTGCTTATCAGCGCAGTGCTCAATGACTATAAGAGCAACGAATGAATCAAGGGAAAATGCTATGACCAGCGAGCAATTCGATGCCCTGGCAGAGCTGCTGCGCATGCAAAAGGGCGTGCGGCGCGAGGCCGCAAGACTTGTCCTGGTCGAGGGATTGAAGCCATCTGACGCAGCGCGCCGAGCTGGCACTACTCCCCAGACGGTCAACAGCGCCCTAGTCAGTTGCCGTCGAGGCATCGAGCTCGCGCAGCGAGTAACCGGCCAGCAGTAACCACCGCAACAGCAGATCCAGGAGCCCGCCATGTGCGGGCTTTTTTGCGTCATTAATTCATGAATGCATGCTTTCACTACAAATTAGTTTATTTGTTTGTTTATTTCTTTGTTTGTTGCTATTATTCGTCTATCCCAGAGGAGGCAGCTATGAGACCAGCAGAATTCACACCCGAGCAGATCATCCAGGCCGGCCAGGCGCTCATTGAAGCCGGCCGCAAGGTCACCGGCTTCGCCCTTCGCCAGCGCGTCGGCGGCGGCAACCCGAACCGTCTCAAGGCCATTTGGGACGAACACCTAGCCGTCCAGTCTGAAGATCAGTCTGAGTCCGTGGCCGATTTGCCCTTTGAGGTGGCTGAGCAGCTGAAAGTCGTCACTGATGCGCTAACTGAACGACTTGCAGCGCTGGCTGTGGATCTGAACGACAAGGCGGTCAAGGCCAGTGAACGTCGCGTGGCAGAAGTGGTCCGCGCTGCAGGCGAACAGCGGGAGCAAGCTGATCGCGAATTGGCAGAAGCCGGCCAGGCTGTCGACGACCTGGATCAGAAACTCGACGAGAAGATTGAGTTGATCGAATCCCTGGAGCAGCAACTCTCTAGCGAAAAATCAGCGCGCCAGGCTCAGTCTGTCGAACTGGCCCAGGTGCGTGAGCGGTTAGCGGCGGTGGAAGAGGCTGCAGCTAAGGCAGCCGAGCAGGCGGCGCAGCGTGAGAAGGAACTACAGGCCGAGATCCAGGATGCACGCCGTGCCGAGCAAGCCTCCCGCGAACGTGAGGCCCAAGCTGTTGGCGCATTGGCTGCTGCTGAAAAGCAACATGTCGAGGATGCTGAGATCAGCCAGCGCCTACGCCTGGATCTACGCAAGACGGGCGACGAGCTGGCGAAAAGCCGCTCTGACGCAGAGAACGCTACTGCTCAGTTGCAGTCGGCCCTTGAGGAGCTGCAGACGGCTCGCGCTGAAGCACGGGCAGGACTGGAATACAAAGCGCAGCTGGAAGCGGCAACGCAGCGCATCACCTCGGCAGAAGAACGCGAGCGCGATGCTCGCCAAGCCGCCGAGAAGGCCTCTGCCGAAGCGCACCAGGCGCAAGTGGCCTTGCAGTCGACGCAGGCACGCCTGGAATCGACTAATCGCGAGCTCGCAACCGCTCAGGCAGCAGCTGCTGAAGCGAAAGCCGAGTTGAAAGAGATCCGGGCCGAGTTGAAGAAGCCGGCGAAGCCCGCGACGAAGCCAACGGCGAAGAAAGGGGAGGGGAACTGATGGCCACTGCAATCGATTACGCCGGCGCCTGGGCGCGCCTGAATGAGGCCCTGGCTCGCAATGTCCAGCAGGCCGAGGGCGATGCTGAGATGTTCGCCTTCCTCTTCACGTCGACCCTGGCCGCGTTCAACGCACAAGGCCTCCTCGATGACAAAGCCTCTACCAGGGCGATTGAACTGCTCCACCAGCTCCACCAGGTAGAGGTCTGAGGAGATGGCCACGCCGATGGCGATGCCGGTACCGGGGATCCAAGCCGAGCGCGATCACGCGCTCGACTGGGTGAAATGGCTTGCGCTGGTGGCCATGGTCCTCGATCACCTGTGGTTTGTCCTCCCGCCCGAGTGGCAGGATCCAGGATACGGCCTGCGCGTAGCCGGCCGGCTTGCGTTCCCGCTGTTCTGTATTGCCATCGCGGCCAACGTTGCCCGCCAGCCTGTAGGTTATCCGGCCGGAATCAGGCGCTACCTTGGCGGTTTGTTGCTGTTCGCCATGCTCAGCCAGCCGGCCTATACGAAGTTTTTCGATAACGGCACGCTCAACATCCTGTTCACCTTGGCGCTCGGACTACCGATCGCCGCGGCGATCCAGCACCGGACGCCGGCGCTGATCGTCGGCGCAGTGCTCTGCGTGGCCATCGGATACGCCTACAGCTCCGTCATCGCGTACGGCATCTGGGGCGTACTGCTGCCTGCTGTCCTGGTGGCGGCGATCCGCGCTCAGAGCTCGGATCTGTTCCAGGTACTGGCCATCGCCGCCGGCCTGGTCGCACTGCTGGCCAACGGCGCACTGCTGGCCGTGTTCAGGGATCTGTCGCCGGTTCAGTACAGCCAGGTTGCAGCGATCGCCGTCGCGCCACTGCTCGGCCTGCTCATGCTGCAGGTCCAGGCGCCGGCGGTGCGCCCGGTCGGCCGTTGGATGTACGCTTTCTATCCGCTGCATCTGCTCGTTCTGAGCTCGCTCGCGATCGGCTGGAGCTGATCGCCCATCACCAGGCGCCGCCGGGTTCTCTGGCGGCTTGCCGCCTGCACCGCTCTGACATCATTCCTTTCCCTTTTGGGCTGCTTTTTCTTGGCCAGCAGGCGACTCATGAGCTCCGTGGTGAGCTTTTCGAGCGTAAGGCAGGTCAAGGGGTTGGTGCGGCCTGCAGCCGCGTAGCGGCGAAGCCTCGGCCCCTTGACGTGTCTGTAGCGACCCAAGCCTCCGCAAGGGAGGGCAGGGGGCGCTCTTCCCCCTGCGCTCCCGACGCCTCGCGGGCGAGAGCCGCCGGAGGCATGCTCTTGATTTGCTTTTAACGGCCACAGGTGCAGGAGCCGTAGGCTCTTGCCGGGGGTCTGGGGCAAGGAGCCCCAGGGTGTTTCCGCCCCGCGGCTTAGCCGCGAAGTGGGCGGGCATAGTTAAGCCCCCAAGCTCCCCGAGTAGGGGAGATGGGGGTTTGGGGGTTGTGAGGGGCTGTTCATAAAGAATCGAGGCGAAGCCGAGCTGGCCGAAGGCCAGGCAATATTCTATGTGCTAAGGCTACGGTGCCTGTGGATACCTCGAAAGTCCCTTTTTATACCCGCAGGGGGAAACTGAAGGGGGTATAAAATTCCATTTATTTTCAGAGCATGCCCATCAGGTCGAGTGCCTGCCTGCTGCATGATGGATTGGATCGCTGATTCGATCGGAAAGCGTTGCCAAAGGGTCACTCGACTGCTGTGAACGGGTTGATTGATAGGTGTTTCTGGAGAGTAGACGTGCCGAATCCTCCGAGCATGTCGGATTCGATGAAGGTGGGGGGAGGGTTAGCCGCTGCCGGTGGGCTTGTTCGCCATCAAACGATCCAGGGCGGACTGGACACTTTGGCTGGTGGCCTTGGTTGTTGTCTGTGGCTGACTATCTGATGCGCTTGGCTCTGGGGGAGCTATGCCATTCTTGCGAGCTTCCTTAGCCTGCCAGCGCTGGCGTGAAACCTCGCGTCGATGCAGCTCTAGGGAATGGCGCTCCATCTCAGCCAATCGGCGCTGGCCTAGCTCGCGCAACTCAGCTTCGCGGCGCTTCTTTGCTGCCTTCTGGACTCGTTCGTAGACGTAACGTAATCCGAGATCAGCCCAGAACTGTTTGGTGAAACGGACCAGAACGCGGGTTCTCACCAGGTGAAGCCCGTTCTCGTCAGTCTCTTCGAGGCGTACACGCTCAATGCGCCGATACACATAGCTAGCATCATCCAGGGTGGCCAGCAGACGGCTTAGCACAGGCGCCGATATGCCTGCATCCGCGGCGATGTTGCACTGGGTATTCAGGACGAATCGCCCGTTTTCGGCATCGATGTAACCCAGCACACCGGTTGCTAGATCGAGGCGCACGAGCAGCTGCTCTTCAACTCGCTCGATTGCCTGGAATTTCTCCAGGCGAGTGCGGCGATCGCCATGCACAGTATCAAGGCGCCGCAGGTATTTACCGCGCAGAGAGACAATGTTGCCCAGGCGTTCGTGTGCTGCGCGAATCAGCGGGTTCTTGAGTTGTTGCTCAGTGAGCTTCCGAGGGGCAGCACGTTGCAACGGCAGCTTTCTAGCCGTTCTACGGAGCGCGGAATGGGGGTCTGCCGGATCAAGCCGGACGGCTTTTAACTTCGTCGCCATCTCTCACCGCCATGAAGGCGGCAAGCTGATGAACGGATGCTTTTCGACTTGCGAAAGAATCCTGTGATGCTCATAATCAGCTCACCTATCGGTGATCGACTGTCATCCGCCAAGATAAAGAGTCGATCATTATGTCATCCACAAAGCCCCGGTTTGCAGCCGGGGCTTTGTGGTTTCTGGGGTTTATGCGGCCTGGTTGATCTGCACTCGCACTTCCTTGAACCCAATGCGCGCAGCGTCTGCCAGCGCGGCATTAAGGGATTTGTAGATCTTGGGCTCGGTTTTCCGGAAGCCATTCAGCGGCTCCAGGATTCGATCCTGACGCTCGATCAGGATGTTCCATGCACCTTCCGTCATCGGATATGGGGTCACCACAGCGCCACGCAGTGCGCCGTAGGCGAATAGCTGTTTGCAGGCTGCGAGATCCACGTTCATATCCACCTCGTTGATGAGTTACCACCAGCTTAGCCTGCGCGTGAGAATTTATAAAGTTACTCGCGCAGGATGACGCTGCGGGCAGGGTACTCTGATAGCTGAATGAGGGGAACCCCATTAATTCCGGGCGTTTTGCTCGCGCAATTCCGAAAGAAAAACATTCATCTTTTGAAATGCGCGTGAAGCCGCGCCGTTGCTAGGTTTGACCGTTCGTCGGGAAGCGCCGAATTGCAGGCGTAAAAAAGCCGCCCGTGGGCGGCTTCTTGTGAACCTTGCGCTTAGGCGCGGGCGCCGGCCATCCGGCCGACAGGTTCCATTTCCTTGCCCTTGGTCTTGGCGACCTTCAGGAAACGGAGCTGATTCTCGGACACCCGGCCAGCCAGGCGACGTGCTTCAGCCTCGAACTGCGCGATGGCATCGAGCTTGGCAATCAGCGGTTTTGCTTGGCGCTTGGTGGCGATCATAGACACCTCAGTGTCGATAGGTTTGGGGTTCATCGTATTAGGCATTGACCTGGATGACAAGTCGGCCATCCTCAGAGAAGTCAAAACCAAGCTCCTGATACCAAGGGACGACAAGCGGTTCAGGGTCTTGGACCTCGATCTCGGTGCATTTGATCATCCGGGCGTAGTAGTCGATGGCCAACAACGCCAGGGAAGCCACTTCACCCTTCAGCGGATGGGAGCGATCAGGCTTCCCTTCAAGGATGATGATCTTGATGCAGATGCTGCTTTTCCTCGGCGTTGCGTAGCAAAGCCCACACAGTTCAGGCCCGTACCACAGCGAGAGATCGAAGCCCTTGCGGTCATCGGCCTTCCAGGAAGAAACATCCTCCCATGGGTACAGCGTAGTTTCTTCGCCCCACAGGTGGGAGGCCTGGATAGCTTCATCGTTGATCGGCTCGAATCTCACCTGATGCGGATCAATCCCCTCCCGCAATAGATCAGGCTGGCCGCATAGCAACTCAGCTGAAAACTTGCGTGCCTGTGAACGGTAGGCCTGATACCGGATGTCGTTTTTATGGGACTTCATGTCGAGACAGTTTCACTGGATCCATAAGCGAAAAAACCGGCGCTAGGCCGGCTTTTCCCCCCTCGAACCAGATGGTCACGCCACGCCGGTCATGAGGGTTAGTTGTTGGGGCGCAGTGTCGCGCATGATCAGTCCTGATGCAATGTTGCCTGCCGGCGCTCTTCCTTCCTGACTTCTTCCTGGAACGCCTCATCGAGGAGACTCGGCCGCTTCCTCCAGGGCTTGCGGTCGGGCTCAGGCTGGGCCGCGTACGTCACGATCTCGCCGCCGTAAACCTCTTCAAATCGCTGCTTCTGGCGCTCCAGCTCGGCGCGCAGTTCGTCTTTCGTCATGCGTGTTCCTGGTTGACCTGATGATCTGACATTGCCACAGGCTGCTGGCGGGTTAATATCTGTATATTTATACAGTAAATTAAAGCCGTATGACCGAAATCCTTGGCCGCCTTCGCCCTTCAACAACCCTCGTCCGCATGGTCGAGGCCCGCGTTAGTGCGGGCTTTCCAAGCCCCGCTGAGGATTATGCAGAGACGTACCTATCGCTCGATGAGCTCGTGAACGTGCGGGCGCCGAGTGTGTACCTGGTGCGCGCCGGCGGCGATAGCCTGACGGCCATGGAGGTGGCCACCGCGCTGCAACTGGCCGACTACGATCGCAAGACATTGCGGCGCATGTTTAGCGTCAACGTGGAACGGACGGCCCGCGAGCTCGCCGGCGAGCGCTGTTTCGAGCTTGAAGATGGGCCAGAGCCAAAGCAGATGATCGCCTGCACCAGGTCATTCGGTGAGCGGAAACACAGCCTGCAGGAGCTGCAGGAGGCGGTCACGGGGTATGCAACCAGGGCAGGGGAAAAGCTGCGCGGCCAGCGGCAACTATGCCAAGCCCTGCAGGTATTCATCAGAACCAGCCCGTTTGATCAGCGCAGCGAACCGTATAGCCGAGCTGTGTGCGTACCGCTGCCATATCCATCCGCTGATACCCGGGACCTGGTAGCGGCGGCACTGGCCGGCCTGCAGGCGATCTATCGGCCGGGGCCGGCGTATGCCAAGGCTGGGGTGGTGCTGATGGATTTCACCATACCAGGGAGTTACACGCCGGATCTGTTCGCGCCGGCGCCGCGCCCTGGAAGCGATCGGCTGATGTCGGTAGTCGATGCGATCAATGCAAAGCAGGGCAGGGGAACGATCAGGCCGGCCAGGCTGGCGGCGGATCTGGGGTTTTCGATGAAGCGCGAGCGGCTGAGCCCAAAATTCACTACGTCCTGGAGCGAGCTGCTGCGCGTCAGGTGCTAGATCCAGGATTCAGCGGCTAAGATGCGTTTAGCTATGTCCATGAGTACCTTCCAGGTGAAACCGTCTGCAGCGTTGAACACTCATCGTGAAGCGATTCGCCGCGTGGTGGAAGCCCACCGTGCCCGAAATCCCCGGGTGTTCGGCTCGGTGCTCGATGGCACTGATACCGATGCAAGCGACCTGGACATCCTGGTTGATCCGACACCAGAAACAACCCTTCTCGACATTGGTGCAATTCGACACGAGTTGTTGCAGCTGCTGGGTGTTCCTGTGGATGTGGTGACGCCTAATGCTTTGCCAGATAGCTGGAGGGCTGAAGTGGTGGCCGAGGCAAAGCCGGTTTAGCCATGCGCGAAAAGTCACAGATATGTGATTAGGCGTACATGGCGGCTGTACTGATCTGATGGAAATTGAGCCATGAGCCATCTTGCTGAAAATATTATGTCTGTTGCCCAGGTGATGCCCGAGGGCAGCATGATAGTGGCTAAGGATTTCCTGCATCTGGGCTCATCGGCCTCAATCAACAAAACCCTGTCCCGGCTAACTCAGGAAGGGAAGCTGCTGCGCGTCAGTCGCGGTGCTTATGTCAGACCCCATGAAGGCCGATTTGGCATGCGCCCCCCGTCCACCGAATCCGTGCTGCAGGGCATTGAGGCCAGCTCCGGTGAAACGGTGGTGGCCCACGGTGCTGCTGAAGCCAATGCATTGGGGCTGACCACGCAAGTGCCGATAAGGGAGGTGTTTTTCACTTCCGGGCCTTCTCGCACCCTGCATCTTGGCAGTCGCTGCGTAGAGCTCAAGCACGGTAGCCGCTGGCAATTGCTCTTGGGCAAGCGGCCTGCAGGTAAAGTGATTCGGGCGCTTTCGTGGTTGGGGCCAGATGCCGCGCCGGCAGCGCTGATGCAACTGCACTCCAGGCTGCCAGAGGCTGAGTGGAAGACTGTATGTGGTGCTCTTGACGCATTGCCCACTTGGTTGGCCAAGTTAATTTCAATCGGAGTCTGCCGCGTTTCTGACGAAGCCGAGGAACGCACCAGGGAAGGCCTGGCCGATGTTGACGCCGGCCGGGTTGTCGATCAGCAGCTGGTCGAGGACTGGGCGGCGAGCCTATTAGCTGATGTCCCGCTGCCTGTTCCAGGACTCAACCAGGGCGGCGAGTAGGCGGGCGTCAGCCAGGGCGTGGTGAGGAGGTTCTTCACCGGCATAGTCGGCATCGAGGTCGATGGTCAGTCTCCCGGGTTGTGGCTGCACGTTGGCCGGTAGACCTGCAGGTCCTGCAAGCCACAGCAGCAGGGGCCAGTCGTGGTCGGGAGCGTCTGTGATGATCTCCACCGGCCCAAGGGCCTGCAGGAAGGCCAGCAGCTCGGCCCTGGCCTGGTCAGTGGTGCGCCCGTGGTTGGCGTGATCGAGGAGAGGGAGAACGGTGCCTGTCACGAATGGCGAGCAGTCCGCCGGCGTCCAGGTGTCGGTCAGTTCGGCGTAGAACTCCGGGCCTCCCGGCACGACCAGGGCGAGGCTGATCAACTGGGCTCGATAGCGGTTCAGGCTGGTGAACTCGGTATCAAGGTAGATCCGTGTAAGGTTCATGCAGTGTTCACCTGCCGCCATTCTTGAACTCGATTTTGTTGTTCAATCGTCAGATGAGGGAGCGCCTTCAGTAGCAGATCAAAAACCTGCTGCTTGTCTGTATCGCGGGGCATCCAGTCATCCAGCACTACGAAATCCGGGGACTCACCTCTCAAAACCGCTGCTAAAACAAGGTCGACTATGGCTCTCGCATGGTTTGCAGCGTAAGCAATAGCGCTCTCGTGGTGAATGCCCAAACCATCAAGGATGGCCGTGCAATCATAGATCCCTGCATCCCCAAGAATTGGGGTCGTATCTGTTGAGCAACCGACGCCGGAAATGAATGAGCGAGACCGCTTCACCTTAGGTCGAAAGAATGTCTGTGTCATATGCCAATCCCCGGTTCCGTTGGGCGCCGGCAAGTTGAGCGCAGCCATTCCACCAAGGTATCGCAGTCGCGATGTCGCAGGGACGGTGAACGCGGTATCGAGGTAGATCCGGGTGAGATTCATGCTATCGAGGCCTCATCTCGCAAAACATCTTGAGCGAAGCTAACAAGCTCCCGATAGTCGCCAGCGTCTTCCGACCTGTCGAGAAAATGCCCCTTGATCCCCACTTCTCGCGGGCCGTCTCGATCACAGCGTCGTGAGTCCCCAATCATCAAGGTCTGGGCCGGCAAGGCTCCAAGTAGCTCGCAAGTCGCGTTATAGATACCAGCGTCTGGTTTGATAACCCCGAGTTCACAGCTGAAGGCATAGGCATCCAGGGTGGGATAGTGCCTCAAGATGGCTTCCCGGTAGGGATAGGCCAGATTCGAGCAAACTCCGATGTGGATGCCTTCTCGACGCAGTAACTCAACCGCTTCGAGGCCATCAGCATACGGTTCGATTCCCGCTAACTCAGCGGCCAGCAGCTGTTCCAGGTCGGCCAGTTCGTCCAGTTTTACTCTGATACCCAGTCGATCAGCAGCCTGCGTGAGAGTCAGCGGCTCCTGCATGAGGACATGAGCGTCATCCGGGCGAGGTCTGCGACCATTGGCCTGGCCGATCCTCAATAGGCGGCGATATGGATGCCTGCCAGCTTGGATTTTCAGCAGGGTTCGGGGTTTGGGGAGCAATGGAACCAAAAACCAACGTAAGCCCTACCAACGCTTTTCGGTGTCTTCTTCCCAGGCGCCCATCTCGACAAAACAGTTGCGCATGTCGGCCTCCTGGCTGATCTCGGTCAGCAGGTCATGCACGCTCTTGTCCAGCTCATCGTCGCTCCGATACGGAATGGTCAACTCATAGTGGCCGGCATCCAGCCGCTTCATGCCATAGGGCTCCAGGCAGTAGCGCTCAATGTTCTCCGTGGCCCGCTTCCGGCCGCGCACGAACTTGCTGTTATTCACCACCGCGAGGCGCAGGGTGACGGTGGCCACCCGCTCGGCGGCGGGCGGCTCTGCCGGCGACGCGGCCGAAGGCTGCTGGTCGCGTGACCTGGCGCTCTTCTGGTACGCGCCGATCTCGACACCACGGTGGCGCAGGTAGCTGTACAGCGTGCTCTTGGAGATGTGCAGCTTCTCGCCGATCGCGCTGACGCTCAGGCGACCTTCGCGGTAGAGGGTTTCGGCCGCCATGGCGGTGGCCTCAGCCTTGGCTGGCAGGCCCTTGGGACGGCCACCGATCCGGCCACGCGCCCGTGCGGCCGACAGACCCGCCTGAGTCCGCTCGCGGATCAGCTCGCGCTCGAACTCCGCCAGCGAGGCGAACAGGTTGAACACCAGGCGGCCTTGGGCGTGGGTGGTGTCGATGGGGTCATTCAGGCTCTGTAAGCCGACCTTGCGCTCTGCCAGCTCGCCGACCAACTCGACCAGGTGCTTGAGGGAACGCCCAAGGCGATCCAGCTTCCAGATCACCACGGCATCACCCGGCCGCACGTTGGCCAGCAGTTTGTCCAACTCCGGCCGGGCGCTTTTCGCGCCGCTGGCGATGTCTTGGTAGATGCGTTCGCACCCGGCCTGTTTCAGGGCATCGACTTGTAGGTCGGCTTTCTGATCCCGAGTGCTCACTCGCGCATAACCGATCTTCATCAAAAGTACTGTTTACTCGACTACGTTAGTAATAGTTGAACTTTGATTAAGCGTACCAGTTATTTGAACCGTAGCGCGGGGAGCTTAACGAACCGAGCCATTCCTCGATAGAGTTCGGCAAAACCTT
>JUEG02001178.1_pt1 | contig 37760 bp, 31 predicted proteins | sample 432341 | NCBI WGS metagenome assembly JUEG02 (sample SAMN02953476, study PRJNA257561) | rock porewater metagenome | biome: terrestrial; feature: Opalinus Clay rock; material: porewater; isolation source: Opalinus Clay rock BIC-A1 borehole | place: Switzerland: Mt Terri URL, St-Ursanne ... | reverse complement strand
GTAATAACATTTCTCACTTCGCTTCCCTTATCCTTTTGTAGTACCTCTAAAATATCAGTCATGCTTTCAAAATCTTCTAGAATATTTCTTTCTTTGTTCTTATCTTTTAGTCTCTTTATTCGATCTTCAACAGTGAGTACTTTCTCAATAGTGTCTCTACTTTTCCCCTTCATATGGGGTCTGACTGCCTGTAGTATCTTTATCGGTTTATCCTGAACGTCATCATAGGACTTTCTGTAACTTTCGTCCCGCTTATACTCTCCCTTGGTTAGCTTATTTATGGAATAAAGAGCGTCTAAAATATTTTCTGTTTTACTAAGTGCATCCTTATGGGTTTCTTTAAAATATGGTTTTGCCATTTTAAGCATTTCTGAAGATCTGGCTATATCATCGGTGCTTCCTGAGATTTGACCAGATTTGCTTAATAACCCTATTAATAGTATAGGCAGTAGGTTTTCATTCGTTAATATATTTGAAAACAAAGCTTTAAGATCAGGCCCTGATTTTTTACTGATTTCACCTTTGTATGGCGTAAGTTCATTCATCATTATTCCCCCAATACTCTTCATATCATTTCACTATATACTATGCTTAAGTCAAAATGAAGTGTGCCTTTGTATACAATTTATATAGCTAGCAATAATAATTAAATGTTAAGCTCTAGAGGAAAACAAATTCTTTAAAAGAATAATATATATATAAGTACTATAAGGTGGGATAAAATATGGTTAAATCTATAGGAGATGCACTAGCAAATATTATTAAGGATGCACCTAAACGAACTAAAAAAATAATTCGTAAAAAAAAGAAAAAAATAAAGGTAGGTTTAGCCCTGGGTGGGGGAGCTGCATGGGGAATTTGTCATCTAGGTATATTAAAAGCCTTTGAGGATAACAGTATACCTATTGATTACATTAGTGGTACTAGTATTGGTAGTGTCGTAGGAGGATTATATTCGGCTGGTTTGTCTATAGATAAATTGAAGTATCTATCAGAGCATGCTCAGTGGAAGCATCTGTCCACCTTATCCCTACCCTTTAGGGGACTTTTATCGAATGAACCCATGGAAGACTTTATTACCAGTGTAGTAGGAGATATTACTTTTAAAAATTTGATCATTCCCTTCACTGCAGTGGCTACTGATTTGGTCACAGGTGAAGAAGTCATCTTAGATAAGGGAAGGTTTTCAACAGCGATTAGAGCCTCATGTGCTATTCCTGGAATTTTTAAACCTATCGATATCAATGGTCGTACTTTAGTAGATGGAGGAGTTGCGAATAATGTTCCGGTATCAATAGTGAAAAAAATGGGAGCAGATATTATCATTGCTGTTAATACAACCCCCTCTTTAGAGCATTGGATACCAAAAAATAGCCTTCAAATAGTTTTAAAAGCCTACTTAATTATGCAGAGTAAGGTTGCCCAACAGGAAACCACTCTAGCTGACGTTGTTATTTCCATTGACACAAAGGGTCATAGCCCAATAGATTTGTCCAGTTCTAAGGATTTATACAATAAAGGCTTAATGGCAGGGTTATCTAATATAGATAAAATCCGCCACTGTCTAAATGAGAAAAAATATTAGTTTTTTGGTGCTGTTGAAAAAGTATCTTTATTAGATTTCACCATGCTCTGTCATTCTAATGCAATGAAGAATCTAAAAGTTTAAGACCCTTCGTACATGCTCAGGATGACAAAGATGCTTTTTAAATGGTCCTCCTTGTTTGATGTCCTAATTTTACTTGCATCAATTTCATACTTCAACTATAATTTTATGTTCCACTAACTCCATTTTTTTGATAGTTCCAAATATAGTCTTTCGCTCACCAAAGATATCTTCTATAAAAATGGATCCGTCTTCCTTCGGAATGACTACTTCGCCCTTTCAACCAAAAGCTCTTCTATACCATTTTCCCATATGTAAATATTTGCTTCACACACTATTCTTCTCCCCCATGTTTTCCTCAATTTCTTTGATTATATTTTTCATCTCTTACTCCCCTTGAGAACTTATTCTGCAAAACTATATTGTTGAAATTTGGATATAATGTCAATTGTATAATTTATTGAAGCGGTGAACATTTCATAATTATCATTTCAGCGGCTTTTATTCCGTCCACGGCTCCAGAAATAATTCCTCCTGCGTAGCCAGCTCCTTCTCCAACCGGGAACAGACCCTTAACATTTATACTTTCAAAGGTTTCTTCATGCCTTTCAATACGAAGGGGAGCTGAACTCCTTGTTTCAACACCGATCATAATAGCTTCATTCATGGCAAAACCCTTCAGCTTTTTATCCATTTTCCTTATAGCTTCTCTCAGCGAGGACGTAACAAAACTGGGCAGACATTGATCCAGATTTCCCCATGATACCCCTGGGCGATATGTTGGTTGTACTTTAGAAGGTAGAGAGGATGAACGACCCTCTAAAAAATCGCCTACCAACTGGGCTGGAGCTTTGTAATCTTTACCACCAGCCAAAAATGCCTCATGTTCCCATTTTCTTTGAAAGTCTACACCTGCTAAAGGATAATTGCTACCAAAATCCTCAGTGTTCACCTGTACTAAAAGTGCACTGTTGGCATTGACTTCATTTCTAGCATATTCGCTCATACCATTGGTAACTACACCGTGTTTTTCTGATGCAGCTGCAACGACAGTACCTCCTGGACACATGCAGAAGGTATAGACAGCTCTTCCACTCTTAGTTTGGTATGTCAATCTATAGTCTGCGGCACCTAAACGAGGATGCTCTGCATAACTTTTGTACTGAGATTGATTTATTAATACCTGCGGATGTTCAATCCTTACCCCTATGGAGAATGGTTTTTGCCTAATTCCAACACCTCTCTTATATAACACCTCATAGGTATCCCTTGCGCTATGACCGATTCCCATGATAACTACATCAGTCAGGATTCTTTCTTTGTCGTTAATCTCTACCCCAGTTAATTGACCTTCTTCAATAATAAAGTCCGTAACCTTACTTCCAAATCGAATTTCTCCACCAAGGTCTTCAATAGACTTTCTTATGTTCCTCACAACTGTTTTTAGAATATCTGTCCCAATATGAGGTTTATAAGAATATAGAATCTCCCTTGGAGCACCTGCATCTACCAATTCCTGAAGGACCTTTCGGCATCTTTTATCCTTAATCCGTGTAGTGAGCTTTCCATCCGAAAACGTGCCAGCACCACCTTCTCCAAACTGGACATTTGAATCAGGATTGAGATCGCCTGTTTTCCAAAATTTTTCTACATCCTCAGTCCTTTTACACACATTATATCCACGCTCCAATATAATAGGGCTATAGCCTCTTTGAGCTAAAATTAGGCCCGCAAACATTCCTGATGGTCCGAAGCCTATTACCACTGGTCGGTGAATGGACTTATGGCTGCCTGAGGACACATCTTTGTATTCTAAATCAGGAGCTTGTGATATCTGTTTATTTCTTTGCAGAAGTCTTTGTTCATTTTTCACTTGAACATCCACTGTATAAACAAAAAAAATCTGCCCACCCTTCCGGGCATCAATAGATTCTTTAAAGATCATATAATCTATAATATCCTCTGTCTCTATTCTAAGGGCCTTAGCCAACTTTTGGGGTAGGATTTCAATCCCCTCATCAATAGAAAGTTTTACTTCATTAACTCGAATCATATGTATCTTCCTTTCCTGCCAATTACCCATATTATAACACAATAACTCTGAAAAAATCCTGGTATAGCTCTTATAAAGCATACGTGTATAAAGAACTCATAAATTACAAAATATATCCTATAGACTTAAAATCTTGAAAAGGAGATGATCATTTAATGAATTTCATGAGAGCACAGGAAATCTTCAACTCACTAGGCTCCATTACAGTATTTCACAATGGAAAATCTGTGTGGATTGAGAGCTTAGATCAAACCGCCGAAACTGCCTTGGTTAGAACAACATCTGAGCATATGACAGTTTCTGTTAACGAGCTAAGTGAAGTGCATTAAAAAAATTCCTCCTTATAAGGAGGAATTTTTTAACAACTTATTAATCATAGGTTTTCAGTTACTATTATTCATTAAAAAAATCTACTGCATACTGAACATAAAGGGCTGTTCCAATTTCTAAACCATCTTCATCAATATTAAATCTTGCATGGTGGTGGGGGTAGCAAGCTTCCTTTTGTTCATTTCTTACGCCAACAAAGGCAAATGCTCCAAGAGCTTTTTCCAAAAATAAAGCAAAATCTTCTCCTCCTGTTATTTTTTCTATTTCAATAACAGCGTCATTACCCAGTAATTTTTCTGCTGATTTTTGTGCCAATGGAGCAAATGCAACGGAGTCTAACCATTTGCAATTTATTTCATGTTTCATACACGATTCCCCAATCTCATAATATATAATACACTATTTTTTAGCCACAATACATTTCATCGCCTCTCGAGAGAAATAAAGAGGCGATGAAATTTGATTTTATGCATTTATATGGGTTTTACAAAGAATCCAGCAATAATTACAGAAATAATTGTTACCTGTTTTATATAAATCCAGTAATCTTTCACCTTCTTTTTTTAACATCATTGCTGTCAGCGGATTAGCTTAGAACAAAAATCATTTCATATCAATTTTCCATATAGAAAAAAAGAGACCCCCATGAGTGGAAATCTCCTTTAATATACTATTCAAATTTCGAAGTATCACCATACATCTCAACGATTTCTCCATAATAAAACTTATGATATGTCTTGCCCGGCATATCCTTATGATAGTGATGCTCTAAGATAGAGCTTTCAACATTTTCTGGATCCATCCCATTAGTGAAAACCACCTTACATTCGATGTTTAAAAATGCTTCTTCTACAATAGACGTAGGTACTGTTTTAGCCTTTCCTGGTGTTAAATTCGTTTCCTCCCACTTGTCATAATCTCTTCCTGACTTTGTCCCACAAAAGCCCATTTCCTTGCTATATTCCTTTGTAAAAAAATTCACTGTAAAGGTATTACTTTCTTCTATCAGTTCATAGGTATGTCTTGAGTCCCTGACCATAGCTACAAAAATAGGTTTAGCCCATGAAAACATTATACTTCCCCAAGCAATAGTCATTGGGTTAGGTTTTCCGTCCTTACCCTGACCCACCAAAAGAACACGTCCTTCCTTCAGTATCTGAAGCATCTCTGTAGAGTACTTGGGAAATTCAATTTTGTTTTTTACCATATACGATCACCCCTTAAGTAACTTCTTTAGCTTTTATGATAACAATGTATTCGTCCATTGTAAACCTTGTATTCAATAAAGATTGAAAATCGGAAAGCACTGACTTTACGCTAACTTTAAAAATGAACATGAACAAGCCAAAACTTGATTCCTTTATTACTCCAACCTAAATCCCAAGGTACTCTATACCTGTCTGTGTTATGGGAGTTTACTAAAGAATATCCTTTGGAATCTGCGCCTGTAACCACTGATATGTGGGTTACTTTTCCACCTTTTTCATATGCTACAAAATCTCCTGGAGATAGCTTGTATGCTGCCTTATATACTTTATTATAATCACCGTACTCTACCACTGAAGCCCTTCCGCTATAAACCATATAGTCTTTAAAAGCTTGTGCATTTACCCATGCTTTACTCCCACCCTTACTATAGTTCCAAGTAGAATTTTTTCTGAACTTTCCCCCTTCGAAGAGGATCTGTGAGGCAAAGTTCGCGCAATCGCCTCCCTGAGGATTATAGTTTCTATATTTTGTATTATAGGTAAAATCAGATGCCTTAGCTGCACCACTATATTCATCTGCATATTTTACTGCATTGGCTCTTCTTTCTAAAAGGTTTGAAAAATCCCTCGGTGGCTGAGTTAATATAAATTCTTTTGAAGCCTCTGTCTTTATTTCATCAAGATGCAAGGAATCTGCAAAAGGATCTGTATACCATTCTCTGAGTATTATCCAGCCTTCCTTTCGCTTTACAATATCCAAAGAGTGATAGGTGCCTATTCTAAAGGTATTAAACTGGTCTTCATTTTCATAGACATATTTGTATTGGGTAGATACGGTTAGATTTAGTGAATATCCTTCCCCTTTTTTACTGGCACGTCGGATCATCACCGTGGGTTGGATTTCAACAAACCTCACTCCCTGTTTTTGGGACCACTTATGAAGATATTTCATCTTTTTCAATTCATGCTCATATGCCCATACACTATTTCTTAAATCTTTGTCATAAAAATTCTGGAGAGTTTCCATATCTTCTCTGAGCATAGCATCACTTCTTTGTTGAAAAAGGTATCTAACTTCATCATGGATTTCTTCTTCAATAAAAATGGTAGCAATGACAGGTCTAATATAGAATAATCCTAAGAATAATATACAAATCAGTAAAATAATGCATCCAACCACCAATATCTTCTTTTTTATTGTTACAAATAATAACACTAAAAGCCCTCCTCAAAAGCTATCTATAAAAATAATATGTTCTATAACATCAATCTAGGATAAAAATCTGAAATAAAGGTGCTTTTTTATTAGGTAAAAAAATAACAGGATAAGATTTACTCCTGTTTATCAAAAAAAACTTCTATTCCTATTTTTACTAATACGCTCTTTAACTTCTTATATTTATCTACGATACAGCCATCCTTTTTCCATAAGGCTATATTTTTTTCAGCAGCCTTTAAGTCAGTCCGATATTTAACGAGTTCGGCTATTTTATCTGACAGATTTCTAGTACTCTTATCATTGTCCATACTCCTTGTCATCTCTTTTTTCAACTTTCCTAGTAATCCCACCACATATTTCTCCATTAATATATCAATGGCTTTGGGGTCAATTCTATGAAAGTAAACAAGGGCTTGAAAGGATTTATGCGTACCTGATGAAAAACACCAGTATATAGGGCGTTTTTGATAAAGCTTTACATGATCTCGATAGAACTCACTTAGAAAATATCTTCTTATCCGCTCTTCCGATGATTCATCCTTTCTTCTAATTAATTTATCTGCAATATATTCTACATTTTTCTGTAAGCTTTCTTTTCCAAAAGCGAGTCCTAAAAACTTATTCAGTTCTGTTATGATATCCTGTCCATATGCGGATTCAGCATAAATGGGTAGTATTCCATCCTGTTGGGTTTGGAATTCTGTATAGCCTCTATCAAAATCTCCTCCTCCATAAAATACACCCTCTTCTTTTAATGAATAACGCCCCAATATGCAGCCTACAGCATAGGAGAGAAATGAACGCACCTGTTTTTCTTCACTATATCGTTTTATGGTTACTTCCTGCTCTCCTATTTCGAAGGTCATATCATTTTGCAATCCGTATATCTCTATAAAAATCTTGTTGATATCCTCATCCAAGTCATGAAGATTTTGAAACCTCTGTACTGTGTGATCTATACAGTTTTTCATAGCTTCTTCTAAGTCCATTGAACTTTTCCTATATTTAATAAGAGGATGAAGCTTAAATCCCCAAGCTATTTCTAAATCATTCCATTCCTCTCTACTTAGGTCTATACACTTCCTTACAAGGCATTCCAACTTAAGCATTGTGGATTTATCCTTAGGAAGAAGGATTGGTAAATCAGCAACATTTCCTGGTTGAAAATTCAGGGTAGGATTTATTATATTTAGAAACCTATATGCTACTTTAGAACAGAGAAAACCGATTAGATAATATAAATATCTATCCTCTGGAAAAACCGTAGATCCTGCGGTATCAAAAATAGAACCATGCTCTGCATAACGCACACTAAAAAAAGATGAACTCACGAAGGACCAGGTAATTCCTCTTTTAAAGTAATACTGTGTATTGGCAATTCCAATATTTGATGATCGAGTTCGATTTAAATATGAGTTATAGGCTCTAATCTCTTCTCCATCACCTTCCCAATTCACCACATATAAGTGATTGCCGTACCATTTCCTATAGTCTCCACCCTTGTTATACGGAAACCACTTTTTCCCACTGTCGAAGGCTTCCTCTCTGGATGAACACTTAAAACCAATACTATTATAGGGTACCTCATACCAAAATCTTACGAATCTCTTATTATCGCTCGTCTGAAGCCCAACTCTTGCATCACCTAAATTTCTCAAAGGAATACCCTGTTGAAATGCCTTCATCATAGCATTACTAATCCAATAGGCTATGGGCATCCCTGGAATCTCCTTAAAACCCTTCGTAAAGAATTTAAACCTAAAGCCTACATCCCAAATTTGTATGGCTTCTAAAACCTTTTTGGGTTGATTATGAACTCCTTTAAAATCTGCCAGTCTTAAAAAATCTCCCGCGTAATCTTTCTTTTCATTCTCTAGCACAAAGGTACATATAGGAACAGTTGCTCCATCAAAGCCAGAGTACTGTAGCTGTATTAGATTTACTATAGTCTTATTATCAATAATATATTTTCGTAGTTTATAATAGGTCCTAATAAACATCCAAACAAATGGCGTCATAAAAGCTACATATCCTTTTGAGTGAGCATATTTAAAACCACATTTTATGAATACTGAAAACAAATCTCCTTTGAAATCTTTAAAGTTTAGATCAACATAATCTTTAAGCTTCCTAGGCATCATCTTATTGGACATATAGGGTGGATTGGCCACCACCACATGGTATTTCTGCTGCATAATTATAGTTTGGTGAATTAAGTGTTCAACATTATCCAGTAACTTTTCTTCAATATTACTAGAAGCTTTCAGCTTTTCTAGATTATAGCGACATTCTTTAGTATCAATATCATCCACATTAATGATACTACCAAGTACTTTGGCATTATAATAGGATTCCTTCAACTGACTGGGAATAAAGTCATCATTACCTAGATTGTTACTTTCTTCGACCCAAAGTATATTCCACGAGATCGCCTTTTGCTTGACTTGGTTTAGAAAATCCGGATATTTTTCTCTAGCCTTCATTAACAATGCAAATCGGCAAAGCCTTATCACTTTTTCATCTATATCTAATCCATAAAGATTGTTTTCAAATATATGCATGGGGATCACTTCAGGTTCATAACCGGCTCTTAAGTATATCTCATATAGTATATCAAAGGCATATAGAAGGATATGTCCGGCACCACAGGAAGGATCTATCTTCATGCAGATTTTGATACAAAAGTGGAAAGCCCTCTCCAGGGCTAAACCCCGGAAAAGGCTTGAAATCAAGGCGTTTAGCGAAGCCCAACGGTTTGATGAACGCGTCAGACTGCTAACATATTCCATTTTTCGATTGGCTCCTTAGTGACTAAATCTAACTTGAATACTCTTACATTCATTCAAGAGAAATAATTAAAAAGTATAGGGAAAATTAAAAGGTTAAGTGTAGATATGTTTCCTCTAACACCATGGCCTGATAGGCTCATCTTGATGTCTTGAGTATTTTTTTACATTTATCCGTACGTGGAAACTATTCTACTCTGTTTTTGAGCATTTTGTTAGTTTGCGGAAACATGTCTACTATACGTTCCTGTCTAAGGAAACTATTCATACAATAAATTGAGTGAATTTAAATTATGATACGACCATTTTCTTTTCTCCACTCATATGTGTCCCACAAATAGTTAACAAGTGTGATACTACTGCCTACAGCTAATTTAGCGTGACGCACGGTCAACCCTTTATAAGTTGCACTTTTCCCATGACCACTTCCATACGCATTTCTTAGCTCCGCAATATTTCCAGCTACACCGTGAAGATTACCTAGAATCGCTTTAACGGTTCGACTTTCAGATGTACTTTCATCGACGTTATCTGTTGAGATTTCTAAGAACTTCATAGTTGCTTTTACCAACTGACTAACATTCCAATCTTTATTAACCGTTTCCTGACTTGATTCTAGAATTGTTTTGCAACAACTCTCTATAAACTCCTTGGATTTCCCTATTGCCTCAGTTGGGTTTTCACTCTGCATTTTAAGCATAATGTCAATCTGAGTAGAAACGTAGTCACTCGAAAACTTTTCTTTTAATGTTTCTCCTGCGTCTGTGAAAGGGGTTAAATTGAGTTTTATTCTATCCATTACCGTGCGGCATCTCTTGTAATATGCTTGATATTCCTTATTTTGTCTACCACTATATGAATCCTCATCACTATCTATCTCTAATTGATAATACGACTCATAGTATTCAAGTAAGTCGCTTAGCAATTTGATCACATCATGTTCTTTCGCTTCATTGATATAAGCTGTTAATGATTTCCCTTTTGATAATCCATAGTGTTCACATAAAGGAATTCCAATACTGCTTTGGGTAAACACATTAAATGAGTCTGTGGAAAAATTAAGAACATATCCAGCTCGATTGAATAAGCTTAGGAACACCCCTTTTTCAATATTTGATATTTTTGCCAAATCTAATCCCCCCGATCATAGATGCAAATTATTCCACACCCAAAGATTTAAATACTGCTTCCTGCGGAGTTGAATAAAATATCAAGCTAAATGCTCCAATAAGATCAGCTGGCACTGTACCAAGTTCGGCTGCAGAAGTTATCGGTATCAGCACCTTCTTAGCTCCACTATCGAGGCATACTTGTAGAACGCTAGCCAGTTCCTCAACCTTTTGTATCGTACCACTTATACTTATTTCGCCAAGGACCGCAAGACTTGAAAGTGTCGGTTTACCAAGAGCGCTAGAAGCTATAGCAATAACTGATGGCAATGTTAATAACTTTGTCATCCCAATGCCATTTAGGTCTTGGTAATTAATGATGTAGTCTTTTGTTGTTGTACTAATAGAGCCGCTTATTTGCGACCCATTCGCTTTCAGGAAGTTAAATGCTGTATTGGTAGCTTCCTTAGCATCACGATCAGATCCTAAGCCAGTACGTTCAAACTTTCCATTACCAGGAAGAATCTGCGTTTCAAGACGGAAAACACCGATCATTCCACTTTTGCCTTGTGATATGGTATAAACATTACCGGGGTTAGTTAATCCTTCAGGGATAATCTTACCTCCACCATGTTCTGGTACAGTGACATAGTGTTCTTCAAAAGTCTCATTGTCGATGTATGAGAAATTAACATCGTAGAATTCCATGCCACCAATTTTCTTTAGTTGCTCTTTTACTCGGCGGCGCATTTCAAGAGCAAAAGTTAATATCTCTTTGATATCTTCTTTGTTAAATTCACCGTTTGGATGAATAAGCTTAATGAGTCCCGAAACCATTTTACGGACAGCGATAACATCACGTTGGTTTAAGTTATTCCCAAAACGAAAATACTTATCTACTACATCGCCGAAAGGCTCTTTTCGCATTTCACGCATAAACTCCGCAAGGTAGTCTGTGATAAAGCCGTAGTCATTAGTGAATGATTGAGGCCTGTATTTTGGGATTTCCCAGCCTGGTATGTAACAGTGCATACGATCAAGGAATGCCGTGTCATACGCCATCGCTTCAGGGAACGGATCAAAAAGATGAGACGTTTTCAACAACACATCCACACTCTGATTGATATTCCCAACAAAGACCATTGATGCAGAGCCTGCTTTTTCCTCTTTGCCTCGAGCAAATGAGCCAGATGCCATATAGTCCTTCATGATTTGAATTCCATCTTTATCTTTAAATGTGATGCCTGCTACCTCATCAAAAGCGACACAATCCCACAGCCCAACGAGCCCGACAGTCTTGCTTGCCATATTGTAAAAAAGATTTGCCACTGTTGTCTGCCCGCCAGACACTAGAATACTGTTCGGAGAAATCTCTTTGTACAGATGGGATTTCCCTGTGCTACGAGGTCCCAATTCACAAAGATTAAAATTGTTCTCTATCAGTGGAAGCATCCGAGCAAGTTGCAGCCATTTCTCCCTGGTCGAAAACCAGTCAGCTTCCATGCCGGTGGAACGAAGAAGAACAGTTATCCACTCATCCTTCGTGAATGCACGGCGCCCATTCTTGATTTCTTCCATATCAATGTGTGGCATTTGAATAGGTGTTACTTTCATTATACGAATTGGAGTAGATTTCTTATCTTCCTCAACATATTCATATTCCAATCCGATGATACACCAAATACCGCCACAAAGAAGGCGGTCGTATTTGGACACGTAGTCTGAGGATATTGGTATACCCCTAACACCAAGGTTAGAAAAATCAGCTTCGTAGCGATCGAGTTTTATGTTCAGGCCAACCGTAATGCGGTCGATGACCGTGTAACTACCACGTTCACGTAATCCAGATAACACCTTCTGTGCCTCATCAGGACGCACAAAATTTTCCGATAGGATTCGCTTAACGTTCCTTACCCCTTCTTCAACTATTTTGGGGTCGTCTGTACTACAGTACTGTCCAAGCAAAAATTCCAATACGTAGACAGGAACGTTTGCGCCTTCCTTGATCGCCTTAGTCAAATCTTTACGGACAATCTTACCGTCGAAATTTTCACGCAGCTTTTTATAAATAATCTCATTAACATCATCAGTTTCCGGTTCATAACTTGTGTTTTCTATATCCATTTATCACACCTCCTCTTACAGATCAAAGCCAAAATCATCAGCAAACACGATGTCGATACGGAATTCGAATTCTTCCGGTACGTCGGTATCATTTGCAATGACAAGGCGATAGATTTTATTTCTATTGAACTGCATTTGCTTTAGTGTAAACTTTACGCGGAATACACGCTCGGAGGCATTGCTGCTCGACCTGTCGGCAATAACCGTTTGAGTATCACTGACCGGAACACCCAAATCATCCGTAAAATGCAGGGTATAACTACACGTTTGTACCTTTTCACCCACTGGTTGCTTCTGCAAGAAATCAAGTGAGAAGATCAAATTAGACACTTTGCGACTTTCAGAAATCAACGATAGTCCGGGATTTTGAACCTCAACAAATCGTTTGTATCCAGATCGCATTCCTTTATATACAATTACTGGGACGACCATCTCTTGCATACTGATACCACCATGCACGAAATTCTCTCCACCGCCCTGAACTTTGATGCGGACGGTATCCTGTGGTGTGTACCCTTTCATTGGAATACCACCTATCTCACGCTCTGTCTTAATTGGTAAGAGATAGTCCGCAGACGTTCCATCACTCACTAAAGCATAACGTCTACCAAGTTCATAAATCTCACCATTAAAAGTCTGACGACTAATTTTCTGACTTTCTTCAAGCGGTTTATGTGTATAGAGAAAACCATGATCTGCAGTGATAAAAACATTCATGCCGCTTAGGTCATTCACAATTATTTTGACAATAGAATTCAGTTCTGCGATTGCATCATTACAAGCTTCAAATACTTTAGATTCGGTAGCTTGCTTATCACCAATAGCATCAATCGTATTATGATAAATATATACAATTTCTTTTCCTTGTACCAAACTTCGGCGATCCGCTTGCTTCATTTGGAGCAAGTCTTTATAAGTGATAGCCACACTTTCTTGATTATCCGCACTTAGAATAGCGCCACGATTAACTGTACCTGCTGTTGACTTACCGTCAACCAATACTTCCATTTTATCGTTAACTGTGATTTCCTTTCCCGGGAGCAAAGCTGACATACCAAACTTTGTAATACTAGGGAAAACAGCTTGCATGGCTTCAAGTGTCGCCTTGCCTTTAGTTGTATGGCTAAGAACCTCTGATAGTTCAGCTGCAACCTCAAAACGGAGGGCATCTGAAATCACCACGAAAACGCGGTTCCCCTTACTTACATTTGGAGAGAGGTATCTGCGATAGAAATCTCGCTGCTTATTAATTTCAGAAACATAGCCCAGTGCATCCAAATCACCGGCTATGGCATTTGTCCAATTCATGGTGAGTTCTCTCAAGAACCACTCGCGGTATAACCCCTCAACCACATCAGAACACTTCTTCAATGGGTCCTCCAGAAGTGAATTGGAGTCTTTAAGGGTATTGCCAAAGAAATAATGATATTGTCTATAATAGCTGTCCATTTGGTAAGCTTCAGTTGTATAGAGCTTCCAAATTTTCGTAGGCTCAACAAAATGGAAGCCATCAATATGTGCAAGATAAAACTCCTGCATTTTAGCGATATAATACAGGCTTTCGAAGTAATTCGCAGTAAGGCTATACCACCCTGAGGTTCTACGATTCTCTACCGCTTCTATAATCTTATCAACTTTAACAATATGGTCCCCGATTTCTTCGTAGAAACGTTTTAGTATGCTCTCATTGATTGCAGGGAAAGTCTCACTTTTTAATAATAAACTAATCTCAATCTTGTCGAGACGGTCGGAAAGACGAAGTTCATGTTCGACATGACGACAAATATCGATTAAATCAATACTACCTTTACCACGTTGCCACTCATGTACCAGCTGATAGCAGTATGCTTTGCATGAATCAGCAATAAACCGCTCCAACCCTCGCAAAGCAGATGCTGGAATGGTCTGTGACAAGGCTGTAATCAAAATATGAGCAGCAAAATCACTTAAAGGACGATCTTCGGCATTTACGTAACCAGTGTACTTCTGTACCAATTGCCAAAATGCATCTATATTTCCAAACTTCTCAATGTTTATAAGCGGGGTGTTCTTTTCTTTGTCCAAACCTGATGATAGGACGGCTATGATTACATCTTGAGCCGTACCACCATTCAATCCGCACAACACTGCCATAATATCAATATGCAAGCTAAGCGGAGTCTGGTATGACTTTCCTATTTTTCTAAGTTTCGCTTTGCGTTCTTTATTATCGAGAAACTTGGTATACAGCCTCATAGTCTTTCTCATAGCTGTTGTTGGCTCGACAAATAATTCTTCCATTAAAATCGAAACCAGATCGGCACGAAACTCTTCACTGTAAAGCTTTATGTCAAGGAGCCAGTCATCTTTCTGATCTTTCTCATAGGCAAAAGGATCGTAAATAAGGCAATCACATGTAAGATCCTCGGATGCAAGTAACTTTTTTACTGCAAAGTTGTTTTTACCGTTTAGCTTTATGATTTTTACACCCTCAAGAGACAGTTCATCTATTCCTTCGGCAAACTCTCTGTCTTCATCATGCCAGAAGATGATTCTGCGTTTATGGAATTCAGGCAAGGGAGCGACAAATCGCTCCGCAAGCCTTGATTTTATCTTTTCTGACAACATAGTTTACCTCCATTAAATCTTTGCCAGAATATCAGCAAAAATTTCATAATTCTTTTTCACACCATCATCTAGGTCAATCATTATATTTTGATCAGCGAGATGGTGAACCTTTTCCTCAAAGTCAGTTATCTCTCGTAGTTGCTCTGTTAGTTTATCCTGCTGTTTTAGAAGCTTAGCTCGATCTGTGCCGGATGCTGTATTTAGCTCGCTGGCGATGTGTGAAAGCTGAGTGCGATAACGTTCCTGTTGCTCATGCACATAGTCAGTTCTAAGCTTAGCGAGTAAATCTCGCGAATAACGGTGCATATAGATAAGAGCTTTGAAACCATTCTTTTTCCCACTGTCGAATAACCAGTATATCGGTCGCTTCTGATATGTTTTGACGTGGTCTTTGTAAAAGTCGTTTAGGAAATAGTTCCGAATAACTTCACGTGATGTACCTTTTCCTCCAAGGGCATCGGCGATGAACTTCAAGTTTTCTTCCAATGTACCCGCGCCATAGACGGTTTTTACGAAATCAACAAACCGACCAGTAATGTCGTCGTCAAAGTACTCGTCATCACAAACTGGAAGAATGTTGTCTTTATCTGGGATAAATGTGCGGTATTTAGCTGTATCCCAGTCACCACCGGCGTGGGCAAGCCCCTCTGTATCGAGCGAGTACCGCCCGAGCATGCAACCCACGGCGTAACTAATCAAGCTACGAATCTCGCGCCCTAAATCTGCCCGGCGTACAGTCACGTCCTTATCCTCCACTTCAGGGGAAAGCTCATCTTGTAAGCCGTAGATGTCAACGAAGATACGATTGAGTTCTTCCTCGTTGACTTTGAGTGTGTCAAATCGCTTAGCAGCCTCACGTGCCCACTTAGCATACGCCGAAGCAACAGTACGCTCTCCATGGATTAGCGGATGCCGTTTGAAGTCCCATGATATTTCAAACGAATTCCAATCGTTTTTCGACAGTTTTATACACTCATCTACTATTTCGTTTACACTATTCAGGCTACTATCATCAAAAACTACTGGTAGTTGTCCAATGTTCCCAGCCTGGTAATTTATAGTAGGGTTCATTAAACTTAGCATTTTTAATGCAACAACCGAATTGCAAAAGGCAATAATAGAATTGAAATGAGCCAAGTCAGTATATAACGATGGCCCGGCAATGTCTGAGAGATTATACCTTTTTGCTCTGAATGCTGGTTGCCCTGAAGTCACCAATGACCACGATATAGCTGGCTGAAATTTATATTCAGGTGGATAATCCTGAGCATTTCTCTTTTCAACCTTAGCATTACCAAATACTACAGTGCCACCGTTTTCCCAATCTATAACATAATCATCATTTCCATACCATTTTCTAAATTCTCCACCTTTATTGTACGGAAACCATTTTGCGTTGGATTGTATAGCAGCAACCGAATCTATTGCAACAAAGTTAATTTTCTTATTGAATACCTCCCACCACAATCGTAAAAAACGGTTATTATCGCCTGTCATAATTCCTGTTCGAGGTGTTGCAAATTTTGAAAGAGAAATACCCTGGCTAAAGTCGCTGAGCATATTTTCACTAACCCAATAAGCCACAGGCGAGCCAGGAATTTTTGAGAAGTTCTCTTGTTTGGCGGTGTAACAGCCCATATCGTCAAAAAACCATTTTTCTTTTTGCTCAACGCTATCAACCGCACCATGTTTTTCAAATAAGCGTCTATACGTTCCAAAATAGTTATCATAATGTGTTTTTCCAATGACAAATGCTGTTGTTCCGAAATCAGAACCGAAAACGCCTCTACCAAAATGAGCCATATTAACAAAGGAATTTTCTGAAAGTATTTTCTTACGTAATTTTTCATAGCTTGATAAAAACATCCATACAGGTATGTTTATCATTGACATATATCCTTGTTTCGTACAAAAATCCAAACATTTCTCCATAAAACAAGTACTTAAATCCGACTTGCTGTCAGAATAATTCCTTTTAACAAAATCTGATAGCTCCGCTCCCATACCCGAGCTGCCCATATACGGCGGGTTGGTGACAACCACGTCGTACTTCTGCGCCAAAAGACGCTTGAAATTCCAAGTATTCAACTTCGCATCGTAACTACCGTCAAACAATGTTATCTGTTGTTCTTTTGGCAATTCTGGCATCGGTTCGAGCTTATCAACTTTCACGAGCGAACCATACTCCTCACCGTCGGGGAATCCAGCGGGGTGATAAACCTGTGGTTTTACACTTTCGCTGAAAATGCGGCGGTTATACTGTCGCGCTTTCATCATCAGTGAGAAATAAGCGAGTTGATATGCCCTACGATCGATGTCCAGACCGTAGATATTTTTCTCAAGTATTAATTTTGCAGCATCGCGGGGATTGTAGCCCTCGCTCTCGTATATCTGCATCAGCACGTCAAAGGCATAAACTAATATATGGCCACTTCCCATGCAGGGATCGATCAGGCGGATGTCCTCCGGTGACTTCACAGGCGACTCCGACCTCAAAACACGGAGTTTCTCAGCAACCTCCGGTGTTTGCTCGGCTTCGTTAAGATAGTATTTCCAGTTCACTTTCAGTGCGTCGTTCGGATGCGATTCAAGCCACAGCCGACCGAGGGAGTTTTCCACCATGTACCTCACAATCCAGTCTGGTGTGAAAAGCTGTGTCGCAGCAGGAATTTTTTCTTTAGTAATTTTAACGTTCTTTTTTAAGCCATCAAATACGGCTTGCTTCGGCTCAGTGTTGTAATACTGATACATCCAGCCGATAATCTGTACGGCATCCTTCCAGTCGTCCTCATCGATATCCTTTACAAGACGAGCGAGTACACCGTCCTGTTTGAGAATATTATTTGGTAGAAGCATTTCAGTGTAGCCGCCAAGCTTTTCAAACATCTCTGGCAATGCGTCATTCAGTGCGTTGCATTGTGTCAGCAGGAGATATCGATAAAGTTCCTCCGTTTTGTTATCATTTAGGTATTCAGACACCTTTACTTTGTCCAAACCCGGAAGAGCCAGGTGCAGCACATTTGAAAGTATTTCAGGATTAAAGTTGCCATTTGCGTCCGAAAAAACACGGATATGAGTCGGCAAAAAATCATTTACTTCCATATAACGCAATGCTACAAATCGGTTAAACCAAGTATATGCTACTTCTTCAACTGCTTGATTGTAGCCAGTTCTTTTTATTTCATCGACAAATAAACGACGTTGTCGCTTCTCGTCTGCTGAAAGTACACGTCCTGCTATAACGGATGCATTCTCATCACCATAGCCTTTTTCGTCGATACCGTATTGAAATGCACGTTGCTTCACCTGTTCTATGAGTTCATTTCGTGCCCAAATGGCATACTTCTGAATAGCGTTTTTATTCATGGTTCACATCCTCACTTAGTTAATCTGTATTCCATCATTCGATTCAAGTGTTTCATATAATTTTTTTCGTATACTATCCAGATACTGATCCACATCCTCTTGTGATGTCAATCGCTTAACTGGGAAAGCATCATAGCGACGAATTTGAGCAATTTTCTTTGGCTTTGTATATTCTTTACCTCCATCTATTGCTGGAACATCGCTCAAGATGCCTTCTATACGCTTACACACTTGATCTTTATAGTTGAGTAGCTGCGTTATCATCGCATCAAGCACAGTAAGGCTTGTTGCATCAGCAACTTTTCGCTTGAACTCAGCAAAACGATCATCTGATTTTCTCACTTCATCAGTTGCTGAACTTCCTGCAAGTGTATGCACATCTCCCATACACTGTGTAATTAATGCAAGTACTTCCTCTTTCTTTTGATCAAGCAGTACTCTGTATGCATTCTTAACACCCTGCATCAAATCTGTAAGCTCTTTAATCCAATCGTAAGGTTTCGCTTTAGCAAGTATAGAAGAAATCTCTTTAATCTTTTCAGTTGCCTCGGCATCTGTCATAAAATAATCTCGTTCATTTTGTAAATCACGTTGTAGCTTTCTGGCAGCATCAAATATAGTGCGTTGAGATTTGAAGAAGGTTTCCACTTCCTCCATATCTTCTGTACAATCCATGAGGTCATCTTGCCTTGCAATTAAGCGTGTGAGAAGGGCCACATTATCACGTTTCTGCGTTAGGATGTCGTTAATCACATCACGAGCTGCTATGACCACTTCTTTTTGCGGGTATGTGTCGATATTGTATTCATCAATAAGTTTTTCATAGTGAGCAAGTTTTGGTTCGAGCGTGTCTTTTACGAAGTTGATAAGCCCATCCTCGTCTTCAGGGATTCCCATCTGTCCGAGCCAATTGCGTAGAAAAGCAATGCTCTTACGCATCAAATCCTCACTAGGTGCAATTCTTCGACTCACCGTAGCTTTATCAATTTCTGATTTTTTACGCAAGTAACCAACCAGATTTTTATCATCTTTGGCCACGACCGCACCACCATAACGGACTTCTATTTTCTGCGAAACTATAAGTCTTGCAATAATAGCTGCTATATCCACCTCGCGCCATCCGTATGGTATAGCCTGATAACGCCTTTGTACATCACCAACTGAGACAGGGACTCGGCTTAAATAGCGTTCCTCCAGCCACTGGCTAACTTCATTCAAGGCGAACTCATTATTTGTTCCTTGGCCTGCAAATCCATTCTGTTCTGGTTCTCCATTTAATATCTGTAAAATATCCGCATCGCTTTCCCTGAACACATTAACAAAGTTCAGCTTGGAGTACACACTTTCAATCAATTGTTTTAATGATTCATCAAGCTTGGTTTTTGCCTCGCCATATTTGATTTCAACCTTTTCGCCACAGATAAAGAAGGTTCCATCTACAATTGCTTTTTCTATCTGCTTTTTAGCGCTATCTTCAAGCATACGTGCTTGCGCCTGTCGCTTACGGATAATATCCTGTATACTTTCTGGCAATTGAGATACATTCTTTTGCTTGATATACTTACGAATCTTTGCTGCGGTTTCAAGTTCTTCAAAATATTGAACTGAATTAGACAACAAAACAATGGCCTCATTGTTTGACTGTGAATCCATAATAAGCTTTGCTTCCGGAGCATTGTAATAATCACTGGCAACTGTGACAAAACGAAGTCGAACACCTCCTGTTGCCGCGCCAACGAGCGTTTCATCAATGTACTGGTCGTAAGCAAAATCATATTTATTGTATTTATATTTCTTGGAAGGGTAAATCTCCGAAAAGATCGTCTGTCCAATACTCGCTACTAGTGCTGTACTATCTACATTCGTATTTCGAATATCTATGGCGATATCTTGTTCTTCATCTGTTAAAAATGAGTAAGTGTCACCATTACGAGCTACGTAATTCTGCGCTTCTAAACGCTCCAACGACGCTGCTATTTCACGACGAAGGTTTATCTTGTCTGTTCTGATATCATCTACCATCAAAATGGAGATATTGTCAATATTTGCCTTAACATCGTCAATGTATCGTACGAGATAAAGTAGTTTTAGTACACTCACATCACGTTGTTCTAGTCCGTCATGTTTATCTGCAGCGTTCTGTGATCGGTCGATTACACGTCGTATTGGACTTTCAAGGAAAGTATGCACTGTATCGTAAAACTGTGAGAAAGGAACGATAGCATTCTCATCTTTACTTTGCACCCTCTGAGCTGCCTCTTGGAATCCTGATAGCATTGAGCGCTCACCACCAGAAAGGTGTTTACCAGAGTTGCCGTGCTTACGAATTTCTACAAGAACTTTCTGAATAATGATAAATTGATAAGGCACAAATGGATATGTAGCAGAGAACTCTGCGCCATCCGAATAACCCTTTATGTCTAACACTGCATCATTAAATGTAAAGAGATTTTTAAGAACGGCGTGCTCTTTGTCATAGACAAGGCGAAGAAGCCTATCCGCATCTTCAGTTTTTTCTAAGATACGCTTCTTTATAACTTCATCTACTGAAGCTGAAGAAAGAGATAAGCGAGTGTTGAATCGTCCTTGAATCTTAGAGAAATCATCGCCACTTATTTTAACAACAGAATCAATGGCTTCCTGGCTAGTGACCATAACCCATACTTTGCCACGGCATTTACTTCCGACTTCCTCGACAATGGATTGCAGGTTTATCATTAGATCGCCATCGTCTCCGATATACTGCCCAACCTCATCCACACAGAAGAGCAGTCGAAAATCCTTACCCTTTGAGTCGACATAGGATTTGATTTCCTCAACCAGCTGTTTAATGCTCATATCGGTATTTTCTTCACCATTAAACCAGTTCCGCGCTGCAATCTCACTCATGCCAAGAACACTTTTCAGGACGTCCACAATGTCATCTTCAAAAAACGCATAAGAAGCACGGCTCTCTAACCACGGTGCCCCATTGATTTTTTCAAAGGCCTCTCTGAATGCCGCGGTCTTACCCTGCTGATCAACAAAACGTTCAAGTTTTGCTATTTTTAAGTCCTCCCCGTAGAATCCAAGATGGTTGTAGAACACTTTGGCGAAGACTCTAAGGACAGCTGTTTTATCTTTATTAATAGGCCCTTCAATATCAATATTAAAGAGGATCGACTCTGTAGGGATATTTGTGCAACGTGCTATTGTTGCGTACATCATTGGGTCGTCAAACTTATCCTCAAAAAAATCAACAGCTCTTCTATCTCCCACACTAGCATTTGACAAAAGGTAAGACAGCATTTTAAGGAAGTGAGATTTACCACTTCCAAAGAACCCTGAAATCCAAACGCCAATTTTATCAGTAGGATGATCTATAGCTTTGGAATAGTTATCAAAAAATGTAGTGAAATGTCGGCGCAACTCCTTAGTGATGATATATTCACCAAGTTCCTGTACTAGGCTCTGCTCATCATCCTGCGCAACTTTAATGACACCATTAATGTCCCGATTAATATTCTTTTGGAACATATTTTGAATTTTCATGTGCTTCCCTCCTTAAAGTAGATTAAATGCCCGATAATAGTTCCCATCATGAAACTTATCGAACAAGATTAAACTTTGTCCGTTAAACTCCCCTGGATAGAACATTACAATCGGAATATCCGAAAATACTTGCTGCATACTATCAAGCATCTTGTGTGATCTCATAAACGGGTACACTTTTCCTATGCCTGTTAAAAATAACACGTCGCCACGTTTATGTGGCTCATATTCCATCTTGGCAAGGAATGCCTCCTGAGTAGCGATTTTCTGCAACTGAGTAAGGAGGTATTCTTTGCCCTTTTTTTCTTCCAACCCAGGTACGGAGTTAAGCACTCGCTTCTCCTCCAAAATCTCAAGCAAAATCTTGTACATATCTCTCTCAATGATGCGAAACTCATCAGAAGTTGTATTTATAAGACGCTCAATGTAACCTCGAACGATCAACTCATGCTGAGGTGCATAAGTGAAAACATGTATTCCGACCTCATTCGATAAGCCTTTATTTGCCAGAAAATTCGCATCGGAGATTCGCGCTTTTATTTTATCTAATTCTTGTTTAATGTCAGCCATAGTCACACTCCTACTTGAAACAGTTAAATGCTGAGAGGGCCAGCAAATCATTATTTTCTCTGATTCCATTTTCCAGCTCAGCGCTGATAAAAATTGGGTTCAGCTCACTTGCACTGTAGCTATCAAGCATCTCTGTTTCTATCAGGCATTTTGTCAGAACCTGTTTCAATTTCCTTAATGTTTGCTCGCTCCATGCGGCGATATCATCGTTCTGTTCTCTCAGTCGTGAGAAGAATACGTTGATGTCTTTTTTTGTGTACGAGAAATCCTGTTGGCGATACTTCTCGCCAATAAGGTCAATCATAAATTCACGGACAAGACGGTTGTAGCACATCATTGCATACAAATTTATTTGCTTTGCCACATCTATGGGCGCGTTCGCCAACTCAAATACTAATTTATCGTTTCCGAGAGCAATTATTCTCTTGTAGCAGGCACGGGCGAGACGGGATATTTCTCTCTCTGTGGGATACTGGAACAGATTATCACTTTTTATATACTCAATTATTTCGTCAATTGATTTCCCCTCGAGGTACAATTTCGAAACAATTCTTATCTCGTAAAACAGAAATTGTTCTGCGGTCAGTCCTCCATTGTATTTTAAATTTCTATCCATTCGATTTAATCACCTCGCTTACATATATTTCTTTAATGATCTTAGTCAATCTCAGCACTCTTGCCGCTATCGACCCATTCATCTACTTCTGAGATTTTGAACTTATAAAGTTTGCCAATCCTTCTATATGGAATGACGTCTTTCTTTATCCAGTTACGGATTGTGTCTTTACTAACACCTAAATGTTCAGCAATTTCCTCAAGACTTGACCACTTTTCAGGTTCGTTAGTCATTTGTATTCCTCCTATAATCGATCCAGCACTAACCACATCTTAAGTAGAACATATCTTTCGTCGATTTTCAATGTTTTTTGCTTATTTGATATGATTTAGTATGAACACACATAAAAATCCTATTCACATATTACAGCAAATCAAGCAGATTATCATTCTCATCTTTTTGTTTCTCTGCCAGTTCCAGCTTGTACTGATTTAGTACATTGTATTGTTTTTTCAAGATGAAATCCTCGCAATTAAGTGCTTCTATCAATTCATCGAAATATTCTGGTTGCTGTCGGACTTCCTCCACAACAAATCTACATACATAGCCTGCATTTTCATCTTCTACTTCTTCAATTTCTTCATCTCCATGCTTTTTGGTATATGACACTGTCTTATATTTAGGGATACGCTCAACTTCAAATTCTTCATAATAAGGAAGGTCTGCGAGCGTTGATCCACGTATCATACCCCTTCTAGTGAATCCACATATTTCTAAAGCAGCGCTTAATATAAAAGAACTCGGTTCAGCTACTCTTCGTAAAAATCTATATTCATCCTCAGACGAGTAGGTAATCTGAGGATACATCTCTTCGAGGAAAGTCCAATATCCATCTTCTTCATCGCACTTGTCAAACAATGAGTTCAAAAATGGAAGGAAAATAAATTCCTCTACTTTTTCTGTAATCATATCGTACATCATATAGAATGTGCGATCTCCGTACATCCGTCGTTGATGTCGCTCGAAAAAATCTCCCAGTCTACTTATAAACTTGTCTTTCTGTTTAGAGAAAAACAAGGCGCAGAAATACTCTTGAAAAGACCTGTGAGTGAAATGATATCTATCACCTTCAAAATACATCAGGCACAAGTTCGAACATAAATCTTCAAGAAAATCTCTTGCTGTTGTCTTATTATCATTAGCTGTCGTTCTTGCACTTAGTGCATTGTAATATCTGGCAAACTCATCAGCAGTTAATTCAAACTTCTCGTCATTGTAAGATCGGAAGCACAATTCCGCAAAATAATCTTCAAAAGCATCAACTGACAACCCAGTTTTTAATGAGCGCTTGTAAGCACCTTTACTCGCATCATGACGCTTAGCTAAAACCTCAAATGCCTCCCTATAGAATATGTGCATCTTAGAAGGCACTTCGGCAAATTGCTCAAATGTCAACAGCATAATAGTCAATAATAGTGGGTTTTCAGTAAAAGACCGATGTGTACGAAAAAGCCCCTTTTCCAATAGACTTAGAAACTTTTTTTTAATTTCTGGTTCATCTGGACGAAACTCCAACCTATCGATTAATCGCATGGCTTGTCTTGGATTAAAAGGCATCAAATACAATAAATTAAAACGCTCAAATGACACGAAGGATTGAAACGGCCTTGAAGACAGTACGTACATATTCTTTGTATACTTATCAGTCATTTCATCTAACTCACGTTCAAACCTACGTCGATACCCTGCGCTGATTTCATCTAGTCCATCAAAGAGCAGTAGACACGAACCGTTATCAAGTATTTGTTCAAACTGACTCTCAGTTAAGCTCCTATCAAATGTAACAATTTTTGAGTATGTGTATTCAAACAAAGATGCTGCATTTTCATCATAGTCTTTCAACGGAACGAAAACCGGAAACAGTTTAAGATCATCGAAATTTGCAATAGCATTTAACATGAGATGTCGCATCATCATGGATTTCCCAAGACCACCAGTACCACAAAGAATAGCAAACTTCGTATGCTGGGCAATCTTTTCAACTGTAGCATCTTCAATAATGAAGAAGTTTCGCTGTCTTGGCATACTCCGACTCTCCTGAGTTCGGCATCTGATACCGTTACACACATAAAAATCATAAAAAAGTCTTGGGTTGTCAGGATCAAGTAAAGTTTTTATCGTTTTATATCTGTCTTCAACATTGCGAAGATAAGTATAAACATCTGGCATTACGAATTTCTCAACAACTGGTTCTTCAGTAGTTGCAGCTTCCTGTGTTTCAGAATTTGAACCCTCTGATTCTTCAATAACATCGCAAAGGACCTTAATGGTTTGTGTAATACTCGAACCATCATTCCCTACATATCTTCCTTGTGCAGTTGGATGCTTCCATGCAGATATTGTTGCAGCACCAATTTGGTTATCCTTTCGCTCCGTCACGATAAACTTCCATATATCCAGAAGAAAAGCAGGAAGATAAACTTCTTCCACCTCTAAAAGTTCTCTTTTAGTGATAGCTGTACCATCTCTACCTATGATAAATCTAGTTTCCTCATTAATACTGCTATCATCTCTAATCACTTCTATAAGCCGCTTAATGAGTAAGACATCATTCTGCGCAGTTGTTCCAATGTCTATAAACTGATTACAAAATGTAGTAGCCTTATCCAATTCAGCAGTATAGTCCGTTTCTAAGCGTTCTAAAAACGCCGTAATGACTATTTCATTTTCAAACTTCAAGTCATCCGGCGTATATTCTGCACACTTTTTATAATTGGTTGTATATGTTCTAAATGTCTCGCCTGCAGGTTTTATGTAGTCAGGTTGTACAAGTTTCATGAGTCCGAACAAAACATCGGGCTCTCGAAAAATTTCAGTCGTACCTTGGGTACGCTGGCGACGCGATGCAGTAGGTTTCCTCGATTGTAGAATCTGTGTGAGGAAAGTACCGCCACATAAAATCGGATATGCAGTATTTGTCACTTTTTTTGCCTCCATAGATAACTTTTGACTTTATTAACGCTATTAACCTTATCTTTTCTAGACATTAACCCTATCAAGATTTGGATAGTTCTTGTGAGTGATTCACAAGGGCTTTTTTTATTGCCCAAAAACTAACTCAATTCATATCAAATCACACTAATTCATTTTAACACAGAAAAAATTCAATTGTCAATCAAAGGAGGAAATCAAATGGAAAACAGTACAAATCAAGGTCAACCAAAGAACAAGGACTTCTACAATGGAGCATGGCACCTAACAATTGAGAATCAAGTTGTTGAAGTCACAGAGGAAGTGTATCGAGCCTATAAGCAGCCGCTATGGGCTGAACGCAAGCGTCAAGAACGTGAGAAACGTTGCATCATTAGCAATGGAAAAGGCGGAACAAAGCGCTGTATGGAGGATTGTAGTACATGCGATAAGCAAAGAACTGGTAGTGTCCTGTCATTAGACAAGTTCAGTGATGATGGATTCGACGTACCTAGTTCAGTAAGCGTTACTGAGCTAATTGAGGACAAGTTCCTATTAGAAGATCTCTTCGCTGCACTAGATGAGCTCGACCCAGAAAACCGCCGCATTGCTGAGCTCTATAGTTTAGGAATGCCTGAACGTGAAATCGCAGAGCGTATTGGTTGTGTTCAGAAGACAATAAACAACCGCAAGATTAAGATTTTTGCCCAGCTAAGAGAAGTTTTGAAAGATTGGGAGTAATTCATTACTCAAAATGCCCTCTGGTGTCATGTGGATATCCGAGGGCATCATAAAAACTATTTTTCAAAGTCATTACTCAAACTTCTCACTTTTGTCCTGTGAAGGTTGAGGGGAACAAAACAGCCCTCGGAACGGAGGTTAAACAATGCAGAATCAAGCAGACCAAACTGACACTCAGAGCCGGGATCCTGAAATGGATGAAGAACTGGCCGATGTTCTCACCGCCATCAGCGTAGTGTCAAAGCGCCTTGCTAAGAAGCTAACCACGCTATCGCAGCAAGAGAAAGAAAAAGGAGGAAAACCAGATGGGCAAAATGAGTGAACTCTCTCTATTAGTGAAAGAGCTGAACCAATGTGGTGAAACGCTGATAGGCATATCTCAGTCTCTTTCCAGCATGTTCAGTGGTAGCGATGAACCAGCACCTGCTAAACCAGAAAATCCTGCACCAGAAGAAAAGGCCATAGCTCTTGAAGAAGTTAGAGCGGTTCTGGCTGAAAAAAGTCGAGATGGCCATACAGCAAAAGTTCGGGAGCTACTTCAAAAGTATGGCGCTGATAAGCTATCAGAAATTAATGCTTCAGATTATCCAGCACTCTTAGCAGAAGCCGAGGTACTTGGAAATGGGTAAACATGCACTTCTTTCAGCCTCTTCATCTCATAGGTGGTTAAACTGTCCTCCTTCTGTCAGGCTCAGTGAGTCTTATGAAGATAAAGGAAGTAGCTACGCTGCTGAAGGCACCGATGCTCATACACTATGTGAGTACAAATTAAGAGTTGCTCTTGGACTCCCAGGCAAGGATCCAACAGAAAATCTCACCTACTACAGTGAAGAGATGGAAGAATGTGCGAATGGCTATGCAGCTTACATTCTTGAGCTGGTAGAAGCTGCAAAAGAAAAATGCGCGGACCCGGTTGTTCTGATAGAACAAAGGCTTGACTTCTCTAAGTATGTTGAAGGCGGCTTCGGGACCGGAGATTGCTTGATCATCGCTGATTCTCAGATCCACGTATGTGACTACAAGCATGGACAGGGGATTTTAGTTGAAGCAGAAGACAATCCGCAGATGAAGCTCTATGCACTGGGTGCCCTAGAAATCTTCGATAGAATCTATGACATCGACACGGTTTCCATGACTATCTATCAGCCTCGTAGAAACAACATATCCACCCATACGGTATCTAAAGAATCCTTATACCAATGGGCTAATGAAGTTCTTAAACCCACCGCAGAGCTTGCCTTTGCTGGTGAAGGGGACTTCAAGTGTGGTGATTGGTGTGGATTTTGCAAAGCAAAGCACGAATGCCGCACCAGAGCTGAGTACAACATAGAGCTGGCCAAATACGACTTCAAGATGCCCCCTCTACTCGATGATTACGAGGTTGAAGAAATCCTAAGTAAAATCGATGGTCTAATCTCTTGGGCATCAGATATCAAAGATTACGCACTACAATCAGCGGTCAGCGGTAAGCAGTGGAACGGATGGAAGCTGGTCGAAGGACGCTCCAATCGAAGATACACTGATGAAGCTGCAGTTGCTAAAGCCGTCAGCGCAGAAGGCTTTGATCCATTTGAGCAAAAGCTTCTTGGCATTACTGCCATGACCTCTCTTATCGGTAAGAAGCGATTTGAGGAAGTTCTAGGAAGCTATATTGAAAAGCCTCAAGGGAAACCAACACTGGTTCCTGAGAGCGACAAACGTCCGCCAATTAACACAGCACATCACGATTTTAATGAAATTTAAGGAGGAAAATCATATGTCCAATAATGCAAACAAATCAAACAGTAACCCAATGAAAGTTATCACAGGTCCTGACACTCGCTGGTCTTACGCCAATGTCTGGGAAGCAAAATCCATCAACGGTGGAACCCCAAAGTTCTCGGTATCCCTCATCATTCCTAAATCAGATACTGCCACTGTAGCAAAAGTCAAAGCTGCCATTGAGGCCGCTTACCACGAAGGTGAAGCAAAGCTCAAAGGCAACGGTAAGTCCATCCCACCTCTTACAAGTATCAAAACGCCTCTCAGAGACGGAGATTTGGAAAGACCTGATGATCAAGCCTATGCTAATGCCTACTTCATCAATGCAAACTCCGCTACTGCTCCAGGCATTGTAGATGCAGACAGAAATGTTATCCTTACTCGCTCCGAAGTTTACAGCGGTGTTTACGGTAGAGCAAGCATCAACTTCTATGCCTTCAACAGCAATGGAAACAGAGGAATCGCCTGCGGTTTAAATAATCTACAAAAAGTCAGAGACGGTGAGCCTCTTGGTGGAAAGTCCAGGGCTGAGGACGATTTCGCCACTGACCTTGATGAGGATTTCCTGTCTTGAGGACAATAAGCATCGATATCGAAAGCTATAGTAGTGTAGACCTCGCCAAAAGCGGGGTCTACCGCTATATAGAATCATCTGACTTTGAGATCCTGCTCTTTGGATACTCAATCGATGGTGGCGATATCGAGGTGATCGACCTTGCCAGTGGTGAAACACTTCCTGAAGAAATACAATCAGCCCTTACTGATTCATCCATTACTAAGTGGGCCTTTAATGCCCAGTTTGAAAGAATTTGTTTATCTAAGTGGCTAGGATTACCTAATGGCCAATACCTAAGTCCAGAATCATGGCGATGTACCATGGTCTGGTCTGCATATATGGGTTTACCCCTCTCTCTTGAAGGCAGTGGCGCTGTTCTTGGTCTTGAAAAGCAAAAACTATCTGAAGGGAAAGATCTGATCAGATACTTTTGTAAACCCTGTAACCCAACCGCCACAAATGGTGGTCGGTCGAGAAATCTACCAGTCCACGCTCCTGATAAATGGTCTGAATTTAAGTCCTACAACCTTCGTGATGTCGAAGCTGAAATAGCCATCCAGGAAAAACTATCAAAATTTCCCGTGCCTGAAGAAGTGTGGAGTGAATACCACCTTGACCAGGAGATCAATGATCGTGGTGTATCCTTGGATATGCCTTTTGTAAACGAAGCAATAAAGATGGATACTCGATCTCGTTCAGAGCTACTCCAAAAAATGAAAAGACTAACGGATCTTGATAACCCTAACTCCGTTGCACAGATGAAGAATTGGTTGTCGGAACAGGGACTCGAAACAGACTCATTAGGTAAAAAAGTGGTTTCAGAACTCATTCAAGCTGCTCCACCCGATCTTAAAGAAGTATTGGAGCTTAGGCAGTCACTGGCAAAGTCCTCTGTTAAGAAGTACTCTGCCATGGAAAACGCCGTTTGCGCCGATGGTCGTGCACGTGGAATGTTTCAATTCTATGGTGCTAATCGAACTGGACGATGGGCAGGAAGAATTATTCAGCTTCAGAATCTTCCTCAAAACCACCTGCCAGATTTAGAACAAGCAAGAGCCCTTGTTCGCTGCGGCAATTTTGAGGCTTTAGAAATGCTATATGACTCCATACCCGAGGTTCTTTCTGAACTTATCCGCACCTCCTTCGTTCCTACTGCCGGTCGCAAATTCATCGTCGCAGACTTTTCTGCTATTGAAGCCAGAGTTATTGCATGGTTTGCCGGAGAAAGATGGCGTCAACAAGTTTTCGAATCTGGTGGTGATATCTATTGTGCTTCTGCTTCTCAGATGTTTGGTGTTCCTGTTGAAAAACATGGCGTCAATGGCCACTTAAGACAAAAAGGTAAGATCGCAGAACTGGCCCTTGGTTATGGCGGCTCCGTTGGCGCTCTTAAAGCCATGGGTGCTCTGGAGATGGGTCTTAATGAAGATGAACTACAACCCCTGGTTACAGCTTGGCGTACTACCAATCCAAATATAGTCAGGCTTTGGTGGGACGTAGATAAGGCTGCCATGAAAGCTGTTAGAGAACGCACCGTCACCGAAACACATGGCATCCGGTTTTCTTATCAAAGTGGAATGCTCTTTATCACCCTCCCTTCTGGAAGAAGACTCTCCTATGTAAAACCGCGCATTGGAACAAATATGTTTGGTTCAGACTGCATCACTTATGAAGGCGTCGGTGGCACAAAAAAATGGGAACGCATTGATAGCTATGGCCCAAAGTTTGTGGAGAACATCGTCCAGGCAACCAGTCGTGATCTTCTGTGTTATTCCATGCAAGCGCTCAAGAACTACAACATCGTCATCCATGTGCATGATGAAATTGTGATAGAAGCTGACATGGAAACATCGATTGAGTCTATCTGCAACCAAATGAGCCATACCCCGCCTTGGGCAAAAGGTCTCTTAATGAGGGCAGATGGTTATGAAACGAATTTCTATAAAAAAGATTAGTCCTTTTACTACTCACAGGGGAGGTTTCTGTCCTGTGAACAGTAGAAGGCACTTAAGCCTTCAAGAAATGGAGGTAATGAATATGTTTTATGTAAAGCAAACAATCAACGACACACTGGAAATCAAGGTAGAAATCCATGATGACAATGTATTCACCAACTGCCCAGATTGCGGTGTTGAAATCTGTGTGGACATCTCAGAGTTATTTAGTGATGGAGAAAGCGATCTTTATGGAACTGCGATCTTCTGTCCTGAGTGCAGCAAATCAATACTAGATGATGAAAGGCAAGGCTGATGTTATGGGAATTGATAAATTTAACGCTGAAGGTTACTACGACCCCACAGCTTATGATGCCCTAACTAAAATTGAACAGAGAGAAAAGGCCGCTAGAACCTTTCGTCCACTTGTGTATATCTGCTCACCCTATTCCGGAGATATTGAAAGAAACACCGACTCTGCCAGACGCTATAGCAGGTTCGCGGTTGTGATGGGATGTATCCCCATCGCTCCGCATCTATTTTTCACTCAGTTTCTTGATGACAGTGATCCTGATGAACGAGAACTAGGTTTGTTCTTTGGAAATGTACTGATGTCAAAATGCTCCGAGGTTTGGGTGTTTGGGAATCACATTTCCTCCGGCATGAGAGCAGAGATCAACTGGGCAAAACGCAAGAACTACCCAATTCGCTACTTTTCATCTCAGTGTAAGGAGGTTTTGTAAATGAAGATTTCTTACGGCAACAGCCGTATGGATAAAAAGTGGAAAAACAACGAGATCTCTTGGGAGGACTTTTGCATAAGAGTCAGCTCCACCATTCATACCACTGAAACTATCGGAGAATACAGAAAAATGTCAAAAGACCAGCAAGCGTCAGTTAAAGACGTGGGTGGTTATGTGGCTGGCCACCTACGGGATGGTCGTCGTAAAAAGGGAAACGTACTGTGCCGATCCATGATCCTCCTTGATATGGATTATGGCAAGCCTGGTATTTGGGATGACACCATCGCCCATCTTCCATATAAGTGCTGCGCTTACTCTACCCATAAGCACACGCCCGAATATCCTCGAATCAGACTTGTTATTCCACTCTCTCGTGAAGTGAGTGAGGCTGAGTATCCCGCTGTGGCAAGAATGGTGGCCAAGGAAGTCGGCATTGATCTCTTTGATGACAGTACCTATGAACCCCATCGATTGATGTACTGGCCCTCTACCTCGCAAAACGGAGAATTTCTGTACAAAGAAAAAGACGGAGATCTCTTAAATCCAGATGATTACCTGGCCAAATATGATGATTGGCAAGATGCATCTACTTGGCCAGTGTCCTCTCGTCAGTCAGAAGTTGAAAAACAAAGTATCGCTGAACAAGCTGATCCACTTTCCAAACCGGGAATTGTTGGGGGTTTCTGTAGGACCTATAGCATCACAGATGCCATCTCAACTTTTCTATCTGATGTTTATGAGTCTTCATCTATGTCAGGACGATATGACTACATCCCCGCTGATAGCGCTGCAGGTGTGGTGGTTCATGATGACAAGTTTGTCTACTCCCACCATGCCACGGATCCCTTATGCGGAAAGCTCCTCAATGCCTTTGACCTTGTTAGGCTCCACCATTTTAGAAACCTTGATGATAAGCATCCAGAAGAAACACCTATCACCAAGCTTCCTTCCTACAAGGCTATGACAGAATTTGCATCAAAGGATGAACAGGTGAAGCTTCTCTTGGTTCAAGAAAGACAAGCTCGTGCAGCAGATGATTTTGATGATGAAGATACAGATTGGCAGAAAAGATTGGAATATGAACCCCGGTCTACTGTTCTAAAAAACAATCTGCACAACATCACGCTTATTCTACAGAACGACCCAAATCTACAAGCACTGGTATTTAATCAGCAGCTTGATGGTATGGAAATCAAAGGTAGCGTCCCTTGGAACCATCCTTCAAAGTACTGGAGGGACGCTGATGATGCGCAGCTTATCAGCTATATCGATTCCAACTACGGGACCTTCTCACAAAGAAATTATCAAATTGCAGTCGCCAAAGTCACCGACGATAGGTCCTACCACCCCATTCGAGAATACCTGGACTCTTTACCTGAGTGGGACAAGGTACCAAGACTAGATACCTTGCTCATTAATTATCTCGGCGCTGATGACAATAAGTACGTCCGTGCTGTTACAAGAAAAACCTTGTGCGCGGCCATCAGTCGTGTTCAGAATCCTGGGTGTAAATTTGACTCCATGCTCGTCTTAAACGGGCCGCAAGGCGTCGGTAAAAGTACACTCATCTCAAAGCTCGCTGGCGAATGGTTCTCCGACAGCTTAAATCTTGGAGACACCAAAGACAAAACAGCTGCAGAGAAACTTCAAGGTTACTGGATTCTGGAGATTGGTGAGCTGGCAGGTCTTAGAAAAGCTGAAGTGGAAACTCTGCGTTCCTTCCTCTCAAGGCAGAATGATATCTACCGTGCGGCTTTTGGAAAACGTGCAACCCCTCACCAGCGCCAGTGCATCTTCTTCGGTACCACCAACGCAGAGTCCGGCTACCTTAGAGATACAACGGGAAATCGTCGTTTCTGGCCTGTGAAGACTCCCGGTGGTGGCAGTAAACACTCCTGGCAGATTACCGCTGAAGAGATCCAGCAGATTTGGGCTGAGGCTCTGGCATACGTCAAGGCTGGCGAAAAACTCTATCTGGACTCCTCCATGGAGCAACTGGCCAAGGCTGAACAACGTGATGCCATGGAGTCCGATGAGCGTGAAGGCTTGGTAAGAGAGTATCTTGATACACTTCTCCCTGATGATTGGGAACAGATGGATCTCTTCGAAAGAAGAAATTTCTTAAGTGGAGTTGAGCTTGGCGGCATTGGTCGCACTGGTACCAACAAGCGACAAAGCGTCTGCAATATGGAAATCTGGTGTGAGTGTTTTGGGAAGGATCGGTCAAATCTTAAGCGCACCGACTCCAATGAACTCTCTGCAATTCTCATAAAACTTGACTGGGAACGTCTACCGAAAAAAGATAGAACTACCCTTTATGGGCCACAGTACATGTTTGTTCCTAAGTCTGTTCCCAGGTCTGTTCCTGGAAACAGCTAATTCTAGGAACTGTTCCTGGAACAGGTTTTGTTCCTGGAATACTAGGATAGGAACACTTTCAGGAACACCCCAAAGGGGCCGCCGCTAGGCCCCCACATAAGTTTTGTTCCTGTGTTCCTAATATCTTTATCTAATTAGAAATATAAAAAATAATACCAGTAAGACTCGAAATACGCACATTTGCGCGCGTAAGGGATTTCTGGGTTATAGGAACAGCTTAACTAAGGAGGTCAATGAAATGAAAAATAACGAAGTCAACTCTGCATATATTGCCAGGTGTCAAAGGCAACTGAAAAAATGGAATGCTCCACTGGATGGTTGGTACTGTGATGATGTGATTGATATTGAAGAAGAAAACTCTAGTGATAGCCTTTATACCTGTGAACTTTGTGGTTGCAGTAGAGTCAGATTTGTTCATGTGATGCATCATGATGATTACTTTGAAGACATAAAGGTTGGCTGCATATGTGCCGGTATCATGGAAGGCGATGTCCTTGCTTCTAAAGAACGTGAGCGTCTCATGAAAAATCGGGCAAAACGAAGAGGTAACTTCCCAAACCGTAAATGGAAAGAAAACCGCTATGGTGGTTTTAGTCTTAAATACCAAGACAACTGGGTCAACATTCAGCAAAGCAGATTCAACAAGAACCACTATGGAGTCAGCTGCAATGGAAAATCCATCTGGAAACATAAAGGACGTCCGATCACTAGCTTTCTAGCTGCTACCTACGCCGCCTTTGACCTTGTGGATCCAGTAGAAAGGATCTATGAGCTATGAATGAAAAAGCCATTGAGCAAAAGTTAGTACTCGCCGTAAAAAGCATGGGAGGCATTGCACCAAAGTTTGTCAGTCCAGGTTTTGATGGCATGCCGGATAGGTTAATCCTTCTTCCCGGAGGTAGCGTTGCTTTTGTTGAAGTCAAAGCACCTGGGAAGAAGCCTCGACCTTTACAACTGGCTAGACATAAGCTCCTTCAGGGTCTTGGATTCAAGGTTTATGTGCTTGATAGCCTAGAAGGAATAAAGACAATATTATCCGATATGGGAGGTGATGCCAAATGAAGTTCATACCACATGATTATCAGCAGTACGCAAGTGCCTACATCGAGAACAATCCTATTGCTGCCATATTTCTTGATATGGGCTTGGGTTAGGAAAAACTGTACTGACCCTCACCTCCATAAGCAATTTACTCTTTGACAGCTTTAAGGTTCATAAAGTTTTGGTGGTTGCACCTCTTCGTGTTGCAAGAGATACTTGGCCCCAAGAATTGGAGAAATGGTCACACCTAGATCACCTCATCTGGTCTGTGGCTGTTGGTACTGAAACAGAAAGAAAAGCTGCACTTATGAAGAAAGCCGATATCTACATCATCAACAGAGAAAACTTTCAGTGGCTTGTGGAGGACAGCGGTCTCCCTTTTAACTATGACATGGTAATTATCGACGAGCTTTCATCATTTAAGAATCACAAGGCTAAGAGATTTAAAGCCCTGATGAAAGTTCGTCCCCACATTAAAAGAATGGTGGGTTTAACCGGTACTCCGACAGGAAACGGACTCATGGATTTATGGGCTGAGTTTAGGCTTCTGGATATGGGTAAACGCCTCGGAAGATTCATAGGCAAGTATCGAGACGACTACTTTATTCCAGATAAGCGTAATGGCCAGATCATCTTTAGTTACAAGCCTCTACCCTTTGCAGAGGATGCCATCTACCGACAGATTTCAGACATTACCATATCCATGAAATCCACTGACCATTTGAAGATGCCAGAACTCATTAGTTCAGAGTATCCAGTAAAGCTCTCAGAACCAGAACTTAAACGCTATGAAGAATTAAAGCGTGACCTGGTCCTTCAGCTTCCCGGTGGAGATATCACCGCTGCTAATGCTGCTTCTCTTTCTGGTAAACTGTCTCAAATGGCCAATGGAGCTGTCTACTCCGATACCCAAGAGATTATAGGGATTCATGACAGAAAGCTTGATGCATTAGAAGATCTAATCGAAGCCGCTAATGGAAAACCCGTCCTGGTTGCCTATTGGTTTAGGCATGATCTTGAGCGCATCACAGAAAGGCTGAAACAAAATAAAATAAAGTTCTCTCGCCTTGATTCTTCTGAAAGCATTAGGAGCTGGAACAGTGGTGAATTACCAGTAGCTTTAATCCACCCCGCTTCTGCCGGACATGGACTTAATCTTCAACAGGGCGGTTCCACTCTCATTTGGTTTGGTCTTACTTGGAGCCTGGAACTCTACCAGCAGACCACTGCCCGTCTATGGAGACAGGGACAAACAGAAAATACCGTCGTTGTTCAACACATTATTACCAAGGACACCATCGATGGCCGTATCCTTAAAGCACTCAGAGAAAAGAACAGCACCCAAGCTGCACTAATCAATGCCGTAAAGGCAGATCTGAAAATCTAAGACAACCTATGACAATCCTCGCCAATCCGAGTGAAATCTAAAATATTCGGAGGGCTGATATGAATAAACAAACCGCAAGAGAATACTTCTCAAAAGCTTATCGCATTGACCATCGGATCCGTAGCAAGTTTGAGCAATTGGAATCATTAAATGCACTGGCAACAAGAGCCACATCGACTTTGAGCTCAATGCCAAGAAATCCGAACCGCTCAACATCAAAGATGGCTGATGTAATTGCCAGAATCATCGACCTGCAGGAAGAAATCAATCAGGACATCATTCATCTTGTAGATACTAAACGTGAAATTATGACCATCATCAAGTCCATAGAAAACTCTGAGTACCAGACGCTTCTTGAGAAGCGCTACCTTTGTTTTCTAACCTGGGAAAAGATCGCAGTGGATATGTGCTACACCATCCACCATCTCTACAAAATGCATAACGCTGCCTTGGAAGTTTGCAGTAAGATTTTAAACCAGGATACCTAAAACCATAGAATGATACCCACCGCATGTGATTATATGTAAAATGGAGGTTACTAAAAATGAGCTACCGTGAAGCTAAAAAAGACAACATCAGAATCTCAAAAGCTGGAAGGATGACCTACTACTTCCCCCACTGCCGCTTCTGTGGTGATGAAGTAAGATCCTTAAACTATCTCCGGGACAGACACTATGTCTGCAAGGAATGTAAGCCCCACAAAGAAATTCTATTGAAAACAGGTATCTTTGATTAGATGGATACCAATTAACATAGAATGATACCTACGATGTGTGCTTATATATAAAGTGAGCCACAATGTAAACAAGCCTTCTTGGGACCACCCCACGAGGGCTTTTCTTATGCCCAAAGGAGGTGAACCCATGCCATACAAACCTAAGCGTCCTTGTGCTTACCCAGGCTGCGGTCGGCTTGCAGACAGCGAGCAATACTGCGCTGAGCATAAGAAGGTGGTGACAAAACGCTACAACCAGTACCAACGAGACCCTGCGTCCAACAAGCGCTACGGCAGGTCCTGGAAGCGTATCAGGGACCGCTACATCAAAGCCCATCCTCTTTGTGAGGAGTGTGAAAGGAATGGAAAGATTAAAGCTGCTGAAGAAGTCCACCACATCCTCCCTCTCTCCAAAGGCGGTGGCAATGAAACGAGTAACCTGATGGCCCTTTGTAAGTCATGTCACTC
>JUEG02001196.1_pt1 | contig 38751 bp, 54 predicted proteins | sample 432341 | NCBI WGS metagenome assembly JUEG02 (sample SAMN02953476, study PRJNA257561) | rock porewater metagenome | biome: terrestrial; feature: Opalinus Clay rock; material: porewater; isolation source: Opalinus Clay rock BIC-A1 borehole | place: Switzerland: Mt Terri URL, St-Ursanne ... | reverse complement strand
TTTTCTCTGCCACCCATAACCCTACGTCGCGTTTTTCTACTGTTATGCCACATAATAAAGAGAAAACTACTTTATACCATTTTCACGAGCAAAAATTAAAGTACATCTATGGATTGGTGATTTTTAAGGGTTAAGACAACCCTTTTCTCATATCGCCAGAAAATCAATATATGGTGTCTTATCGCTTGAAAAATCGCTATATGTTGTGGTTTTTATCTCTTTCTATTAAAGTACATTCGAACCACACACTCCACATGCCCCGAGACGAGGATTCGGATAACGCTTTGGTTTATTATTGTTTACCTTTATCAAATCCATTTTTTCTTCAAGAAAACAAAAATAACCCTCCCTTTGCTTCATAACAAGATAGGAAATATCAAAATGGAACATCCTCATAATATTCTATCCAATCCTCTTCTGCTCCAGCATCACAGTAATAACCACATAAATCATTTGTCAGCTTAACACCGCAATATGTTCAGGATGCTCAGGATGTTAATAAGAACACGTACTAGTCACTCATTTCAGTTCTTTCATTAGCTTTTTCCCTCGACTGATGATAGATGGAATATTTCTCGTCATCTGCGATTCTATTATCTTCAATGTTTTTTGCTTAAGCTTTGGATGTTTTATAGAGATGGTTGCCAAGGCTTGTATTGAGTTCACTACTACAATTCTACTTTTCTCGTTCTTTATCCATTCAGATAGCTTTGAAAATACCAATTCTGATTCTTCATCGGTAAGTTCTAGGTATGATAGCATTAAGGCGATATGCCATTTTACTTCCTGTTGTACAAAAAGATCAAGTGAAGCCAATATTACTGTCTTATGCTTTTCTAATAATGAAGGATGTTTGCATGATACTTTTTCTGCCACATCGGCGCTACGCATGCGAATCAGAGGATCATCGTGAAATATCCCCTGAAATATTTGATCGAATAAACCAGCATCCTTTCCTATAGTTGCGACAATTTGATTTGCTTTACCAATCGAACGTAGATCCCCACCGAGCAAAGAATCTAAAATGCAACTGATTTTTCTCATTTTCAACCCTTTCATAAAGCATTTTAGCTATTTCAACCTTATACATTACGATCATTTTAGCTTGGAAGCTTCTGTTTTTCTGGAATCTAACAAGTAAATCTCCCAGTGCGTTACAGTTATTCCACATGGTGTTATTAGGAATATGTAATTATCTGAGTGTTCCATAATATCTCCTTACTTTTTATTTGCCAAAGATACCCCTATCGCAATGCTCATAGCTGGCATCGCCAAATACCTTAATCCAATCTGTGCAAAATAATTAGGAATCGGCATCCCGGACATCGGGATCAATACAATCATATCTGGTACTGATTTTCTTGAAATAAGATACCAGCAGGAAAGCAGCCGAGACAGAAGCCACAACAATCATGATGGACTTGAACAGGAAAATGTCTATGGTGAGCTTTCCTTCTTTTATCTTCATATTCCAGAATATGAAACCCAGTCCCTCTCCCAGTCCAAAAAGCATAGGTTCAGAGAACTGGACTCCGATTTGGCTTAGCAATGGTCCGGTGGCTGTTGTTTCACAATGTTGGCCAATAAATGGTTTAATATTCTTAATTACATGCGCCATAATATCACCTCTTTCTTCCATCCATATAAATTCTTTTTACTTTATTATACAAGGTTTAACATGACAACAGTATGTCATATTAAAAATAATTGTTTAGTCCTTCTTTAAATCTTTGTTGAATCAGCTCCCGAATATGTTGAGGTTCTATTACTTCACACCATGGTCCAAATGACATTACATATCCATAAATCCATTCATTTTTAGGAAATTTAACTGTTACATTTAGGTTTCCATCATCATTCAAGGTAATAGCCTCATGACAAAATTCATCGTATACTCTATTTGAAACATCTTTAGAAAATTTTAATTTTAAAGTAATCGTATTTTCATTTAAAAACTCAACATATTGTGCCTTTTGCTCTTTTTTTGTAAAGGTCTGCTGTGTTAACTCTATATTCTTCATTCTAATAATTTTAAAAGTTCTAAAATCTTGTTTCACAGTACAATATGCTTTCAAATACCATGACTTTTCTTTGAAAAGCATTTGCATAGGCTCTACAATCCGCTTACTTCTTTCATTATTTGTGTTTATGTAATCGAAGGTAATAATGTTTGAAGATAAAATAGCTATCTTCAACTGATTGAATTTTTCCCGTTCCATGTAATTACTACCCCAATGCGAGAAATCTACATCAATCCAGTTTATATTGTTTTTTGCAAATAATATAGAAAGTTTTTTAAGCACCGGTTCAACGTCCGGACCATGTAGAGCATTTAAGCCTTGGAGGGACGATAAAATATCAATCTGCTCCTTATCCGAAAGCATCGATTTGTTAAGCACAAAGTTATCAAGCAAACTAATGCCTCCACCTTTTCCCTTGTTGGTATACACTGGTATACCTGCTGCACTAAGTCTATCGATATCACGATAAATAGTCCTCTGAGAAACTTCAAAATTCCGAGATAATTCTTTAGCGGTTACCGTCTTTTTATCAAATAAAATATATACAATTTCAAGAAGTCTATTAATTCGCACTCTTCATCACCCAAATTTATTATACCACGAATATATGACAATATAGTGTCATATTAAAGATTCTCTCATATTAAAGAAAAATCTGCAGGCAAATCTATATAACATTATTTGCCTGCAGCTCCAATCAGTTATTATATACTTACTAGCTTTCATTTTCACCTTTTGACACTTTTATAAAATATGAAGTTCAACCCTGTAATCCCGCGAGGCAAGCTCTATTACTTTTTCAATTACACAATCTCTGGGCTGAAAGTCATCGGTCTTTCTTTCGAAGATAGCTTTGGTCTTTAACATTTTTCCTTCCCTCCTTATGGCTTAATTGTAAATCTTGAAATTCAGACTATCCTCCTTTAAATTCTTGTTGGCAAACAAAAAAGCCATCCCTTTTTCGAGATGACTTCTGTTTCAATATTATTCTGTTGGCTACATATTCTGAGTAAAATCTGACAAGCCTTTGCGCTCCTGCTTCACGCCATGGGCAAGAGCCAATGCCTTTTCCCATGTTTTTTCTGCCTCATACTTGAAAAACTCATACAGAGGATTCAGTTCCTCGGTTTCATCATACTTTTGCAGGCACTCATAATACAAACGCTTATCCTCGTCATAGACGATGAGGGGCGGGTGATTATGTGTCATGAGATAGTAATTCATAAGCGTCCTGCCTACACGTCCATTACCGTCTGCGAAGGGGTGGATATACTCAAACCTTGCGTGAAGATAAGCGGCAGCTTTTAAGACATCCTTCCCCTTATACTCATTTACTTCTGCAATCAGTTCCGTCATGTCCTTTTCCACATTTTCCACAGCGGAGCCGACTTCATGGATACCGGTAACATAATCGTGCTTTTTAAACTCGCCTGGTCGCTCCTCATTTGTAATATATCTGCGTTCATCATAGGTCCCGCCAGTGAGAACCTTGTGAATTTCTTTAATCAACTCTATGCTGAGAGACTCCTTTTTCACGATTTTTTCTTTTAAAACCTCATAGCACAACTTTTGATTTTGCTGTTCAAACATGGCACGGGGACTCCCGGTATAGTTTAAAACCCTACCGTTTTCAAAAATCTCCCTTGTATCGTGATAGGTGATTTCTTCATTCTCTATTTTCCCGGAATGAAATGCAAACAGGATACGGAAGCTGTCAAGGTATTTATCTAAATCGTAGACGGACGTAATTTTATAGGACTGCCATAGTTCAACAGCCCGGTTATATTTCTCCAAGCACATCCCTCCTTCTTAACATTGTTTGTATCATTATACCACAATTTTAATTGACTTAGACAAAATTCCAAGGACTAAGAGCTGAAGGTTCATTTTCAACAAAACGATTCACTATCGGGAACCGTCCATTTTTCTAATCCACAGCATGGTTTTCACTCTGCTTCTGGCAAATAGTTTCTTGGGTTTTGATTTTTACCGTTTACTCGTACCTCAAAGTGCAGGTGAGACCCGGTGCTTCGTCCTGTGGAACCGACCTGTGCAATGATGTCGCCAGCTTTGATCATCTGCCCCTCGGTGACGAGAATTTTAGAGCAGTGGGCGTAAATAGTGATGAAACCGCCGCCGTGATCAATGGCCAGATGATACCCATAGCCAGTGGTCTTGTAACGAACAAACTGCACCGTACCATCAAGTGCTGCACGGATCGGTGTCCCTTTAGGTGCGCCCATGTCCAATCCTGAGTGCCCTTTACTTTGTCCGGTGAAGGGGCCCTTTCTATAGCCATATTCCGAGGTAACCATGCTGGGCCAGTTTTCACCAAGAGGAGAACAAAAGCCATCTACTCCGATAAAGGGAGCATCAGATAGGGGCAGCCCGCTCACCCACTCATCAAATTTTTCTCCATAGGTGGGGACACTGCCTCCATAGTTAATGCGGTAATAAATCTCTGAGGCGTTAGCCTGATCCTCATAGGTGATCGTTCTGCCGAAAGTGATCTCAATGTTTCTGTAGATTTCCGGCAGTGATTTAAGCGGCACAACCACAGTATATTCTTCCTCCGATGTTGTACCGTCACCATTGTCTACCGTTCGGGTACGAGTTTCATAGCGGACGAAACAGTCAGCAAAAGCACGGTAATCCGAGCTACCCATCCGCAGATTTTCAGCGCCGAAAAACAGAGAATAAAAAATTGCCTTAACCCTTGTACTATCGATGCTCCCTTCCTCCATCTGTGAGGATATGTCAGAGATGGCAGTGTCAAGCCTGGTGAAGCTGTCCCACATATCCCTAATATAGACAGCGTAATCCTCCGGCATTTGGGAGGAAATCGCACCACATGAAGGCATAAGTCTATGGCTGCATTGTTATGATCTGCTGTAGCAGAAAGCAGACTTACAATCATCACGATGGCTAAGATAAGAGGTGTAAGGATGGCAGCTATGAGGACACCGAGGATTTTCCATGTGTGCTTGTCGGTTGCCGCGACAACCGCCGCTTTAACAGCAAGGACAATGGTAGCCGGATCAGCCATACCATCACCACCATTTCAAGCCAAACAGATTTTCCTGTTCCGTTTGTTGTTCCCTGGCAAGCCCGATAGATTTTTCCACCGCGGTTTTGGCTATCCAGAACTGAATAGGTATCATAGCTGCCTCCGTCATGGAACAGCCGCGTACCGAAATACTCAGACAGCACCTGTCCTGCTCTTTGTCTTGAGAGTCCTGTCATTTCAATTTCGATTCCAAAGCGTTGATTTTTCATAGTCAGCCTCCTTACCGGCCGCCAGCACTTCCGAACAATCGTGCTTTATGCTCCGGAGTCTGCACCATGAGGTTATACCGCTCGTTGCCGCATTTGTAGGGATACACTTCGCGCTGAGGATAGCGGATGAGGTTGTATTCGCTCTGCTCAAGCTACAGGGTATCAACGTAGAACTCAAATCAATATTTGCAACATTCAACGTAGTCATAACCTCCTTCCTTTGAAAAATGAGTATAAAAAATGCCGCTGGTGTGTTCCCATCAGCGGCATTTTAATCGAAGATTAAGTTTTTTAGATTACGTTATAGCCTTGTTACTATAAGTGATAATAGAATAATGTGAATTAGTAATTCAATTAAAACATTATCTCACTAAGATAATAAAGCACTACATAACCTATCTACTCCTTCGCCAATTTCTTCATGTGTTAAATTTCCATACCCCATAATGACTCTATTTTTATGCATACCTTTTTTAATAGTATGGATTTCAACCGGGTAAATTCGGACTCCATGTTCGAGGATTTTATCAACTATATGATTAGAAAAATTAACATCTTTAAATTCAGCAGTTAAATGAAGTCCTGTAGCATCTCCAATAATTTTAACTTTGTCCTTAAAATTCATCTTTAAACACGCTATAAGCATTCCTCGACGTTTTTGATAAATTTTTTTCATTTTACTTATGTGACGTTCCAAGTAACCTTCTTCAATGAAACGTGCAAGAATAAGCTGTTCTATTGAGGGCGTATGCAAATCAGTAAACCATTTAAGGTCACGGCAACGTTCTATAAGTGATGATGGAAGAACTAAATATCCAAGGCGTAATCCAGGAGATAAAATTTTACTGAATGTTCCAATATAAATGACACGGCTTGGTTCCAATCCCTGCAATGAGCTAATTGGTGTCCCTTTATAGCGGAATTCACTATCATAATCATCCTCTACGATATAACATCCTGATGCTTGAGCAAATTGAATTAGTTGAATACGCCGTTGGATATTTAAAATCCCCCCTATTGGAAATTGGTGAGAAGGTGTCACAAAAACAAAGCTAGGCTTCTTATCTATGGGTATAAGCTCAGTTCTCATTCCGTGTCCGTCTACAGGTATAGGGTACAAAGAAGCCCCTGGTGAAGAAAAAATGGTTTGGATTTCATGAGTTATAGGGTCTTCAATTATAACTTCATCACCCGGCAAAAGCAAAAGTTTTGCAATAAGAGATAATGCTTGGGTCGCTCCTGTTGTAATAACCAGCTGGTCCGGATGACAGCGAACCCCTCTCGTTCTTAATAAGTAACTGGATAAAATACGTCTTAATTCAAGACGTCCCTCTGGCGTATTATACCCAAAAACACAACTTGGGCTTTCATCATAAACTTGGCGGGATAGATTAGCCCATTTTTTTCGGGGAAATAAATTTAGGTCAGGGATTCCTGAACGGAAATCAATCAAGTCATCTCTATCTTTTTTTGAGTCAGTAAATAGATTAATTAGCGGCAAAGGCTGCTCTATCGAAGGTTCTTCTAATAAAACACCCTCAGCAACATAAGTGCCTGAACCTTTGCAGCTTATAATATAACCCTCTGCTAACAATTGGTCGTATGCTTCTAAAATAACATTTCTTGAAACTTGCAAATCTAAAGCTAACTCACGAGTAGAAGGAAGCTGTTGTCCTGCCTGTAGTTCTCCACGTAGAATTCGCATTCGTATTTGCTCATAAACCTGTCTAATCAAAGGTATATATGATGATTTATCAATTGGTATCCAAAGCATGTTAGCTATTGCCTCCTTAAAAGTGGTACCATAAAACAATTTATAATTGGCACTACATTAAACCACTTTGTAATGTTATTATACTTAAAAAGAGCTATGAAGTATACCAATGATAATTTTTTTGTCAGTGTACTTTCAAAATTCAGATCTCAAAATTTATAAAAGTGAAGGAGTAAGTGTTATGGAAAATAAAGAACAAGTGACAAAATGTGTAATCGTTATTAATTCAGATTTACCTCTTGGTTTAATAGCAAATACAGCAGCAGTATTAGCTCTTACCTTGGGCAAAAGAATAGATGGCATAATTGGACCAGATGTTTTTGATGCTTCTGGACGATGCCATGCTGGTATTACTACTACCCCTATTCCGATATTAAAAAGCGACAGTGTAAAGATTAAAGAATTGAGAGACAAAGCAGCTACAAGTGATTTCTCCGATCTATTAGTTGTAGATTTTTCAAATGCTGCTCAAACTACAACAACTTACGAGGCGTACACAGAAAAAATCTCAAGCTTCACAACGGATAATTTAGAATACTTGGGAGTCGCTATTTACGGAAATAAAAAGAAGGTTAACAACTTAACAGGAAGTTTACCACTTCTAAGGTAAACCTTTGGGAAGGCGGTCTTATATGGAACTAAAAAGAACTTTAGGTTTCAAAGAAGCAACTGCCCTTGGTATTGGAGCTATGGTAGGTGCTGGTATTTTTGTCCTTAGTGGTGTAGCAGCAGGAAAAGCAGGGCCAGCCGTAATTGTTTCTTTTACTTTAGCTGCCACACTCGAAATCCTTTTGGGCTTATGCTATGCTGAGCTGGCGTCAAGATACCCAAAAGCCGGTGGTTCCTACGAGTACGTTCATAAAACATGGGTAATTTATTAGGAACAATAATTGGATGGGCTTATTGGGGTGCATGGCTTGCTGCAAGCAGCTTTGTTTCACAAGGATTCGGTAACTATTTGCACTCATTAACAGATGCCCCTCCAGTACTCAGCGCTGTAATTCTTCTGATAGCATTAGGAATTCTCAATATTTTGGGGATTAAATTTAGTGGTATTGTTCAAGTTCGAGTAGTTTTTATTGAAATCATTTTGTTACTAGTTTTTTTTACTACTGGCTGGACACATGTAGATTATAGGCTATATACACCATTTGCTCCGAATGGCATCGAAGGAATTTTAGGTGCAGCATTAGTTGGTTTCCTTTCGATGGTCGGCTGGGATGGAATTGTAGCAGCAGGAGAAGAGATTAAAAATCCTAGACGTACTATTCCTATGTCTATTTTTACCTCAATTCTAACTGTTCTCCTACTTTATTTAGGAATGCTCTACGTATCTATCGGAGTTGTTTCCTGGAAGGATCTTGGGGCCTCCCCGGTACCTATATCGTTGGCGAGTCAGCAATTTTTAGGAGATTTCGGCCCTATTCTAGTTAACATGGTAATTGTAATTGCTCTGCCTGCAACTGCAAACGCCTTCATTCTTTCTATATCAAGGACTGCTTTTGCCATGGCACGTAATGGCCTTTTACCAAAAATATTCTCATTTATCCACCCACGTTTTGAAACACCGGTATGGGCTGTCGTGTTAGGAGTGTGTATACAGGTACTGTTTACTATCTTTAGTTCTATAAATATTGCAGTATCAGCAACTGGATTTTTATATCTGCTCACATTTATTTTTACAATGATAGCTTTCTTTATCTCAAGACGGAAAACACCTTTGGAAGAAAGGGCAAAACATTTTCAAGTTCCTTTTTACCCGGTTGTGCCAGTGTTAGCTTTAGGTATTTGTTTGGCTTTATTGGTTCCTATAGGGAAATCTGGATTTCTTGCAGGTATTATATGGTTACTTATAGGTCTGGGACTATTTCTTCTACGGAATAATGTGATTAAACAATTAGCTGCCAATCGAAATAAAATTACTAAGGAAAAACTCATTACTTAATAATTATATGGCATAGAACTAAGCAACTATATTATCTTAATGTAAGACATCAAATTATTACAAGAACTAACTGCAAATAAACGTCAGATTATTCCTAGTACTGTTATTATATATAGTAACTATTTGCATTCCTTAACATCCTATTTTTGCTAAAACTATTGACCTTTTCAGGTCTTTTTTTTATTCTATAAATAAATATTTAGAAAGGAAAAGGGAAGAACCATCCAGCCTCACAAGCACGGGTTCTTCCCTAAGGGTTATCCGTAATCGGATAAATCCACCTAATGCTTATGATAAGACTATTTTTAAATTTATGCAAGTGTTTTCAGATGGCAAAGAACAATAATGATTACCAAATTTATCTCACTTATACAGCTAATGCTAATCCTAAAGCTGTTCCCTGTCCTTTCACCTCTTGTGGTGCTAAGGGAAACTATTATAGTTGTGGCAGTTATACAAGGTCGTTAATCTGTTATACAGATGGTCATGTGGAGCGATACGAAGTAATTATTGATCGTATTGAATGTATTTCGTGTGAACATTCACATGCCATTCTTCCATCCATCATTATCCCATATTCACCTTTTAGCTTTCACTTTGTTATTTCTCTACTTTATGCTTTTATAACACACAAATACAATTCCGTTAAAGAATTATGTCTTGAATATGATATTTCTATATCCACGCTTTATCGCATTTACTATCGCTTTATCGAAGATAGAAAGTTGATGCTTGGTATGATGAAGGCTGCAACTGCACAAGCAAAAAAACTATTGGATGTTCTTGCTAACAGTAATTTTTCTTTAACAGTTGATTGCCTACTTCATGATTTTTACAGGAGTAATCTTGTCTCATTTCTGCAGGCCAGATGCAGGATACGCCTAATTCGGCATATCCAACACGATACTCGCACTTCATCCCCATAGCTTGGAAATCGACTATGCCTAAGCCTCATGCTACACTCATGGCAGGAGGTGATTTTACAATGGAACTAAAGAAAAAATTCATTGAAGAGGCATCTATACGGCTTGCATTAATCCAGCCGTCTTATAATGAAACCTATCCCGATGTCTCAAAGCAAGCGTATTATTTTCGTGTTACAGAAAAACCAATTAAAATGCCTGATGGTAGAGAAGTAAGATATTCTCCCGGAACACTGGCTTGTTGGGAGTCTGATTATCGCAGAGGCGGTTTTGATGCACTCATCCCAAAAAGTAGGTGTGATGCAGGTAAAAGCAGGCGTCTTGATGAGGATGCAATTGCAGCCATTTATCGTATTCGTGAGGAATTCCCAAGAATTAATGCTAAGGAAATCCATCTTAAACTGATTTCTGATGGTATTATTAATCTTAAGGATGTTTCTCTTTCCACCGTTCAACGTTATGTAAAGAACCACAATCTCAAGGGAGCCGCCTGCCCTGGGATTAAAGACCGCAAAGCCTTTGAGGAGGAATTTGCCTGTGGTATGTATCAAGGGGACTCTTTATATGGTCCCTATATTGTAGAAAACGGTATGCGTCGCAGAACCTATCTCATTATGTTATTGGACGATAAAACTCGGATGATTGTAGGTGGTCGTTTTTTCTATCATGACAATGCCTACAACTTTCAGAAAGTACTTAAAGATTCTATTGCAACCTTCGGCCTTCCGTCAAAAGTCTATTGTGACAATGGCTCACCCTATAAAAACGAACAACTTTCTCTTATATGTGGAAGCCTTGGCATTATACTCTTGCATACACCTGTAAGAGATGGCGCTAGTAAAGGTAAGGCGGAACGGAATTTCAGAACGCTAAGGAGTAGATTTTTAAATGTTCTTGATGCATCAGAAATTTCATCCCTTGAGATGTTAAATTCAAAACTCTTTGAGTACATAAGGAAACATAACACCACCGTACACAGTGCCACTGGGCAAACGCCATCCGAGAGTTATTTGGGAGATATTTCCCATATAAAAACCCCCTTAAGCTCAGAATGGCTTAATGAATGTTTTATGAATCGTGTTCATCGACGCGTGAGAAATGATGCCACTGTAGCAATCGACAATATTCTGTATGATGTTCCCATGCAGTTCATTCGCTCTCGTGTTGAAATCCGATATTTGCCTGAGGAAATGGAAAGCGCCTACATTCTTGATGATGGTGTAAAGTATTCCATTCGCAAAACAAACAAGGTAGAAAATGGAAAAACCAAGCGCAACAACTCCTATGCCATTTGTTATGGAGGTGATGATAGAAATGACCGGTAATTATTATGGTATGTCCTTCAATCCTTTTGATCGGGATTTACCTACGAAAGATGCATTCCTTACTAAGGATATGAAAGAAATGAATGGCCGTCTTGATTATCTTAAAAACAATCCGGGGATCGGCGTTTTTACTGCAGGAGCTGGTCAAGGCAAAACTTTTTCTTTGCGATGCTTCAGTAGTAAACTCAATCCCAATATCACCAAGTTTACATATATATGTCTTTCCACTGTCACTATTATGGAGTTCTACAGGCAACTATGCGATAGCCTTGGACTTGATGCTGCATCTAAGAAATCCACCATGTTTAGAATCATCCAAGAATATTTTGAAACCATGAGTATAAACAAAAAAATCCACCATATTGTCTGTTTAGATGAGGCTCAGTATTTAAACAGTGATATATTAAGGGAGCTTAAGATGTTAACTAATTTTTCCATGGATTCAAAAAACTGTTTTTCACTTATTCTGCTCGGACAGCCTATTATTAACAACATCCTAATGCGTCAGCCCCACGAAGCTCTCCGTCAGAGAATTATCATCAGTTACAATTTCGAAGGTCTCAATGAGCCCGAAGCCATGGAGTACATAAGAAACCGATTAACACTTGCTGGAGCCTCTGCCTCAATAATGAACGAAAATGCTATGCTTTCCACTTACAGTAGCTCTGGTGCTTCCATAAGAAAACTCAATCTTATTATGACAAAAGCTCTCATGATTGGTGCTCAAAACAATAAACAGATCATTGATACGGATATCATGCTTTCAGCTGTCAACGAGATTGAACTTATATAGAGGAGGTTTCTTTAAATGAGTCAATGCTTTATTAACCACTTACATAAGGAGCGCTTCATCAACATGACTATCGAAGATCATATGTCGCTCCATGATTTAGAACGTGCTAGCTTATTCTATATCCTTTCAGGCAATGATGACCTTTATAAAAAGCGCAAGTTCATTTATGACTATAGCGAGCACTCCATTCGCTCCTGTCTTGAGGATAGTGATGTTGATTTTTCATCCGGCATGTGTTCCTTGATAAGACTCGGTTTTAACCTATATAACGGTTGGTCAGACGTTTTTACGACACCCTTGTATCTGCTTGGTAGTCTTGATAGACACAATTTATTGCTCGCCGAAAATGCTATGATGATTCGTTTTAACGGTCGTTTACTTGAAAGCCTTGTTGAAGTTTAAAAATATCAAAGATTATGGGATCGCATCAGCGGTCTCATTTATTTTAAAATGTATGCATGTTCCTGTTGTACTGTTGTTAGAAAGTGCATTTTCAATAGAAACATAGTGCATTTTTAGCGTTAATGTGCTGTTATTAGCTTAAAGTGGCTAGCAATAATCTGATGTTTCGTTTAGCCACAATGTGACGTCTTACAGTATCCTTCGGATTGGGGATTGGATTGGTCTTTAGCATCTGCTCTGTGATTACTTCCAGCCTCTGATAAGCTTCCTCGTTCACCTGATGCATCTTCGACATTAGCTTGCCCTTCGCCAAAAGTAAGCTGTACCGGTTCGGATGATTTTCTTTCAGATAATTGAGTTTCATCTGACCGTATTTTCCTAATGGTTTCTTGTCTGCTTTCAGATCTGTCGATATTTCGATTTCTGGATAAAATCTCCCGTCCACTTCCTTGTAGCTCAAGTTCACTGCTTCTTTCATTGTTTTTCACGCTCCTTTGCTCTCGAATAATATGCTTAACTTCACTTTCAATCTCCCTGAGTATTTCCTGTGAGATATTACAAACAGTACTTCCCAATCTGAAAGTCAGCGGCATGGTATTAAAATGACTTATTGTCTGAAATGCGTTTGCCTCTTCAATATCAATACCACATCTTTGAAATACCATGTACTTAACACTATCAGCAGCCATCTGTTTAAATTGATTGATTACACCATCTATTGGTACATCTGCAAGCCATGTATTTTCAATATCCAGCTCAAAGTCAATTAAGTTATCTTCAAAACTCTCATTTATCGCCTGTGCTGTCATTTCAGAAACAAGCTCCTGAATATTTTCAAACTGCATCCCGTTTTTTTCATTAAACTTATCAACTAATAGTGATGGTAGTGTGTCATTCAGCTTCCACAATCTTGGGATAGTATGTGTAGCTCCGTTGGTGTCTTTTGCATCAAATAGGTATTCAAGCTTTAGTTCCGGTTTAGTTGTATCAAAAACCGCAATACTGCGTGTTCCCCTATTAACATACCGTCCTATTTTTCTGTTCCAAATCTCCATATTGGCAACCATTGTAGCATCGGGTCTTTGGGCATAAATAAGGACTGCATTATCAAAACTGTATTTATATATTCCTGCTGCAAATTTTAAAAAGTCTTTCCATTCTTGTTTACTGCTTGTAATTGTCTCGGTTATTGATTCATAGATTTCTTTAACTTGTTTCAGCCGTCTGCTCATGGATTGCCTCCTTTCCCGGCATCAGGGTTTCAAAATATAATGCTAATGCCTTGTCAATCACCTCCTCAATTTCAGCCTGATTTTGTTCCGGTTTAAAGTATTTAGATACGATTTTAGGCTTTAGCTTAAATGCTGCAGGCTTCTTTGCTTTTTTCTTTTTATCTATTTCACCTGAAAGAATAGCTATTATATTTTCCTCATCCAGCTTACCGTTTTTAGAATAAGTCCTTAATAGCTTCGCCTTATTCCAATCCACTTTATAATCTCCAGCTAAAAGTGCTTCTTTGATCATATTCTGTTCTTTTACTTTTAAATAAGAAAGCTCAACTGCTGCTTTTATGATTATTTCATGTTCATCGACCATTTTCAGCAAAGGTGTTGTAAGATAATTTAATCTTCTATACTGCCTTACCATCTCACGTGAAATATTATTTCTTTCTCCTACCGCTTCGTCACTTCTCCACTTCGACAACTCAGTTGTCGAAGTGCTTTCATCCCTGTATTCATGCTGGTTTTCGCTATCATTTTCATCAAAAAACCAACTTGTTTTTTTACCTTGACGCTTTAGTGCCTGCATTTCCATTTCAAAGGCTTTTGCCTTTTCGCTGGGTAGCATTTCATCAAGAGAACGCTGCATGAAGTTTGTTTCTGTAACTATCAACATTGCATCATCATCTGACAGATTATCATGGATAACAGCAGGTATTGTTGTAAGTCCCGCCAGCTTGGCTGCATTCACTCGATTGTGTCCAGATAGGATTTCATATACATCGTTCTCTTTTGTCCTAACTATAATGGGAATCATCACACCAAACTCTTTGATGCTTTCCACCATGTTATCCAATTGTTGGTCTTGGTAGAGTCTGAACGGATGATTCTCAAAAGGAATAAGTTTTGATAAATCTATCTCAGTTACACCTTTTTCTTGCTCTTTATACTCTTCCGGGTCATATCCCCCCAGCATATCTGCAAAAGTCTCCAGTTTCTTTTTACTCATAGTGCAACAAACTCCTTTGCAAAGTCATTATAGGCAAGGGCTACTTTATTATCAGGCTTATATTCGATAATGCTCTTGCTGTTAAAACTAGCCTCCCCCACTTTTACCGACGAAGGAATTTTGCTGTCAAATACTTTCAGGCTTTTCCCATATGCATCCTCAATAAGGGACAATATCTCTCTTGATATAATAGTTCGTTCCTTAAACATCGTGATAAGAATACCGTCTATGGTAATCTTGGGATTAAGCTTCTTTTTAACTCTAATAATTGTTTTTAAAAGCAGTTCCAGTCCTTTGGCTGACAGATACTCAGGTGTTGCAGTTATTAAAACACTGTCACAAGCCGTAAGAGCATTAATGGTGAGCATACCCAGGCTAGGCATACAATCAATAATTACATAATCGTAATCTTGCTTGACGCTTTCAAGAACACTGCGAAGGATGTTTTCTCTGCTCATAGTGTTCACCAGGTTGACTTCAACAGCAGATAGCTCAATAGAACAAGGGATTAAATCAATGCTGCCGTTAGAAATGATGTATTCTGATTTATCGGGCAGATTTTCTTCTTCAATAGCCGCCATCATTAAATGATAAATTGTCGTTTCCAGCTCATCCGGTTTGTCAACACCGAAACACATGGTTAGATTGCTTTGCGGGTCAAAATCGACCAACAAAACTTTTTTCCCATTTTCCGCTAAAGAATAACTTAAATTTTGTGCCGTTGTGGTTTTCCCTACGCCCCCTTTTTGGTTGGCGATCGCTATAATTTTACAACTGCTCATGTTTTTGCTCCTTTCTGTATTTTACATTATTTAGTTTGATTATACACTTATAAATTTATTATTTCAAGCACTTTTTACACTTGTACGTTTTTTATCCTGATTTTAATTGATACTTTACACTAAATAGTGTATATTATGGTATAGGACGGTGATTGAAAATGAATCTAACTATGGGTGAAAAAATCCGTATTTTGATAAAACGAAAAAAAGTAACGATATCGGAACTCGCTACTTTAATAGGTACGTCAAATCAAAATTTATCCAATAAGCTCTCAAGAGATAATTTCTCTGAACAGGAATTACATCAAATTGCTGAAGCTCTTGGATGCAGATTTGAAGGATATTTTGTTTTTGAAGATGGGGAAAGAATTTAATTTACTTTTGACTTAATCATCAATCGAATAAAACACAAAAAGACCATGAAGTTTTGAAGCTGATATAAGCTCTCTTCATGGTCTTCCTCTATTTTACATATTGTTCTTTCAATCATTTCAAAGATAATCCCTTATTTATTGCATTCTGGACTATTTGATGACAACACTTGCCTAAAGGATTATTCTTTTGACATTGGGCATTTTTCATTGCTCCAGTAAGTTTCAATACATCTTTCATAGTTTCAGCACCATCTTTTACGATAGCATTTATAACTTGTTCCTCAGTTACTTTACTACAATAACAGGCATATTTGGGATTTGCATCTTTTTTAAACCATATTGGCACTTTTACTTGTTCTTTATTAAATCTCACTCTTGATTCTGAATTAAAATATACAACATTGCATTCTTCATTCATACACAAATAATAATCGTCAGTTCCAACCTGCCCTATGATTGTTTCTAAAACCAAATGTTTGACAGTAATGTTTCTTACCTTTATTCCTGCTTTTTTGCACACAGGACATAAGTTATCTGTTTCCACAATACGATTAGATTCTATTTCATTTTTACAACAACTTTCATTCAATGTTCTATTTATTGGCATACAATGTCCTCCTGTACTAACTTTACTTAGTGGAACAGTATAAATAGAAAGTGCATAGTCGGTTTAAAAAAGACTTTGCACTCCTAATATATCGCTGGTAGTTATTGTCCTAGCCCTGCACTTTTTAAGACTTCAAGATCAATACCTTTGTTTTTGCAGCAATCTACTAATTTTCCGTTGATAGCTACTGCAGGAACAGATTTTATCCCATACTGTTCAGCTTTTTCCTTACACTCATTGGTGTCACATCCCTTGCTTAAGCCATATACTTTTACTTCGCAGTTGGAACAGGCAAGTGCCTTAATTTCTTTGACTGCATTTTCACAGATATAGCATCCGCCGGTAAATACCTCAATCAGCCTCTTACTAACCAATTTATACACCTCCTTCCTTAAATTCTTCTAAAATAGGACATTTATTAATCGGGCTGCCTTGACCTGGACATTTGTTAGATAAATCTTGCAGAATAGATTTGATTTTCTCAAGATCACGCATCTTTTGTTCGATTTCTTCAAGCTTTTTGGTAGCAAATTGTTGTATATCATAGCAGTTATAATCTCCACCATCGGATACAACAAGCAGTTTGCTAACTTCTAAAAGGGTAAAACCTAACTCCTGGGCCCGTTTAATAAACTTTATTCGCTGGATTACTTCACTTGGAAATTGTCTATATCCAGCTTCTGTCCTTGGAGGTTTTGAAATAAGTCCAAGCTTTTCGTAATATCTGATAGTTTCAACATTTACATTAGCTCCTTTAGCTACTTGGCTTATGGTTAGTCTTTTCATTTGTTCACCTCCATGCATATATTATAAACCCTGTAGTTAACTACAGAGTCAAGAAGTTTTTTATATTATTATCCCTGGTAAATTGTATTTAAGCATAAAACATTAAATTATCAAAGATTGCATTACTATAAATACTTTACTTACCTAATTAAGCGGATAACTTATTACCACAATTTAATGATAAACTTTCAAAAATGATAAGCAATAAAAAATGATTACAATACTTTACGCATTATAGTCATTTTTCATTGCTCAATTAAATTTTAATTTACTTTTTCAGCCTATACAAGAATATCTTCCGACGTATCTCCGCAGACGAGGTCATATCCCAATTTTCACTTTTAGGCTGTCCATTAGCTGTTTATTCTCGAAATTCTGCTCATCTTTGCTAAAAGTATAAAACCCGCAAAACAGCTTGAATACTAGGATTACAAGCATTTTTTGCGTTGTATTCGAACCACGCACTCCACGTGTTTTGAGATGAGTTTATAGCTGTCAAATTCATTCTTTCAATCCCAGTTTTTATCAATGTTCGTACTGGGAAACATATCCAAGATTGACTATCGTTTGTGGGAACATATCAGTCAAGTTATAAAATAAACAAACGCCATCCCGAAATTCATGAATGGCGTAAATGCTTACTATAGCACTCTAAAAAACATTACTGATTTCTATTTTTCATGTCACTCATCATTGACATCATCATCGACATATCCATATTACAATCTTTCATCATTTCTTTGCAATATGGCATCATGTCGTTCATCATTGCTTGGGGATTTTCACTAAACATTTTACAAAACTCAGGCATGATTTCTTTCATAAAATCTAACTTTTCATTCTTATTAAGTGCGTTAAATTTATTCTTTAATTCTTCCATTTTTTACTCCTCCAATAAACAATTTTTAATTTGCTACCAACTAATACACCTTATTCACTCGTTTCACTCAATAACTTTTCTGCAACTTCATTGATCTTTTTTATAGGAACTTGCTTTACTTTATTAGCCATTTCAATTGCTTCTCTTATTTCTTCTTTAGGAATACCCAATTCAACACACTTTTTATAATGCCATTCTAAACAAGGTATGCAATTGCCTCCTATTGCAGCACCAAGCGCAACAAGTTCGATTGTTTTTATGTGTAAGCCCATACGTACGCCTCCTTGGTTATCTACTATTTTAGTTTTCTCCACAGCCACTGAAAGAGTGAAAAGCTTCTTTAGCTCTGGCTCTTTTCATCGGCTTAGCAGAAAGTTTCTCAAGATTGTCAGTAATACTACTAATGTCTCCATAGGGAATCCCTATCAAATTCTCTTCTTCGGTTACATCTGTAGCTTCTCTACATCCATAGCATCCAAGGGTGGAATTCAGCTTTCCAGATTTAAAAGGGATAACTGTTGAATCAACACATGTTGCCTGAAATATTGCTGAGTTGAATTCCAGTCTTTCACCTGTTTCATATATGGATGCCAATGACAACCACATCAAATGTTCTGGCTTTGATTCGATTACAACAACATCCGGTTCCACTTCCATCGTTTCCAAGGGACTTAATATTACAGCACTGTACTCTCCTTGGGCAAGTCTGGTCATTCCAGATATTGCTTTTGCACCAGCTTCAGGTGTTGCAAAAAGCCCCATATTATAAAGCATCTGTCCAGAAGACAGCATCTCAGGCAATGGTTTTAGACCAAATGCGGCCGCTGATGCCGGACATGCGATATTTTGAGCAGTTATCATGATTTTTTCGCCTTTGCCTGCTCTCATCAGAGCCTGACAGTATCTCATTTTAGTAGAAGAATCGTATTGATCCTTTAGTTTTGACAAAGCATCCGCTTTGATAAATTTAACTCCAACAGGCTCTCGCTCCACATTTAAAATGCCTTTTATTTTGTCATTCACTTCAATCATTTTATTCATAATAATTAGTTACTCTCTCTTTCGCATAATTTGCATTGTCTAACTTTTTCATCCATCTTTTGCTTGTCACTGCTTAAAATTGAATGTTCATCGATATTTCGAATGATTGTACCCATAATCTCAGATGCCGTTTTATTTTCTATACTGAGGTTATAAAAGACCCATTGGCCTTGTCTTTCATCCCAAACCAAACTCGCATCACGGAGCTTAGCCAAATGTCTGGACACCTTTGGTTGTGATTCTCCGATTACATCACAGATTTCACAAACACACATTTCTTTCTGAAAAAGCAAAGCCATAATTCGAAGCCTTGTCTCATCAGATAATGCTTTTAAAAATTCCGTTAAATCAAACATGACTAACCCTTCTGTTCTGAGAGAAACTCATCAATAACATCTTTAACTTTTGCTTCCACGTTATCGATATTTGTTTCATCTTTAAAGTTCTTATTCTTTGGTATGTCAAAATCAGATGTCAGTGTTAGTTCCTTATACTCAGTTATCCCAGCTGATTCCAATGCCTTTGATGCACATTTAACTGGGCACCCGTTTAAAGCAAGGTGCTTTTCATTGACACTTGCCATGTCGATAATATTTTTAATTCCCAAGGGAAGTCCGAGCGGACATACCATGTTAATCGTTTCATTATTAACCAGATTAAGGGCAACTTTATTTGTCATCACACCTACATTACATGCACCCTGGCAAGGTAAAATACCTATTTTCATAGTTTAATCTCCTATCCTCAAATATAGTTATGTTATTTATTTCTTTTTTTAATTGACAGTTTGCCCTGCTCCTCCATTTCATTTTTGACTTTAGCCCAGATACCTTCCTTTTTATAAAACTCTCGCAGTTCTGAAACGTCAGGGTGTGAAATTGCTTTTCCTAGACATAAATTAGTACACGTGGTGCATCCTACAACACATTCATACGGATTTGCCACTCTGGAGCCATTCTCTGTCCATTCGTAAACATTTTTCCCACAGTTCATGCACATTCCACATTTCACGCATTTTTCCGGATCAATAGTTGGAAACCAATTTACTTTCTCTCTTGGATAACCTGTTAACCATGCCATAATATTCAACTCCCTCTTAATAATATATGCTTATTCGTATATGCATATATTATTCCTATATTTGCTCTTTGTCAATATTTTGTCAAACACCCTGCCGACCTTCATTTGTATTATGCTTTTCTTTCTCGTTACATCCCATAATCCAGAGATATAACTTTTCAAAGTTATATGCAGCATCATTATACCCATTCATATATAATTCTTGTAGCCTATCTGGATTTCTTTCAAGTCTTTTAATTTGCACAGGATTATTAGGGCGTATAACAAATGCTTTTCCATTTTCCTCGAGTTTTTTAATATACTCCAATGTCATGTTATAAACTTTATGTCGATTGGTAAGGGCATGATTCAATTTTATATAATTAGAATAGAATAATTTAGTAATTAATTTTCCTTGCATGGGTTCCTTTATATAGTGTTGATCTCTAGTTAGAATAATAACATTTCTTGGATTGCCATCCTGAATGGCTTTTTTTATAGGGATGGGGTCGGCAATTCCTCCATCCAATAATAGCATTCCTTCCAGGTTAACCATTTTCCCCAGTAAAGGGAGGCTACTGGAAGCCATGACCGCTGAATATATGTCCTTACACCTATTCTTTTCAAAATATACTGACCTACCTGTTCGGCAATCAGTTGCTGGAATAACTAGTCGTTCCGTTGAATTATTAAATACATCATAATCGAAAGGAATTAAACGATTAGGGATGTCATCAAATACAAAATTCATATCAAAAATGCCATTTCCTTTCAATAAATTCATGTAGTTGATGTACCTGGGGTCATTTGCATAATCGATATTAATCTTCCGGCTTCTACCTTTTTGCCTTGAAACATAAGAAAGTGCATTGCAGGCGCCTGCAGAAACGCCTATAATATATGAAAAATAAAGTTCTTTTTCCATAAAAAAATCCAGTACACCAGCAGTATATAGCCCCCTCATTCCACCGCCTTCTAAAACCAATCCAATATTCTTCATCATAAGACACCTGCTTACTAACTGTAAATATGATTTAATGTTAAAGGTAAATCGTTGTTTAGCCCCTTTGAAAATACTAATTGGTAGATGTTCAAACCTGACACTCTAAAATTCGATGCACAAGCCATTAAATATAGCTGCCACATTCTCGCAAACCTTCTCCCATATTTTTCCTCTACCACATCCCATTGAAACATGTAATTGTCATACCAACGATCTAATGTCATAGCATAATGCATGCGGAGACTTTCTGTATGTAGCAGATGAAAATCATATTCAGGTAAAAGGCTAATTGTCTCTCTTAAAGAAGGGACATACCCTCCCGGGAAAATGTATTTAGAAATCCACGAATTTACTCCTCCTTCATAAGGTCCCATGATGGAATGGAGCATAGATAATCCCCCAGGCACTAATAACTCCTGTACCTTGTCCATGTATTGATGCAAATTATCCCTTCCTACATGCTCAAACATCCCAACACTAACTATCTTGTCAAACTGGGAAGTGTTTGGATCCAAATCCAGATAATCCTGCAGCTTAACTTCCACCTGACCAGCTAGCCCCAAATTTTCTATTCGATCTAAAGTGGCTTTATATTGCTCTTCGCTTATGGTTATCCCTGTGGCCTTTACTCCATACTTCTGGGCCGCCTGTATTATTAGCCATCCCCAACCACTGCCGATATCTAATAGTTTCTCTCCTTCCTTTAATTGAAGCTTTTCTAAAATGTGGTCTATTTTATTGATTTGTGCCTCCTTCAATGTATTTGTATTGTCTTTAAAATAACCACATGAGTAACTCATTGTGCCATCCAGCCAAAGAGAAAAGAATTCATTCCCTAAATCGTAATGGTGATGGATATTTTCCTTTTGTTTTTCTTTAATATGGGCTTCGTTTAAAAGCATAGTGGCTGCTTTTATAATTTTGTTGTTTTTACCTTCGAGTAATTCTTTGTTTAGCTTTATCATTTTCATCACTACATCAAAATCACCTTCAAAGTCAATGATATCATCCATATACGCTTCACCAAGAGCTAGCATCGGATCCGAAAGATCAAAGAATGAAGGTAGCGGTTTGTTGAAAATAATTTTAAGGTATGCATTGCCATCCCCATAATTTTCTTCTTCTCCATCCCAGTATTTTACAGAAAAAGCTGGTTGCTGAATATTCTTCATAAAATTGTGCAATATTTTCTTTTGCATAATTCTCCTTCTCCTTTCCTTTTTTACTCCAACGTGACATCTTTAGAACATCTTATTTCTAAATCTTTATTAATATTCTGCATTTCAGCATCCACGCTGGCTATTATATCCGCGCAATCTTTCAACCTCTTTATAATTGCAGCAGGAACATGATCACAACCCCTTTTATAGCAGATCTGATGCTCCAAAGATGCCCAAAAATCCATAGCAAGAGAACGCATCTGAATTTCCACGGGAATATTTTCTTTAATGCCTGATACAAAAACAGGAAACATTATAATAATGTGTAAGCTTCGATAGCCGTTATCTTTAGGATTCTTAATATAATCCACTTTCTTAATGATAGAAAAATCTCCCTTTTGGCAGAGTAGTAGCTCTTCAATTAAATAAACGTCATCAATGTAGTCACAAACCACCTTAATTCCTGCTATGTCTGTAAGGTTCTTTTTTGCTGAGAACAAACTAGTATCCAAGCCCCTTCTAGTCAGTTTATTGATGATGCCCGAAGGTGTTTTTAGTCTGCTTTTCAAGATGTAAATAGGATTGCGTTGAAAGCGAACCTCAAGTTCATTTGCAATTAATTCAAGTTTGTCCTTGATTTCATCAATAGCAAGTTCGTATGGTTTGTAAAAATCATCAAATTCATCTGTAACCTTCAACCTACGTTCGCGCAATATGCAATTTGGCTTTATATCATTATCCGGGGATAAACACATATTCTCGTTGATATTCATTTACACACACCCGCTCTTCGTAAAGGGTAATAAATATACTGGAAAAAAATCTTTTAGAACCCCCCTTGATTCTTCGAATTCTTCAAGGGGATTTCTAAAAGCTAAAGAGATATTAACAGCTAGATGCTGCTTCATCGTTGATCGCTAGCTCTCCCTTCTCCACTGTTATTGTTACAGCTTCTGCTCTTTCCTTTACATCCTTTCCCATTAATACCGAAATTCCATTAATAGAAATGGGTTCATCACCATCCTCTATTTTCCCCATTCTGAACAAAAGAGATGTCCCACAACATGATTTTTGCAGAGTAGCTTTTAAGCAGTTACTGTCATTTGAAGCGAATACCTCTTGCAGCATTGTTTTAGCTTCGTTCGTAATTTTCATTCTCATTACCTCCAATTATTTTTTAAAATCATCTTTTCTAGCATTTATAACCTTTGCTCTTAAGCCAATAAAGCTTTTAAATTATCACCTTTTATCTCATCATGTTTCCAGGGAATAACGGCAAAGTTTCCATTTGCATGCGTGTCGACCTTGTTAATCCATTCAATTTCGTTACTTGCCTTTGCTGACAGCATCTGATTTGTTGTTCCTGTCTGATATAGCGAGGAATTAATGATCCACCATTTATTATTAATTCCAGCACGTCTCAAGTCTTCTTCTAATCGCATTGCTTCGTAGACCGGTGTGGCTTCAGGCAGCGTTACAATAATAACCTCTGTCTCATCAGCATTATGAAGTCTAGGCAACAGTTTTTTTGCGGATTCCGGGATATCCCCCTTTGAACGCTCTATTTCCTGATTGTAGCTTTGGGTGGATTCCAAAAGCAGAAGTGTATGTCCTGTAGGCGCTGTATCAATGACTACCACCTCGTTTTCAGCTTTTTCTACTATTTCAGCGAAAGCTCTAAATACTGCAATTTCCTGTGTACAAGGTGATCTTAAATCCTCTTCAACATAAGCTAAATCCTCATCAGACATGGTTTCTCTAGCCTTGGAAAGAACTTCTTCTTGATACTTTTTGAGTTCAGCTTGCTCATCAATGTGACTCATACTGATACGGTCAGTTTCAGATATAATATATTTCAAATGAGCTGCAGGGTCCGTTGTGGTTAAATGCACTTTCTTGCCCTTTTGAGATAGTCCTAAGGCAATAGCAGCTGCAATTGTTGTCTTCCCGACTCCTCCTTTGCCCATTGCAAAAATCACTTTTTTATTGCTGTTGTGAAGATCCTCAATAACATCCTTAAGTCCAGGGATTGAATGTGCCTTGATTATTTCGTCACTTACTGTTAAGTTGTCCTTGATTAACAATGACCTTATATTTTCAACTCCTGTAACATTATATCCTCTTAACGGCACCAAATAGGTATCGATTGGTTTCAATTTTTCTGGCATGTCAGAAAGGGCCTTTTGCTGCTTCTGGAATAAGCTTTCTGATATTTTGTCATCATGAGATGTCATAACACCGTTGAGAATCAACATTTGATTTTCTACACCAATATCTGCCAGTTCAATTGATGCTCTTTCTGCTTCCACTAAAGGTGCTGTTTCTGGACGTGAAACAAGAACAAGTGTTGTTAGTTTTCCATCAGCCAAGGTTGCAACAGCCTTTTTATAAACCTCTTTCTGACTTTCAAGCCCGGAAAGCTGACCTAAACAGGATGCTCCATGTGTATTCTCACTAATAAAATTGTCCCAAGCAGAAGGCAATTGTAACATCCTAAGCGTATGCCCCGTAGGTGCAGTATCAAATATGATGTTGTCATATTTTGTTTGAATCTCTTCGTCAGTAATGAATTTTGAGAACTCATTAAATGCTGCAATTTCAACAGTGCAGGAACCAGAGAGTTGTTCTTCCATATTATTCAGGACAGCATCGGGAAGCTTACCTCTGTATGGTCCTATTACATTCTCTCTGTATTCTGCCGCTGCCTGAACCGGGTCAAGATTGACAACAACAAGATTTGGTACTTCTTCAATTGAAGTGCCTTTATTGTTAAGTTCAGTATTAAAAACATCCTGCAAATTGGATGCTGGATCAGTACTGATTAGAAGAACATTCTTACCCCTATCAGCAAGCGTAACAGCTGTAGCGCAGGCAGTTGAAGTTTTTCCAACTCCACCTTTACCTGTATAAAACATATATTTAGTCAATTTGATATTTTGTGGATTAAAATCTTTAATCATTAAATTCTACCTCCTAATTAATTATTTAGTTATTACGATTTGTACTTGATTTCTACTTATCTGTTATTGGCACTTCATCAAAGAAATTGACAGGAATATCAAGAAAACCTGCAAGTTCTTCATTTGTCGGATATCTACCTGTGATTGCAACTTCTTCATCTACAAGAGTGAACGGCAAATCATCAACACCGTTTTCATTAATCATTTTGTTTACTGTTTTGTTTGTCATAAACTTCATTGGGGAGTTTGTCAGATTATATCGTTCAATCTCTATGCCTTTTTTCTTTAAGTTATTCGATACAGTCGAAATTCTTAATAGCTCTGGGTCAACGCTAACTCCGCAGAGACCAGTCGGGCAACACATGGCAGGTTCATAAATTGTTATCTTTTTCATATTAAACATCTCCTTCTGTTATTACTTTATTTTTTATTGTTTCAGCCGATGGCTGTGGAAACCAATGTTTTGTATTATTTGCTATTTTTACTAGAATCAGCATCACCGGTACTTCTACTAAAACACCCACTACTGTGGCAATAGCTGCAGGTGAAGTTGTGCCGAACAATGCTATCGCAACTGCAACGGAAAGTTCAAAGAAATTTGAAGCACCAATCATACCAGCGGGTGCTGCAACATCATGGGTAAGTTTCAATGCCTTGCTTGCAAAGTATGCGATAAAGAAAATGAGGAAGGTCTGAATAATCAATGGTATTGCAATGAGAAGTATATGCAGCGGATTATTAAGAAAAACTTCTCCTTGGAACGCAAACAACAGAATCAATGTGAGAAGCAAACCTACAGTGGTTGCATTATCAAATTTCGTAAGAAACTGCTTTTCAAAATATTCTACGCCTTTGCGTTTGGTCACAAGCATCCTTGTTAGGATACCTCCCGCGATGGGAACTACTACAAAAAGAACAACCGATAGAATCAAGGTATTCCAAGGAACACTGACATTGCTGACGCCCAGTAAAAATTTAACGATCGGCACAAAGGCAACTAAGATAATTAAGTCGTTGGTTGCCACCTGCACGACTGTGTAAGCCGGATTCCCTTTTGTTAGATGGCTCCACACGAATACCATCGCCGTGCATGGGGCCGCTCCTAGCAAGATCATTCCTGCAAGATATTCTTTTGCAATATCTGGGGTGATAAAATTGCTAAAAACAACATACATGAAAAAAGCTCCCAATGCGTACATTGTAAAAGGTTTGATCAGCCAGTTCGTTATCCAAGTAACATATAACCCTTTAGGATTTTTACCGACATTTTTAACACTTTGAAAATCGACTTTCATCATCATTGGATATATCATAACCCAAATCAAAATTGCAACAGGTATTGATACTTTGGCATATTCAAATTGATTTAAAAATGCAGGTACTCCCGGCAAAAATTTACCGATAAGCACACCCGCTACCATGCAGAGAGCTACCCATATAGTTAAATACTTTTGAAAAAAACCTATTTCTATTGACTTTTTATCGCTCATAATAATCACTCCTTAAACTCCTTATTCAGGATATTTTTTTCTACATAATAATTCTTCTACTACTTAATATCTAAATTTAGTTTTTCAAGGTTACAAATATTTTCAAGCTTACATATTTGTATTCTCTTATAATCATCTTGAAAGCTTGGTAACTCTTTTAATTTCTTTTCAAGATACAACCATAGCTGCTGATGTTCCTGAATAAACTCTTTATTTATTTTATAAAATGCCCATTGCGCCTGCTTGTAGCTATCCAATAAACCGGAATTTTTTAGCGCAGATAAATGACGTGATATGTTCGATTGTTTTAATCCAAGACAATTTTCAAGTTCACATACGCACATATCGTTCTCTAATAGAATCGACAAGATACGAAGCCTACTTTCTTCTGCTAAAGCCTTAAATATTTCTACCATAGTTTTCACCTCCTATTTATTATTATATGCTCATTTACTCATATGCGTGCTAAAAAAATATAGAACTAAATCTGTATATGAGCCTTTACTCATATACAATAACACACAAAAGACTGTCCCGTCAATAGTCTTTTGTGTGTTATTGTATTTAAAATTTTTCTTTACTTATCCAACTCTCTAACAATTATTCTAGCCGTCTCCTCTGCAACCTCTCCGGTAAATGAAATACATTGATCCATATGTTCAGGGGAACCAAGCTCCATATTTTTAGTTAATATTCTGCAACATAAAGTTTTATGACGTGTTCTAAAAAGATCATGAAGCTCATTTGCAAGAGCCATCGTTTTATTAACCTTTTCATCCTTAGCCTCAGTCCTGCCAAATATAAGTCCAATAGCCATGATTCCTCCAGTAACCGCACCGCAGGTACACCCCGATCCTCCCATTCCTACTGGGAATCCAGACGCTGCTGCAATGATATCGTCAGATACAGGTAACTGAAACTCATCTCTTATGGTTTTAACAATGGCTTCAGAACAATAGAAGTCTCCATCACGATAATAACCTTCTGCTATCTTTCGAACTCTATTAAAATCAACTTCCTTATTCATTTAATCCCTCCAATTTTGTTTATTATCTTATTAAAAACATTTAAGTGCCTGTTATCGTTGTTTAACCGCAACATGAGTTGTTATCTTTCTTTGATCCTTCATTTTCCTTAATCTTTTCATCCTTATCTTCTGCTATCTCCTCCAGCTCGATATCACAGCATCCACCTTTTTCTTTCTTGGTAAACAAACCTCCTAATATACTTTTCTTCTTTTCTTCACTTTTCATTTTACCATTCTCCTTTCAAATTTCAGTATTTATATTTTTATTAAACCAAATTAAAAATAAAACCACCAACAACTGCAGTCAGGAAGATAACAGAAACAATCGCACCCACCAATTTTTTCTTGAAGATTCCTGCAAGCATGCTCATTTCAGGTATAGCCATTCCTGCCCCTCCAATAATCAGTGCAATTACTGCACCGGTGCTCATTCCTTTTTGCATCAAAGCCAATCCAATTGGTATAGCTGTCTCAGCACGAATATATAATGGAATCCCTATTATAGCTGCTATTGGAATGGCTAGTGGATTATCTGGTCCTGCTATTCTTAGTACAAACTCTTCTGGAAGATAACCGTATATAGCTGCCCCGACGCCAACTCCAATTAGTAAATACATTAAGACACCTCTAAAATCCTCCCACGCCTTCATAAATGAAACTTTTATCTTTTTTGAGAAAGCACTAGGAATTTCTTCGTTTTCATCATGATTCCCAGACTTTAATCTTACGTTTTTTACAAGGTTGGCTCCCCCAGTCTTTTCTAGAAGAACTCCAAATATAACTGCTCCGATAAATGTCACTAAAAAATAAATCACTGTAATTTTTATTCCCATCAGGGCAGCCATCATTGCTATAATGATAGGATTTAATAGTGGTGATGCAATTACAAATGACATTACAACGCCGAATGGGATTCCAATCTTTAGGAATCCAAGTGTCATAGGAATAGTTGAACAAGCACAAAAGGGAGTCAGTGAGCCAAATATGGCTCCAACAATATTACCTAAAACACCTTTCCCTGCCATCCATTTTTTTATTTTTTCATCTGGTAGGTACATTAGAACTAAAGCAACAATTGTGCTTATTCCTAAAAACAACACGGTTAATTCAAATGTGATAAATAGAAAATACTTGATTGTTTCAATTAATGTGTTCAATACTTTATCCCTCCTTAATTAGGTTTTATGAAACCTTTATCTTGTATTGCTTTATAAAGCAGTTCCAGCGTTTTCTTGATATTTTGTAATGATGCTTCGTCTATCTCTCCTAATATCTCCTGTAGATATTCACTGTAACGGTTGGATATTTTGTGTATCGCATTATTTCCTTTTTCTGTCGGTAAAACACAGCAAACTCTACCATCAGATGAAGATTGGTGTCTGGATACGTAAAATTTTTTCTCAAGTCGATCAACAATTTTACTAATCCCGCTTTTAGTGATATTAAGCGAAACGCCTAACTCCTGTATTGTTATATTTTTTGTGTCATGTGCCTTCTTTAATGCCATATACTCAACTAAAGATAAATCTTCACAGCATTCGCCATCAAATCCCTGGTTCCCAAAGTACCATGATAAGTCTTGTAATAAATCGTGAATATCTAGAATGTCTTTATTCATTATAATCCTCCCAACTCTTTTAGTTTCCATTGTCAACTATTATTTTAGTGCATTTAGTTTCCGTTGTCAACTATTTATTTGTAAAATATTTAAAAAAGCCGACTCAGATCATTTATCCAAGCCAGCTAATCCTTTATTGTTCACCATTACACTTCATCTCCGTTGCATCCATAAAGCGGATTCGATGTAATACGAGAGTCATGGGCTATTGGGGGGCCATTTTTCATACTTCAATTTCAATGCCTGATTTAAAACATATTACAAAGTGGTCATCATACACCGTAACATTTTGGATGATCTTCCTTACAAGCGTATCATCATATAGTAAAGTCCGATATTTGTTGGTGCGTATAAATTCTATCAGCTCGTTGATCCGCTCATTCTCACCACTTAAGGATGCATCTTCCACAAGAAGGGTCTGACGCTTTTCACGCAACTCTTCAATCTCATCTGCAAGGGATTCAAAATCTTTTCCTTTATTAGCAAGGCTGATTAGTTCCTTCTGCTTTTCTTCAAGCAAGGTGTTAATCTTTGAAATCTTATATTCCGTGGTATCACCGATTATCGCATGTATATTCTCTTCCAGTATTCTTATCATGTTGTCCCCACCGGCAAGCAATCTGTTAATGGCAGTCATTACTGCATCATATAATTCAGCTTCTTTTACCGTTCGGTTCTTACACACCTCAGGGCCTTGCTCAATTCTTGTAACGCATCGCCAAACAAATTCTTTTCTACCGTGAATATTCCAATAGACCCGTCTGTATATGTCACCACAATCTCCACAGAAGGTTATGGTACTCAAAGCGTATTTACTACTATAAATTCTTTTATTCTTGTCTGCACCTGTGTAAATATTACTTCTGCGATGAAGCTCTTCCTGAGCCTGTAAAAAAAGTTCCTTTGGTATGATCGCCTCATGGCTATTTTCAACATAATACTGCGGGACATGACCTTCATTCTTGACTCGTTTCTTTGTAAGAAAATCCACTGTGAAAGTCTTCTGCAACAGGGCATCGCCGATGTATTTCTCGTTTAGAAGAATCTTCTTTATGGTTTCTGGTCTCCATCTTGGTTTACCTGCAGCTGTTAAAATGCCGTCTTTCTCTAGATCCCTGCCGATGCCCACTAGGCTCTTGCCCTCAAGGTACTCTCTGTAAATACGTTTAATGATTTCAGCCTCTTCTGGAACAATAATCAAGTTGCCTTCTTCATCTTTTGTGTATCCCATAAATCGATTGTGATTGACCTGCACCTTTCCTTGCTGGTAGCGATATTGAAGTCCAAGTTTAACGTTCTGCGAAAGGCTCTGGCTTTCTTGTTGTGCAAGAGAGGCCATAATGGTAAGTAGCACCTCGCCCTTGGCATCCATTGTGTTGATGTTCTCTTTTTCAAAATACACTGCTATGTTCTTTTCCTTGAGCTGTCTAATATACTTTAAGCAATCCAGCGTGTTGCGGGCAAATCGACTGATGGACTTTGTAATAACTAAATCGATGTTGCCCTCCATACACTCCTCAATCATACGGTTGAACTCTTCTCGTTTTTTAGTGTTAGTACCGGAAATGCCGTCATCTGCAAAGATGCCTGCAAACTCCCATTCAGTATTTTTCTTTATAAATTCCGTATAATGTGCAACCTGTACCTCATAGCTTAAATTCTGCTCTTCAGTTTCTGTAGAAACACGGCAATAGGCAGCGACACGCAGTTTCTTTATTTTTTCTTTTGCGGCTGTACTTCCAACTCTTTTTCGTGCCGGAATTACAGTTATATTTTTTCCTGCCATATTACACCTCGCTTTCTATCAAACTATATAGGTACTCCGCTCTTGTAACGGGATCATCTGGAAGTTTACCTTCTGATTTTCTCATCTTGAATCGTTCTATAGGTGAGGGAGCAGTAAAAGCTGCAAGCTCTACAATCCGCCCTAAGTCCTTCGCACGTTTATTTCTAATCTCTTCAGCCTTATCAAATGTTTCTTTATCTATGATTGCTGGATATACGTCATTTCCGAGATAAAGGATATTTTTCAAAATACGCCCCATTACTGAATGCGTCTTCTCAATACCTGCCTGTTCACCAGCCACTGTAAGGGAAAGTCCTGATATATATTTTTCAAAGAACTCCTTTACTTGACCTGCTGCCTTCTCATCGACAGTTATGACTCCGTCTTTAACTGTATATCCGTATGGTACATATGCCATTTATCTCACCACCTTTTCTATAAGGGAAAGTCCACATTTCATTTTAAAGGTCAGTTCATCCCTTGAATTTACAATGATGTTTTCTACAAGCTTTTCAAAAGCTTCATCTGTATAATTGCCATCAAAATTATCTGCTGACACATAATCAAGAAGTGCCTTTACCTCGTCTGCCTGAGAAGAGCCACTTGTAAATGACATGACTAGGTTCGTCTTCTCAGCAGTAAAATTTTTCATTTCTTTATCCAGAACATTTCGTTCCTTGTTAAAAAGAGCTGGTTCAAGAAACCCTTTAGTCATAAGACCAATCAGTGTATTGCGTTCTTCGGTTAATTGCCCCATGCGTTTATCTATGGCATCAATTCTTGCAAGATCGCATTCTTCATCAATCTTGTTTATAGAATCATAAAGTGGCTTCAGTATTAGCTTTTTGCTAAATGCGAGCTTATTCATCATGGTTGAGAATGTTGCTTTTATCTCTCCATCACGCAAAAATAACATGGAGCAGCTGTCCTTGTCTTCAATGTGTCCTTTGCAGCTCCAAGCAATATAACTTCTGCCAACAGAGTAGTTTGTTCTTCTCTTGAATTTACTGCCGCACTCTCCACATAGGATTTTGCCACTTAGCACATACCTGTTTTGATAAGCTTTCTTGTTAGCAGTTTTGCTCATAGATTTTGCTCTTTGAGTTATCAGCTTTTGAGCCTTGGAAAATACTTCTCTGCTGATGATCGGTTCATGATGATCCTTGCAGTAAAACTGATCTTTCTCTCCATTGTTTATGTGTCGATTGAAGTTGCTATCCGTGTAGGTCTTTTGGAAAAGCACATCACCTTTGTATTTTTCGTTGCGGAGCATATCAATCACCGTACCCGAACTCCAATGATTGCCCCTTCTTGCAGGGATTTTGTCTCTATTTAGGCCTTTTGCGATAACACTTCCACCTTTCCCTGAAAGGCACTCTGCAAAAATACGTTTGATTATTTCAGCTTCTTCAGGAACAATAACCATCTCACCATTTATGTTTGCATAGCCATATGGCGGAGTGCCAATAATGTAACTGCCATTTTGAAATTTTTTACTGATTGACCATGTTGTGTTCTGTGAAATAGACGCGGACTCTTCAGCAGCAAAACCAGATAAAATAGAAAGCATTAATTCACTTTCCATATCACCTGTATTCAGATTTTCTTTCTCGAAATAAATATAAACACCGATATCCATTAGGTGCCTTACCAGTTCTAGGCAATCCGTGGTATTTCGTGCAAAACGACTGATGGATTTGGTGATAATAAAATCAACCCGATTTCTTTCACAATCGCGAATCATGCGAAGAAGCTCAGGTCGCTTTTCTTTTTTCGTCCCTGATATCCCTTCATCATAATAAAGCCCTGCAAATTCCCATTCTGGATTGGATTTGATGTAGTTTTCATAGTGCTCCCGCTGAGCTTTAAGGCTTTCTAACTGTTCATCGCTATCTGTTGAAACCCTGGCATATGCGGCCACTCGAAGCTTGTTTTTCGATAACTGTGATCTTGTAAGTTCATCGATCTTCGTTATCTTTTTCATTGTCTCACCTCGCTTTCTTTCATTACATATATCACTCTAAAAGCCACTAATAGCAAGTGATTTAGGACATAATCTCGGCTAGCTTTGGTAAGAATTTCTGTCGGTTTAATGCAGATATTTTATGTCGTTCATCCTCTGTAATCTTGCCTTCTTTATGGAGCATTCCGATAATGCTTTCTGCTATATAAAAGTCATACTCTCTCTGCAACTGTTCTTCTGTCATTGGTTCTGTCTCACCCTTGATCGGGCTGCCATCTTTCACTTCAATAATCTTCATAAAAAAACACCTCCTACCTGGTAGCCACGGCAAGAGGTGAAATCTGATGTTTTAACTAATCTTTCTTATAAAATTCGCATTCATAACCATCGGTATCAAGGAGCAACCCCTTTGCCCAGGGAGGGACTCTACTCATCTTCTGGCACACCCTATCAAGTGACATGCTAGGATCCGCTTCAATAATAACTTCATCATGCACATGAGCCACAATGCGGTAAGAGCTTAGAGTCTTTATGGCATGCATCAAAATATCACGAGAGATTGCTTGGACAATGTTTTCTACAAACTTAGGTCCATAGCTTTCAAGTCGATCCCATTTTTTAGTAGCACCGACACCTTCGTAAGTGACCGATTCTCCACCAAAAACATTCTCACCAATCTGTGGTTTAACATAGGCAAGCTGCCTACCAGAAGGAAGAACAATAAAGAGCATTCCACTCCTGTAATGAAACTTGATATTTTGTATTTCTTGAGATTGCTTTTCTTTGATGCACTTCTTAGCTGCTCTATCCACATCCCACCAGAATTTTACAATATACGGATTGGCCTGCCTCCAGGCATTAACAAGAGGTTTTAATTCTTCCTCCTCAAGGCCCATATCCAGCGCACCCATCGCCTTTAAAGCTCCCACTGATCCACCATAACCTAGAGCCAGTTCTGCGATCTTACCTTTCTGCCTTAAATGCCCATTCACACCATGCTTTTCTACCGGGACATTAAACATCTGTGATGCGGATGCACAGTAAATATCACCACCATTTGCGAACACTTCACTTCTCCACTTTTCGCCTGCAAGCCATGACAGCACACGAGCCTCAATGGCAGAAAAGTCGGCAACTATAAATTTACAGCCTTTCTTTGGCACAAAAGCTGTCCGAATAAGCTGTGAAAGAGTATCTGGTATATCTTCATAAAGCATTTCGAGAACTTCAGAATCGCCATTTTTTACGATGCCTCGTGCCTCTTTTAAATCCTGCATATGGTTTTGAGGTAAGTTCTGCAGCTGCACTATTTTTGAGCTGAAGCGTCCTGTCCGATTGGCGCCCAGAAAAGTAAACATACCACGAATCCTGCCATCACTGCAGACTGCATTTTCCATTGCAGAATATTTCTTAACAGAGGACTTTGCCAGTTGCTGACGGAGTTTAAGCACCTCAGCTAGATGCTCCGGCGCTTCCTTCAATAGTTCTGCCACAGCCTTTTTACCGAGGGTATCTGTTTCCACGCCATTTTCAGAGAGCCAGCCTTTCATCTGTTGCACTGAGTTTGGATTATCAAGTTCTGTTACTTTCTGCATCTGATCCATCAGCTTGGTGCGTGACATCTCATCCATAGTAATGGCCTGTTTTACAAAGTCCATATCTACCTTGATGCCTCGATCGTTAATTCTCTCACTCAAATGGTATTCATCCCAGATGAAATCTGGCACAGGAAATTTAATCAATTTCTGCTCAATCTCCATCTCTGCCTCGACATCACGTATGTTATAGGATTTGAATCTCTCCCATTTGACTGGATCGTCAGATGGTAAATTTCTTGTGCGGTTTCTATTTGTCTTAGTCGGGCTACAAGGACCACAAAAGAATCGAATCAGATCTTTACCTTCCGTCATTTTTTGCTTCCCAAGGCCAAGAACTGCGCCTACACCTACTAATGATAACGGCAGCCCCATATATGCTGCCCATGTCATTGTGCACCTCCATGATTCAGGAGGAATATACTTACCCACTGGGTATCCCAGAAAGCGTGAGAAGCATATCCGCTCAAAGGAAGCATTATGAGCATATTTTATAACATTATCATCTTCTATTGCAGAAAGTATCAATGGTGGTATCTTTTCACCGCGGGCTAGATCGATTATTTTAACCTCACTTCCGTCTGTGGAATAGGCAAAGAGCAGTATTTCAAAATCATCTGCCTGAACATAACGATACACACCACACTTTGCTAAATTGACGCTACTATAAGTTTCAATATCACAATGTAATGTTTTTATTTCAGCCATGCATATCTATCTCCATTCTTTATTTTGCTTATAGCCTGATGACCCACATCATACATCTCTCCAAGCCGAGTGCAGGTAAACCCGCAGAATAATCCGAATCGTATTCCCTCAACATCATCCGTGGTAAGTTTCTTCCATGCCTTGCCTTGGCGATAAACATCATAAACATTTTCAGTCTGCGTATCATATCGAAGGTTCACTAGGCGATTATCTTTTGGATCCCCATTTGCATGAAGCACATACATACCGTCTCTTTCGCCTACAAAAGCAGCCATAACCAAATGATGAACTGCAAAGGTTTGTCTTGGATCATTTAGGACAACCATTAGATAATTACCTCGATTTCCGGGTCGAAGTATTCTTTCCTTTAATAAATAATCAAACTCGCCATTTTGATTACTACTATGAATTACACGTTCAAGACTCTTAATTCTGCCCTCACTGCTTGCCTGGTACTTCCCCTCATATCCGGGTATGTCTTTCCATATCTCATCCATTCAATGCACCTCCTTGTAAAAAAGAAGGTGGCAGAGGAAATACCCCCACCACCGTCAATTGGCCTTTTCTATTAGGCAAGGAAGTCATCGTCTGCAAGAGTAGTAAAATCATCTGCTGCAGAACTCTTTCCACCAAGAGGCTCACCATCTTTTATCTTTTGAATGTTGCCAAGTCCGCAAGCCACACCTTTATTTCCGTTGGAATTGAAGGCGAAAAAATTTAATGAAACCCTAGCAAAGCATCCGCTGTAAACTTCACCACGATCCATGATTGGCTTTACGCTCTTGTCCACAATCTGTGGTGGAGTTTTGCTGTTAGCATTGATAAAATAATGCCCTTTATATGCCTCGTCATCGCGCTCCACATCCCCATCACGCAGAGGAATTTTTATAGCAGCCTTGTTGGGCTTCTTTCCACCAAACTTAGCGATGCCTTCTTCAATAGCAGCATCAATAGCAGCATTTACTGCGTTAATGGTTTCTGTATCGTCCTTTGGAATGAGTACGGATACGCTGTATTTTTCAGCACCACCGTTGACAGAAACCGGCTCCCAGCCGTGGAAGTAAGAGAGTCTTGTGTTCACACCTGTAATAACCTTAGTTCTATTCGTATTGTTTTTCATAATGATCAATCCTCCATAATTTCATTAAATTCGTTTTTTGCGTTCGTTACGTTCATAGCCACTCTTTTATCTGTTTTAGGAACAAGTGTTGGCTTTCCCGGTGGTTTTACTATGAGGCTTCCTAAGATTTCCTCAAATTTTGTTTTGCCCATCAGTTTCTGCATCTCTGTCAAAGGAATAAGGCTCTTACGGTAAATATCTTTATATCCACTCTCTACAGCTTTTTGTGCGACAGTATCTTCATCTTTGTACTTACGAACTGAGCGACCTTCCACAACTTTAAAACCACTCCACTCTTTCCCATGGTTAACTGCTGCATCTGTGGCATAAGCAATTATTTCACCCGCCCACTTCGTGAGATCAGGAATAATGTTTAGAATTTCTTCAATCTCACTATCTGTAAGCAGAGGTGGCATCTTAAACTCCTTCTGGGCCAGTTTGAGCTTTTCATCAGCCCTTGCACGGCATCTTATGGATGCTCTGCAGAAAGTACACCACGGGCCAGGGATATATTCACCTTCTCCTTGATAGGCTTTTGTTGCCTTTGGTTTCAGTTCCTCTTCTGCCCAAGCTTTAAGTTCTTCTACCGGAACAGTCCAGGTGCTGACGTTTTCTCTACGTGGCTGGAATATTGTCATGGAAACTTCTTTGATGTCATAGAGACTGTCATAGATTTCAAGAGCCCCTAATGCATAGAGTTTCATCTGCGGATTGTTTTCTGCGTCCACAAGGACTCCAATTCCGTATTTGAAATCCACTATGTGAAGCTTGTCATCTGAAATGATTACACAATCTCCCGTACCAAATCCATCTGGCACATAGCAAGAGAAGTCAAGGCGTTGTTCAATAAGAACGATAGGGTCAGTACAGGACTTTCTTGCAAGTTCTACCTGCTCCATGATGAAGGCAACATAGTCATCTGTGCATTCTTCCATTTCATCTGAATCATACTCTGACACGGGCCTCTTACTTCTAATGTGGAGCGCTTTTTTCAATTTGTGTTCTGAGAGTTCATGTGCTGCAGTACCGGCTTTTGCCGCCTCTCCACTTGTGTTTTCAAACTCAAGTTCAAGCCTTGCAGATGGCAAGCAATGGAGCCATCTGTGGGATGAAGATGCAGATAGTATTGCGTGATTACCCATTACCAAGAACCTCCGCATCTTTCAAGATGTCAGCATAGTATGCCTTGTCAATAGCACTAAGCTTATCCGCACCATACTTCCCGATAATAGCTCTGACTTCCGCAGTAAAACCAAGCTGGCTTTTTTCAGCAAGGACCATACGCACTTTTTCAAGTGGTATATCCGGCTCTTTTGCTTTGTCTGACTTTGTGGCAGGCACTTTTTCAGGCGCAGCATCGCTTTCGGTCATTGCATTGCAAACCACTTCTATGCTGTCTGCAAGGCTTCGCATGTCACTTACAACATCAAGCAGTAACTTTATTTTGCTCAAGTTCATTTCCTCCTTTCGTAGTCTCACAGATAGCAAGTTCCTGGACGCTATCTCCTGGAATCAGAATTGTTACACGCTGTTTATCTCCAAGGAGGAAACGTAGAATGCGCTCCCTTACGGTGACATTACGGCAAGTAACGATTCCGCCTGTCTGTGGCATTTTTGAAACACTGATCTTCAAGTTGTGTTTCATATCCATCACCTCTTTCTGAAGGGTCATTATTTGTTCCCCTCTATCTGGTAGCCTTGGGAAAGATGGAAATCTGACGATTTTATGAAATAACAAAAAAATAATGCCCTCAGAAGTTTTAAACCTCCAAGGGCATAATGCTTAACTAATCGGTTTTGATAAAGGCATCTATAAAGCCTGCAGCTTTTACTCTGGCCAGCATTGCTTCGGCATTGGACTTAACGCTATAAGCTCCAACCTGAACCCTATACAACTTCTTAGTCGGTGGCGTGGAAGCTGCAGGAGTCGTAAGTAGCTTTTTAACGTCAGCCCTGAAGGTATCCATACTCTTACCATGCCTAGAAAACCAGTGCCGAGGATCTCCATGATTGCTGGCGATTTTCTTTTGATAACCTTCGTAGTGGCCAATGATATCTTTCTCCGTCAGGTCATAGAGTTTACAAAGGTAAGCACAAAGCTCCG
>JUEG02000015.1_pt1 | contig 38925 bp, 67 predicted proteins | sample 432341 | NCBI WGS metagenome assembly JUEG02 (sample SAMN02953476, study PRJNA257561) | rock porewater metagenome | biome: terrestrial; feature: Opalinus Clay rock; material: porewater; isolation source: Opalinus Clay rock BIC-A1 borehole | place: Switzerland: Mt Terri URL, St-Ursanne ... | reverse complement strand
TTACTATACCGCTAAGTCCAAAAGAAACGCTGTGCGCTTACTGCTGTGCGGGCTCAGTCGCTTCGCTTGGTGACGCCGTACCAATTTCGTACCGATTCGGCGTTTTCAGCTTGTCCAGTTCGGCCCAATCGGCGCTTGAGTTTATCCATTTCGCGTAGTGCTTGAGCAGCGTCTGGATGCTGTTGCCGAGCTGCTGCGCGATGAAGGCCGGCGCCATCCCGGCAGACAGGCAGACGGTCGCATAGGTGTGCCGGGTATCGTACTGCCGGCGCGGTCGAATGCCCAGCCGCTTCATGCTCTGCTTGAGATGATAGGCGGTGCTCACGACGTTGGTGATGTGCCCATCCTTGCCGCTGGTTGGCGCGAAGACGAACTCGCCTTCCCCGGTGAGCTGCTGCATCTCTCGCAGCGCCTCGACAGCCTGGTCGACAAGTAGCACCTTGCGCACGCGCTTGGTCTTGGTGTTCTCGCGCACCTCGCCCTTTTCCAGGGTGGCGCGCACGCGAATTGATCGGCTGGGAAGGTCAACGTCAGCCCAGCGCAATGACAGCTGCTCGCCGGTTCGCATTCCAGTGTAGAAGGCCAGCTTGAAGAACGAGGCATAGGTCAGCCTGGCGCCGGTCTGGTGCGCGTAGAGGTCGGCCAGGATCGCGTCACGCTCGGCAGGGGTGAACGGGTCGATGTCTCGTTCAGGCGCACGAGCCCGCTCGACCGAGCGCATCGGGTTCTCCGCGATGATGCCGTCCAGCACCGCGGCGGCGAAGATGGCCTTGGCCGCCTGCACCGCGGCGTTGCGGTCGGTGATGGAGTTCCAGTCCTGCCGGCTCATCAGCGCGCGCACGTCTGACGGATAGATCTCGTCCAGCCTCCGGTCAGCCCAATGCGGCATCCAGTACTTGTTGAGCACGCGCAGGTAGTTGCGACGAGTGTGAAAGCCGATGTGCTTGCTGTCGAGCCAGGTCTGCGTGAAGTTGCCGAAGGTCGGCGTGATGCGGGCGAGGGTGTAGCGGGAGTTCGGGAACAGCTCGGCATACTTGTCGTCCGTGAGCATGCCGAGCTTGATCAGCTGGGTTACCTGAGCACGTAAACCTGCTGCTGCTGCAAATCCCTTGGGCGTCTGAGGATAGGGGAGCGTTTCGCAGCGTCGCTCTTTCTTCCATGTGAATCGGATGCGGACGGAGCTTCCGGCGATTTCGACGCCCTGGGGGATCCCCACTGCTTTTCTGCCCATTCGTTGTACCTCTCCAGGCTGTACATGATACAGCCGTCAACCTTCTCCCATACGCCATGCGGCAACACCCCGCGCTGGCGCTTCCTTTCCAGGGCCTTCGGCGTCGTGCCGATCAGTTCGGCCAACTTCCTTTCGTACACCTTGTCGACCGGCAGGCCTTCGATTGGCTGCGGTTTCTCTCGTGCGCCCATCCCTCACCCCCTCACCGTTACGCCGGCTGCTTCGATGGCGTCGATCGCCTCGCCGCGCATGTCGTTCCAGCCGCCCTCATAGCTCGCGTATGGCGGCGCCTTCATCGGTTGCGGCATCTGCACGACCAACTCAGCCCGCGATGCCTGCCAAACTAGCCAGTAGCACTGCGTCGGGTAGTTGATGTACTCGCCAGCCTCATCCTTTCCGAAGTGAGCTGGCGACAGGCCGAACGCCTCGCTGCCCACCCACGCCTCGAACTCTTCCCGCATCTTGTCTGTGTGCTGCATGTCTATCTCCTAGTGCTTGACCAGCTTGAGTACGTTGCCGCTCTCTACGATGTTGATTCGGCTTGCCTCGAAGGCTGGCGACTGCAAAACCCTATGGATCAACTCTGGCAGCTCATCCATAAGATCGCGGCTCATATCGCTGTAATGGACGCAGTGCAGCGTGCGCAGAATGTTGTATGCCTCGCGGTCGGGCTTTAGGTTGAGCATGGTTGCGATCGTGTCGATGGTGCAGATATCGAAATACTTATCCCGCAGCATCTTCCCGAGAGCAGCCTCGGCGGCAAGCATCTGTACTTTGCTCATGTCTATCTCCTGCTGCGTGTGGGGTTAGGCGGCTTCTTGCGCCGCTATCCGCTTGAGCTCAATAACCCATACCCAAGGGTTAGAAGCCATGTCGCCGTAGATCGAATCCCATAGCCAGAAGAAAGAATCGACAGCTGATGGCGCTGGGCTTGCGCACCCGCACGGCTCACAGTTGCCGCAGCTGCAGCAGCCGCCGTCGGTGATGCCCTCGGCCCTTGCCTGTTCTTCGGTTATGTCGTGGAGCCGCTCAATTCGTATGTCGACGATTTCAACTATCATCCCGTGGTCGCCTGGCACTCGAATCTGGTCGCCTGGCTCGCCATACGGGCAGTCCACGTTTACGAAGCCCGCACGCCACGCATTGTTGACGTGTTGTGCCAGCGTCAGCCCTTCAACCCATGCGCCATTTGCCCGAAGGCGGCTCTCGGTTGTTTCCGGTTGCGGCCTGATCGGCCTCCGCGTGACGGTCTTGATGCCGGCCACGAGAGCCGCTGTCATCTCTTCGTTGAATCTCAACGGCTTGCGATTATCTGCAGACATAGGTCTACCTCCCCGCCGACTCTCGCCGGCAGGCTGTGTGTTTGGGTGGGGTTAGGGGTTAGGCGCGACGGATCAGGATGAACAGGCCGAAGCCGAAATGCTTCCACTCGCCCTGATGGTCGGTGACGCAGATGTTGTGATTGCGATAGCCATCAGCAAAAGCGAGCCGCCACCACTTCCATTTGAACCAGCGCATATCACACCTCCTTCGCAGCCATGGCTCGTGCATTCCTGCGCCTGCTCGTAACCCTCGGCAGCCTCACGCCTGGGCGGCGATTCTTCAGTGCGCTGTAGATGGATCGCTCGCTGTGCCCTAGGATCGCGCAAGCCTCAGACGCCATAGCGCCGCCAAGCCGAAGCGCGCAGTAGTCGTCCAGCACCTTGTCGGTGATCTTGATCTGCGGTCGGCCTCGGTGCGGAAAGGCACGAGACGGCGGCCATGGGCATTCCAGTCCGCGCCGGGCCAGCCACTTGCGCAGGTCGCTCGACGTGGCGTAGCCGATCTGGTGCGCGGCCTGCTCGATGCTGATGCCGAGCGCGTGCAATCGAATGGCTGCCTTGCCTACCGTCTCCCCGGTGTCAGCGAAGTATTCGTCGGAGATGGTCATACGGCCTCCAGTGCCTTAGCCGGGTAAATCTGCACGCTGTTGCGATGCGCGCTGCTCTCGACTGCGTAGCCCTCTGGCGTCTGCTCGGTGGAGTACCAGCCAACCACGCGGCCAACCCACTCGCTGCCGGTGGACTTCTTCACGAGGTCGCCCATGCGGAACTTGCCTTGCGGGGCGGTCTGCGCGGGGCGGGTGAGTGCTGCCACAATGCGTTCATGTTGGGCGACGGTCATCAGCGGCAAGAAAGCGTCATCGGAGCTATTCACCGTCTCGCACTGAATCTTCTCAAGCGCTGACGTACAGACTTCAATATCTATTTCCCCAAGCTCAGGTCCAGAGCCGCCATGAAAAATGCCGCCGAGAATCGCGGTTGCGACCACAATCGGAGCCTCCCGCTCATCCTGCGCCGTGGCTGGCTCTACTGCCGCCTGCCCATCCCTGAACCCCTGCGCTGCGGCTGTGGCCATTTCGACGGCGGTGAAGGTGTCGGTGGGCTCGGCCTGCTTGGATATGGCTGCAAGAGCCATTGCCTTAGCGCCAGAAAGACGGTAGTCATTCTCAGTGCTGCATCGGCCCATTGGGAGGTTGGCGATCTTGCGAAGCTCCTCGCGCAGCCGCTCCACCTCAGCCTTCGCAGCCCCCAGCTCAGCGCCGAGGTTCGTCAGTTCTTTCAGTTCGCCCTGTGTCATGTCCTTTGTCCTGTGTTGGTGGGCGGCAGCGGAAACAGGCGCATTGGCCGATCCGCTTGCCGTCCGTGCGGCAGAAGATTGGTGCGTTCACAGCGGCAGCGACTCCTGCACCGCAAGGCATTCGGCCTCGCCGTGGGGCAGTGGCTTGTCCTGCCAGCAGATAAGCGCGACAAGTTCGTCAGTCGGCGTGTCGGTCACGTCCATCCAGTCGCTGTGCGTGGCCTTGAGTTCGTTCGGGTGCAGCCAGCGCGAGCGCGTGCGATCCGGCGACAGGCAGTAGCGGAATCCTTGGTCGCGTAGGGTCATTTCCTGCGGCCTCCGTGCGTCGTGGCCGTCCAGCCGGCGCTAGATACCTGGTTGCCGTGGTCAGCGATCAGGCTGTCGATCAGGGCGCCCATGTAGGCGACTAGGCCTGTGACTGTTTCGCCGCGGGCCGTCGCGCTGTGCGTGTGCTTCTCGCCGTTGGGCAGCACGAACCACGCGCTGGCGTTCCAGTCGGAAGGGCGCCGGGGCTCAGTGCCGCGCACTACTGGCCGCGACACTCGGTTGTCGATTGAATAGAGCGTCACGATGCAGCTCATGGCTGGCACACCTCCAGCAGTGCCGCCTCGCTCAGGTCACCAAGCGGCGCGACGTGGTATTGGGCAAGCGCGTAGACGCCCCACGGCTTGCCAGTGATTTCCGCCCGGTACGCCGCGTGGCGGATGGCGTCGAGAACGTCAGGGAATCTCATGCCATCTGCTCCAGTGCCCGTCGGGCGAATGCCGCCAGCTCACGCTTCGGATCGCGGCGGCGCTTGAGTACGGTCGTCGGGTCGTGCCAGCGCTTGCGCTCAATGGGTTTCACGCCCTGGAAGCCTTCGACCTGCTGGATGGGTACGCCTGATTCGGCGACGAGTCGTGAAAGCCAGGCAGCATCAGCCGCCCGGCCCGCTGGGGTTAGGTTGCAAAATGTCATGGGTGTGTACCGGGGAGGAGGGCGCGCTGGGCGCCCTGGTTATGCGATGCGAAGGGTGGGCCGCGTTTCCAGGTGAGCGCCTGGCACTTCCTGACCGTTCTTGATGGCTGCGGCGATGGCTGTCTTGTCGACTTCGCGCTTCCACCGCACGAACTCGCTGTCATCCGGGAGCAGCTTCTCGTTGTCGATCACCACGGATGGCCGGCCCTTGCCTAGCTTCGCGGTAAACGTGCCGTCGATGGCCTTGATCTCGTTGATGCCGCAGCGCTCCATGTTCGACTTCAGGTAGCCGCGCAGCCATTCCTCGCGGCCTTCCAGCGCCTTGCGCTTGGCTGCCACGCGCTTCTCGTGCGCCTTCAGTGCTTCGATCTCGGCGGCCAGGTTTAGCGCGTAGGCGGCGACGGCCTGACCCTTTTGCACGAGGCCTCCTTGCAGCGCCTCCAGGGTGTCGCGCACCACTTCTTCAGGCAGCTCCGGGTCATCCAGCACCTCAAGCGCTTGCTGGTACTCGTCGGCCAGTTGGTAGAGCTTCATGGTCATGTCAGTGCTCCATGAGAAAGGGCGCACGAGGCGCCCTTATATGGTCAGATTCCGGCCAGGCACGGCAGCGGAAGGAATGGTATGTCGTCGTCGAAGGAGTCTGGCCCCGGCGCACCTTGCTGGCTTTGCGGCTGCTGCGCAGGGCGCTGCGGCTGTGCCTGTCGCGGCGCCTGCTGCTGCCCGTCGCCTTTGCTGCCAAGCATCTGCATCGTTCCGTCGATACCCACCAATATCTCCGTGGTGTAGCGCTTCACGCCGTCCTTTTCCCATTCCCGCGTTCTGAGCTTCCCTTCGATGTAGAGCTGCTGCCCTTTGCGGACGTACTCGCCGACGATCTCCGCGATCTTTCCGCTGAAGACCACGCGGTGCCACTCGGTGCGCTCCTGCAACTGGCCGGTCTGCTTGTCCTTCCAGCTTTCCGATGTGGCAATGGTCAGGTTGGCGAAGGCGTTTCCGCTAGGCGCGTAACGTACCTCCGGATCGCTCCCCGCATTCCCAATAATGATGACCTTGTTTACGCCGCGACTGCTCATGCCGTTTGCTCCAGGTGTTGTGTAAGTTCTGCTTTGCGTTGGTCCTTGGCGGCATTGAGCTTCGCCAGCACCTCGGGATATTCCTGCGCCTGCCGGTAGGCTGCTGCGTAGACGCTTTGCAGTTCGTGCATCGTCTCAACCAGCGGGATTTTGCTGATCGCTTCCTCGGCGGCGTCCATCGCCTGCTGCTCTTGGCTCCGGCCATCGTTGAGCCAGGCCAGAAGCTTCGCACCCGCCTCTGGCGTGATGACTTCGGGATGCTGGAAGAGGCGCGTCCGATCCTTGCTGGCAACGGCGTAGTGGCCGTCATGGGTTACGTCGAGGACTACGGTAAATTCGTAGTCCGTACCGTCCCGCTGCTCGCTTTTGAGGCCCAGCTTGACGATCTTTTTGCCCTCACCCTGCACCGTCTCGGTCTTGCTCCGCATGGTGCAGATGATGTGCATCGGGCTGGTCAGGATTTTGTCTGTCAGCTTGCGGTGGCGCGGCGTTGTCTCGCTCCAGGCCGACCACGTGTTGCCCTTGAATCGTGCCTTTGCCGTCTCGTCGTTGATCTCCAAACAGCCGCCCGGCCCGGTCCACTCGTGCGAGTAACTGTCGATTATCAGCACGTCATAGCCTGCCGCCTCTGCGGCTTGGATGGCTTCAACGTAGCGCTCGGGCGAGTAAGGTGCATGCAGCTCCATCACGTCGAAGTCTGCTGCGTCGGCGTACAGCGATGCGCTGCCGTGCTCGGTGTCGATCACTGCGATTCGACTACCAAGCCCCTTTGCCATCTGGAGCGCTGAATAGGTCTTGCCGGAGCCGGATGGTCCCGCAAGTGCGAGCCGTAGCCGTGCCTGCTTGCGTTCTGCCTTCTTGAACATGGTGTCAGTCCTCTTGGTTGTCCCATTGCCGCTCTATGCGTGCGGCCTCGTCTTCGTACTGCCTGCGCTGCTCACCCTGGAATCGCTCGGGCTCAAACGAGCCGAGCGTCATCCAGTCGAGTTGAGCCGCAACAGCAGGCGGAACCTGTGCTGTGGTTGGTTGCATGGTTGGTTATCCGAAAAGTTTGTAGATCGCCGCCTCGCCAGCCAGGCCGATCAGCAGCACGCCAGCCAGCACGCCGAACCCGGTAAGGGTCCACCACGCCGCTGCGAATGAGTGGCCTGTGGGGGTGTCGTCGTAGTCGATGACTTCTGTTCTCATAACGGCGCCCCGTTGGTGATTCGATCTGCAAGGCCGTGAGCGAGATCCCAGCCTGTGAGTAGTGCAAGGGTCACTGCGAAGCCCCGCCACCATGCGTAGCGCAGGGATCGTTGTCTTTGGCTAGCCATCACACACCACCCAATAGCGCCACGTAGGCGAGAGTTCCGATAAGCGATCCAGCTACGGTGATGCCTAGGGCGCCGGCCAGCTCCTTGAGGACGTAGGCGGTCATGGCTGTTCTCCTTCAACTGGCGTCATCCAGTCAGCGTTGTGCTCAAGTAGCGTCAGCTCCCATCCGGGCGCTATTTCGCACATGCCGTATTCGCCGAACTGCCCGGAGTAGTAACGGGCCTCGTACAGGTACAGCCCCTCGCCGTGGATGAACTCTTCTTCATCCCTTAGCTGCTCCTCAATTTCGCAGAGAGGATCAAGCGCTATGCGCCCGTTGATGGCGCATATGAATGGATCTTCGCCACCTTCAAGGCGAAGAACCTCAATGATCACCGGGCCTTTGTTGAAAACGTCCTTGGTCATGGCTGCTCTCCTTGCAGGGCGGCGAATAGCTCGGCCATCGCGTCGTTGATTGGCTTGATCTCACGGTCGAAGAACGCTTGTGCGTCTACCTCGTCCTCGGACGGCAGTTCGCCCGGGCCTGCCAGGCTGTTGTAGATCCAGCGCATACCCTCTTCGTCGCCGCGCTGATCTGCGTCGATGACGGCGGCTTTCATGGCTAGCAGGTAGCGACCGAACAGCAGATCAAGCTCCTTGACTCGCATCCGCGCTGCATCCCGCTCAGCGAGAAGGGCGTCGTAATCGGAGGCCAGATAAACCTCGACGGGTTTCTTTCCGCAGAGGATCGCGCCTTGTGGCAGGAGGTTCTGAAGGCGCGGGTTATCCTCCAGAAGCATTGCTTCGTACCGCTTCACTTCCTTGCTCATGCCGCCCTCCTGAATCCATAGATTCGATCAACTTTCATGCCCCAGGCCTTCTGGACGATGCCGTGGAGCCTGCAGAACATCGCCGCACTGATCTGGCCCGTCTCGCGCATTCCCAGCAGGTAGCCGTACAAGACGTTGGCGTGGTAGTCGGCAAAGGCCTGCGAGCTGGCTTGCCGCATCAGCCGGAAGTGCTGCTTTATGGTTTCTTCAGGCTTCATGCTGCGCTCCGTTGCTGGCTCACCAGCTCTGCGTGAATGAGGGCCAGCCGGCGCAGGTCGCCGACCGTGATGTATCGTTCTTGCTGGCAGTCGAAGTCATCTATGCTGCTCACGGTGATGATTTCGCGGTCATCCTTGACCTTGCCGTTCCACATCGCTGCCTCGCGGGCGAACGGCTCCAGTGCTTCGCGTAACTGATCATCCGGGCACGGCTGTTCGCGGCGCCCTGTGGGTCCGTAGTGCTTCATGGTGGATACCTCGGTTGCCCGGATGGGCGGGGGAAGGGGTGATGCAGTGGCCGGTGCTATCCGGCTGCCGGCTTGGAACTGGAGCCATCCGGCGGCTCATTTCAGGGCATTGCTGCCACTGGCCAGTTGTACCTAGTACACCGCGCAGAAGCCTGCGCAACACTGCATCGGGGGTCGGCCTGGACCTGGACCTTTCACCAGGGTCTGGCAATTGCCGGCCGGGCTGTCGAGCAAGCCGACCTCCGATGCAGGCTCGTTACGTGAGCCATTCGGCCGTCTCAACGGGGTGTAGTGGAGTCCCGCCAACGGCTGCCGGTGTTTTTCAGCAATCGGGGCACTTGCCGGCTTATCCCCGTCGCGGATATCCCGAAGGTCCGCCGCGCGCGGATGTGATTCATGGCGCTACCAGCACCGGGCGCCCTCGGTTATTACAGGCCCGTTAGGGTCTGGCCTGGCTGGCTCAGGCGGGGGTTATTTGGTGCGGGCTTGCTCTTTGATCAGTGCAGAGCGAGAGGCTTCCCAGCCAGAACAGAAGCTGTCGATGCTGACAATCTCATCTGCGAGCTCGAATGCTCGCTTCCAGTGCGCATTGGTTTCGCCTTCAATCAGCTGACTGGCAACCCGACTTCTGTATTTGCGGAATGCTTGATGCATTTCTTCCATCATCCTTCTCCTTTCCAATTCCTTCTCCACCACTCCCACCCCCACAGCGCAGCTAGTACGCAGATGAGGAGGAGGGTTTGGGGTAGGGTTAGCATGGCTTCTTAGCCAGTGACTTGAAGTCGCAGCAGTTGAGATAGCTGCTCAAGTCGGCGTTCGGGATCTGACCCAGATACTCGCCGGTGTCGAAGGTGTAATCGCCTGAGCCTGCGTCGGCCAGCGCGATATCCATTGCTTCGTCTTCGCTGTCTGCCTCAATCACGCAATCGCAGAAGGCAGTCAATCGGATGCTGAAATGTGGCATTGCTGCCTCCTATGTGCTGATGGGTGACAGTGGGGCGGATCAATACGGCTTTTCGACCTTGCCTTGGTCCTGCAGGCTCTTAATGCGGAACAGCTCGTCTAGCATTCCGTCCATCTGCTTAGCGAGCTGGTTGCGAAGGCCGTCTTTCAGCGCGCCCGTGACCGTGAGTACGCTGCTCTTCAGTCCTGCTGAGAAGTCTTCGGCGCAAACCTGAGTCATCAGGTATTCGGCACGAGTAACCGTGTTGTAATCGCTTGTGGCTGGCTTTCCTGTGCGCGGCTCGACTTTCGCCGACCAGTATGCGCTTACGGTCTTCTCCAGCTCCTTGCGGATCGTGGTAGGCGCGCCCTCCGGCTCGCCGAAGGCGGTCACGCGCCGATATTCCTGCTCGAACGACTTGGCAACAGCCGTGTCGATTGCTTCCTGGATTTGCCGAGTAGCGCGGTCGGCAAAGATCTTGTCGACCCGCCGCCTCACTTCCTGCTGAACCATCGAGGACAGGTCGTCGTCGTGGCGCAGAATCTCGTCGGTTGCCTTTGCTACGATCGCGGCTTTCAGATCATCTTCATTGATGTTCAGCATTTTCATTCCCTCTAGGGTTGTTCTGTTAATCCCCGCTGCAGCCTGTAGCCAATCTGCGGGGTGGGTTGTCTTCCCGCTGGCCACTCTTGCGAATGGCCATCAGTAAAATGCACGTTAAGAATGATTAGCAAACTCACCGTGCAGTCGGGATCTAAGTTCAAGCGCTGCTGTTCGCGCAGCGTCTACGCATTCAAATTCGCCTCCGTAGTGCGTTGCCCCAGCGACCGTTACCCTTACCCGCCAACGCTGCTTTTTAGCGCTCCAGTGGACGTTCTTAATCCCTGAGATGGAGTGGCTTACCGCCGCTCTGTTCAGGTTGTTCTCTGCGTGACTGCATTCCCTGAGGTTGCATAGTCGGTTGTCTGTTCTATCCCTGTTTTTATGGTCAACGTCGCCGTCTGGCCATCGCCCGAAATGCAGGGCGAACGCAACGCGACTGCCGGTGAAGTACCTGTAATTGATGCAGATGCTCAGGTATCCACGGTAGGTAACCTTTCCGGCGCTCTGCCCAGCCTTGCGGGGGCCTCTTGCGACCTTCCAGGTGATCTCCCCAGTTTGCGGCTGGTAGTCGAGAAGACTGCGCATCTCGTCGATATCCATGTTGTTGAACTTCATGCTGACTCCTGCTTTCCGCGAAGCCCTGCTTCAAGGCTTCCTGGAGAGCATCCCGACCACCGTGGCGGCCGGGTAATCTCTCGAATCTTTCTCTCCGGTCGCGGACCCTGCCCACCGGAAAACTGTTCTTGGTGCTTTACGCTGCACACCTGGGTCAGTTGCCAACCCTCTGAGCCGTTAAGGCCGGCTCATCGCTGCCTGTCTTGTCGCGGGTGCCACTAAAGAACTTTCGGTAAGACCGAGGGCCTGCTTCGGCCCTGAAGCGTGTCTCGCTTCGATGGGAGAAATATTACCGGGGGAATTTATTATGCGCAATACCTGCGGTAATAATTTTTCAGGCGGGCGCGGAAATGCCGCCAGACGGTATTGGCAGGTAGTGGTTTTGTTTCGGGCAATAAAAAGCCCCGCTAGGTGCGGGGCTTGGGGCTTAGCTCTCGGGCTACAGATCGCCGTCGTAGCTATGTGCGACGTACTGCCCGATTACCGATACGTGCTCAAGCTGTTCGGGGCTCAGGCTTTCTTCTGGATACTTTGCTGCATTGTCCGAGCGGATGATGAGGCCGCCATCGAACCTTTTATAGAGGCGCTTGATTCGCAGCTGGTCGCCGTAGCGGATGCCGTAAACCTTGCCGTCAATGATCTCGGTCGAGTCGAGATTCAGCGTCACCTTTGATCCGCTCGGCAGGGTGGGCCACATTGAATCGCCCACCAGAATGAAGTCGTAAAGCCGGCATGGGTTCAGTCGTTTGCGGCGCACCCAGTCCATCCGGTATGCGTTGCCCTGGTCGCGATGTACTTCTTCTAACACCATTTCCCCGCTTCCGGCGCTAAACCGGACTTCAACCCGAGGGACAATGATGAACTGATCGTCCGGCAAGTCCTCGGGCGCCTCCCAAGCTATGACGTTGGACATCTGGAACGGCCCTTCGGCCAGTTCTTTCTCTGCCTGGTTGTTGGCGTCTTCGTCCGCTGTCGCATGGGTCAGCCTTGCAATCTCATAAGCAAGTCGCGGGCTGAAGGTCTCGACAGGGATTCCATAGATTCTGGAAACACCGGCAGCAAATGCCATGTTCAGAGCTAATCGGCCGTTCAGGTAGTTGCTGAAGGCTCCTTGGCTTATTTCCAGACGAGCGGCGGCCTGCTCCTGAGTTATGCGCTCAGAGCGTGGCTTGCCCGCGTTGAAGGCCTCAATGGCAGCCTTCACGGCGGCGCACTCGGCCAGCTCCCACGACTCAAGGTCGCGCTTCCTGCTGGTGTCTTTCATAACTTCCATTTTATTCCCGCCGTGAATAATTTACTAATACCGTAGGTATTGACGCCATCATTTCCGGAGGTAATAATCGCCCCTAAGAATCCACTTAGGACTATGCCTCCATGCAAAGCATCCCCCTCACCAAATTTGCCGACGAGCTTGGGCAGGCCAAGGCAGCTCAAGCGCTTGGCGTTACCCAAGGTTCTCTCAGCAAAGCGTTGAGGGTTGGTCGGCATGTATTCGTTATCCGCCACGAGAGCGGCACCTATGAAGCTATGGAGCTTCGCTCGTTCCCGGCGCAAGGCAGATCCAAGCAGGGCGCAAGCATTGAAACCTGGCTAGAGGCTTTGTGCCCTCGCTCAAACCAAGCCGCATAACCAATTCGAAACCGCAGAAGGAAATTGCCCATGTATGCAAACACTGAAGACAAACGAAGCATTCCACGCAAGGTGCGATTCAGCCCTGCCATTGACCGCATTTTGCAGAAAGCCTCTCACCGGGCCGGCATGCAGCACGCGACCTTCCTTTATGAGCTGATCGAGTTCGGTATCGAGAACGGTGCGCTTGACGAGCTGATCCGCGAACACCAGCGGAAGACTACAGCGGCCTGAAGGCCCTTTGGAGGGTCAAGTGCCTGAATCTGCCAACAGCGAGCAAAAGCTCGCCGATCAAGAAGAACTGCTTCGAGCAGTCGCTGCAAGCCTTGGGAAAACCTTGGATGAGGTTTTCGAGGAGTTAGTTGTTTCCTCGATTGCCATGGGGGGGCTGACGGTCGCCAGTAGGCCGAAGGCTCCCGTCCTGCGTTTGGCGGGGACAAATGGGGGTTCTTGAGGCCCTCGATAGTGCCTCGCAGCACTTTGGAATCTCAAGGCACAAAAAAGCCACCGGGCAAGGGTGGCTTCTTCAACAGCAACAACAGACAGGACGAATCATGACAAACGTTATTCAGATTGGCAACACCCAACGGGGGTTTACCCGGATGGACAACAGCATCATGGATGCCTTGATGGCGATCGATCTGCCAGCGCGTGAGCTGAAGGTCGCTCTGTTCGTCGCCAAGACAACCATCAACTTCCAGGCCGGCCCGGTACGCATCACAGCAGCCGCTGTGTCGAAGGCAACCCATATCCACCCGGACGTTGCTTCCAAGGCAATCAGCCACCTCCTGAAGCGTCGCGTGATCTTCCGTGAGGGCGGTGCGCGTGGCGATATTGGCCTGTGTGACCCGAAAGAATGGGTATTCGTAGAAGGTCCGAATCAGACCAACAGAGCCGACTCGGACCAAAATGACAAGGTCGTCTCGATTGCGAGTCAGACCAAAACCGACGACTCCCTTCTTTATTCTAAGAAAGAACCCCTAGTAACTGTTCCTTCGGAACAGATTACTGCCCCCCAAGGGGGCGACGTCACCCCGGCTGAAAAAACCACTGGGGTTTCGTTCAACGGCGAAGACTTCGAAGTCAGCTCCGACCTGATTACCAAATGGGCGAAAGCCTACGCACCGGTTGACGTAGAAACCGAGATCACTCGCGCCGCGGCATGGGCAGCCGGCGCCAAGGCCAAGAAGGACTACCGCCGCTTCCTGGTCAACTGGCTTGCCAAAGCTCACCGCAAGTCGGCCAACGGCGTCTCCGAAGCCGGCGTGCCTGTCGATCAGATCATCGACCTGTACCACCGCGTATGCCCGAACCTGCCGGCCGTCACCGTGAAGACCGACAAGGCCCTGCGCAGCATGATTGTTGAGCGCTGGAACGAGGCTGAGGCGCACCAGAGCGGCAAAGGCTTCTGGCTCCCGTTCTTCGAGAAGGCCAACAACCGCAGCCAGGTGTTCTACCGCGGCCAGAACGTCGTTCCTCGCCTGGAGGCTCTGGTAAGCCGCGCCGTCTTCCGTGAAATCTCGGAGGCGCAGCAATGATCGAACTTCACAGCCTCGAAGCCGAGCACGGCGTGATCGGTGCAATGCTCAAGCAGCCGCACCTGATCGACGTCCTGAGTGATGACCTGTCGCCCGAAGCTTTCGCCTACGCCGACAACGCCGACCTGTACCGCCTGATCATGGAGCTGCACAACGACGGCGAGCCGGTGGACGCGATCACTCTTGGCGACCGCATGGCTGAACTGCCAAGCGGAACTCGGACCACGGCATATGCCGGCGAAATCCAGTTCAACACGCCGTCCGCTGCCAACGCGAAGACCTACGCGAAGATCATCCGCGACCGCGCCGTGGCTCGTCAGATCGTCGCCGCCGCCGAGCGCATCCACGAGATCGCTCATGACCAAGCGACCGTCGAGGACAAGATCGCGCAGGTGCAGTCGACCATTCTGGCTCTCGGTACTGATGGCGGCGACGCCGAATGCCAGAGCATGGCCGACATGTGGGCGGAGCACATCGAAGTGCTGCAGGTCCGTCTGGATCGTTTCGCCAAGGGCGAAGCAATGGACGGCCTGGGGACTGGCATTCCTGATCTCGACAAGTACACCCAAGGCATGAAGCCGGGCCAGATGATCGTCGTTGCTGGCCGTCCTGCCATGGGCAAAACCACCCTGGCCATGAACATCGCGGCCGACGTTGGCATCAACCAGCGCAAGCCGGTTGCGGTCATCAGCCTGGAGATGAGCAAGACCCAGCTGATGGATCGCCTGCTCGCGGCGGTCGGAGGCATCCCGCTGCCATCCCTGAAGACCGGCGAGTGCAGCAACGACTACAGCACCGAGCTGGCGGCTGCTGGCCTGAAGCTGAGCCGGTCGCCAATCGTCGTATCTGACGTGCCGGTCATGACCATGGCGCGCATCCGTTCCATTGTCCGCCGCCAGAAGCATCGCATGGGCGGCATGGGCCTCGTGGTCATCGACTACTTGGGCCTGGTCGAGGGCGAGGGCGCAGGCCGGACTGAAGACGTAACGGTCATGTCGCGCCAGATCAAGCTGCTGGCCCGCGAGATGGAGTGCCCCGTAATCATCCTGTCCCAGCTGAACCGCGGATGCGAGTCCCGCCCGGACAAGCGCCCCGTGCTTTCCGACCTGCGCGAATCCGGCGCCATCGAGCAGGACGCCGACATCGTGATGTTCGTGTACCGGGACGAGGTTTATCACCCCAACACCCAGGACAAGGGCATCGGCGAAATCCTGATCCGCAAAAACCGAGACGGCGAAATCGGAACTGTCCCGACCGCCTTCCAGGGCGACAAGTCCCGCTTTGTCCCGCTCGCCGCGCACACCCGCAGCAGCAATGTCGTCGAGGTGAACTTCTGATGAAAAGCCGCCGGACTGTATTCGAGCACAACGGCTACAAGCTGCGCTCCTACACCGAACTGATGTGGGCTCGCCTGATGGACGCCATCGACGTGTTCTACCTCTACGAGCCGGACCTGATCCAGGTCGAGGGCTGCAAATACCTGCCGGACTTCTACTTGCCGGCCGCTGACTTCTATCTGGAAGTGAAAGGCAAGTACCCGACTGCAGAAGAGAAAAAGAAGGCCGAAGGCGTGCTCGCTGCTACCGGGCGCCCTGTTGTTTTTCTTGTTGGGCGGCCGGAGAGCGATGCCCACGGATTTATGAATTGCTGCCTTATGGCTCAGCGTCGAGATGAGTGGGTTCTTGTTTCGTTGCACGACCTAGACCAGCTCTATCTTGCGGCTGCCGGCCAGGCGGCATGGCTTAAGGCGATCCTGTCTGTGCGCGAGGACTGCCTCGACTACCTGCGCCCCATCAGCGAAGTCATGGACGAGGTACTGCACGAGATGTTCGGTCGCGGCCCGATGGAGAGTCATCTGCGCCTGGTCCACAAGCGGGTCAACGAGGCGCGGTCATCGGTCGAGCGCGAGACGTCGATCGCCGAGCAAGGGCTCGCATGGTGGCGCAACCGGTACTTCCCCAAACCCAATGACCATCGCGTCGTATGTGCTGACGGAAGCACCCAGCGCGGCGTAGGAGCACGGAAATGAATAAGGACTGGACCGAGATTCGAGAAGCCGCGGAGAACCTTAATCGTTTTTGCGGCAATGGTGATTGGGAGTCGGAGGTCGCTCACCAGCAGCTGATGAACCAGTTCCTTTTCAGGCTGTACCCGGACCAAGTGATCCGTCTTTGCGACGAGCACCATCGTGTATGCGCTGAGCTGGAAACGCTGAAGCGCGCGATGAGGGGGATGGCCGAAGCAGCTCAGATCGTCCTTGGGAAGGAGGGCTCGAAATGAGCGATTTCATGGAAATCACCGAAGCCTTCAACCAGGCCCGCACAGCCCCCGACGTAACAGATCGCGCTACAGGGCTAGAGGAAGCGGATCGTATCGGTGGCGTTGCGATGGTGCGTGAACGGCTGCAGGGGCAGGGCGCTGAGTTCTGCATCGACTGTGACGAGCCGATCCCGGCCAAGCGCCGCGAGGCCTATCCGTCTGCGGTGTGCTGCGTTGAGTGCGCCTCGATTCGGGAGGCGTGCCGCCGTGGCTAATCCAACCTTCCCCCTACGCAACGAGATGGACCGCCAGCGCGCCATAGCCTGCCTGCAGAAGGTGGACCTCGAAGCCGGCTGGACATGGACCATGCGCGAGGAGGTCCGCAGCGACCAGCAGAACCGCCGCATGTGGGCCATGTTGCGCGATATCTCCCGCCAGGTTGAGTGGTACGGCCAGATGCTGAAGGACGAGGACTGGAAACACATTTTCAGCGCCTCTGTAGAGCAACAGCGCGCCGTGCCAGGCCTGAATGGCGGCTTCGTCGTCCTGGGCATCTCCACCCGCAAGCAGAGCAAGAGGTGGTTCTCGGACATGTTCGAGGTGATGGAAGCGTTCGCTGCTGAGCATGGCGTGCGCTTCACCACGGCGGACCATTGGGGGATTGCCGCATGAAAGGCAAAGCCCCCTCTGCCGAGCAGAAGCGCTACCACGACCTGCTGGCCCAGCGCATTGGTTGTATCGCCTGCCAGAAAGACGGCCGATTCAACCCGTCCGTGAGCATCCATCACGTCGACGGCCGCACCAAGCCTGACGCGCACTGGATGGTGCTCGGTCTCTGCGCTGGTCATCACCAGGACGGCTACGGCGCCCCGGGCCTCATCGCAGTTCACCCATTCAAGGCCCGCTTCGAGCTGGCCTATGGGAAGCAGGAAACACTAATCCGCGACTGCGCCCTGCAGTTGCTTGATATGGGCCTGACGCTTCCTGCGCGGGTCATGGAATTGATCGGACTGGAGCAGGCGGCATGAGCAAGACCGCACAGAGGAAGCGCGCCATGTATGACGAGGGCTACACGCACGGCCGCACCAACCATCACTTCTACTGGAAGCGCCACCCGTTCATTGATGCGTACCGCCGCGGCTACAACACGGGCTTCGCTGATCGGCTGCGCGCACAAGATGAGGTTCGCGATACCAGCCAGCCGTTCCGTATTCCTGCGCTGTTTGCCGGCATGTGCCTGGCCGGCGCAATTCTGATCTCTGCCGTTATAGGTGCCGCATGAGCCACGAACACTATTTCATCGACGTATCGCACATCGACCGGCTCGACGTGTACCGCCTGCTTGATCTGTTCAAGGTCACCTGCCCGGTCGCTCAGCACATCGTCAAGAAGGCATTGGCGGCCGGCCAGCGAGGGCACAAGGACACGCGACGCGACTGGCAGGACATTGCCGACAGCGCCGCACGCCGGTTGCAGATGATCAGCGAGGACGAAGCGACGTTCGGCCAGCAGAACGCCCTGGACTACCGCGCCGATGCCGAGAAGGCGGAACTGGCATGAAGGTATCTCGGATCGATCTACAGGCGAGGCTAGGCGATGAATTCCTCTGCGGCGAAGCGTGGATTAACAGCGGAAGGCCTGACTGCCAAGGCCAATGCGGAGCAGCTTGCTCTCGCAATCGCGGACAAGATGCGGGCGCGGTGCAAGCCAATGGGCCTGCCGAAGTGGCGCCAGTGGGTATCGGCCGAGCTGTCGAGGATGAGCCCGCTGCTCCGGTCGATGGTTCGTGCGGCGCTGGAAGCGAAGGCGAGGGGGAGTAGATGAACGGCGTTCAGTATCTGTGCAGCGGAATCTGGGGCGTGAAGCTGATAGACGAGCGCAGTGCAAAAAGAGCCAAAGCGGCATATGCGCGCTACTGGCTTGGGATGGTAGGCGATGTGTGCAATCGGGAGGCTGTGCGGCGCACAGCCCGTGGCGTTCGAGCGAGGGCGTACTGATGAGCAAGCCGGAAGACACGCTAGCCCTTCACCTGCGCGCGGAAGGCATCGAAGCCATCCGAGAGTACCGCTTCGCTGCTGAAGCTTGTGGAGGGCCTGGTAAGGGCCTGCGTGATCGTCTGGCTAAGGCCGGGTTGCAGGACTGGCGCGCCGACTTCGCGCTGATAGAGCAAGGATTGCTGATCGAGGTAGAGGGAGGCGGCTGGACAGGTGGCCGCCATACCCGCGGCTCCGGCTTCGCTGCCGACCTCAAGAAATACGACGCCGCTGCCCGCCTTGGGTGGCGCGTCTACCGCTGCGACCCCGCCATGATCAAGAGCGGGCGCGCTATCGAGACAATCCGAATTCTGATGCAGCAGGGGAGAGCCGCCTGATGGCCGCACGCAAAGCGACAGACGACGAGATCAGGGCTGCACTGGATGGCCGGACAGTGGCTGAGGCCGCTCAGATCCTAGGGATGCACGAGCGCAACGTCTATACCCACAAGGCGCGCCTGGCTCGCCAAGGGTGGAGTCCGGAGCACGACATGACCAAGACCGTGCCAGATGGCTTTCGCCTGAAGGGCACGTCCACCCTGTACGACGAAGACGGCAAGGCCAGGCTCCAGTGGGTCAAGACCACGATCGACCAAGAGCGCCAGGCTGAGCTGATCCGTGAAGCGTGCCAAGCAATGTCCGAGGATCTTCCGCAGGTTGAGCCGCGCAAGGCCGGCAACAGCTACCTGTCTCACCTGCTGGCCGCCTACCCGATCGGTGACGCCCACATTGGGATGCGCGCATGGGGAGAGGAAACGCAGGGCAGTGATTGGGACCTGGCCATTGCCGAGCGCGTCCAGTGTGGCGCCATGGCTGCTCTGGTCGATCAAGCCCCGGCCTGCGAGCAAGCGCTGATCATAAATTGCGGCGACTGGTTCCATGCCGACAACATGGAAGGCACCACAAGCCGCTCCGGCCACATCCTGGACGTCGACGGGCGCTACGCGAAGATGATCCGCGTCGGCGTCAAGGTGATGAGGCAGTGCATTGAGTCCGCCCTCATGAAGCACGCCCGGGTGCGCGTCTGCAACGTCATCGGCAACCACGACGACACCGGGGCGATCTGGCTGAGCATCGCCTTGAGCCACATCTACGCCAACGAGCCGCGGGTGACGATCGATACCTCGCCGGCGCCATTCATGTACCACGAGCACGGCAAGGTGCTGATCGGGATGCATCACGGTCACTCCTGCAAGCCTGACCGCCTTCCGGGCGTCATGGCTACCGATCAGGCGCAGGCATGGGGCCGCACCGAGTTCCGCTACTGGTACATCGGCCACGTCCACCACCAGAGCGTCAAGGAGTACAGCGGCGTCACCGTCGAGTCCTTCAACACCCTGACCGCGAAAGATGCCTACTCCGCATGGGGCGGCTACCGGGCTCAGCAGAACATGAAGTGCATCATCCATCACGCGGAGTTCGGCGAGGTCGGCCGGCACACGGTGAACCCAAACATGCTCAAGGGGGAAGCAGCATGATCTATCAGAACGTGGTTTCCGCAGTAGTGCGCGCCCTGGCGAGCGAAGTGATCAACTCGGCTGGTGGCTGTGACTTCCAGCCGAAGGTGCAGGCCGCTCGTGTGCCGGGCGCGATCTGCGGCAAGGAAGAAGCCTTCCTGACGGACTGCTGGGTCCATGGGCGTCTGCACAAAGCGCTGCCGGTAGGGTTGTGGCTGGCTCTCGTCGCAAAGTACTCGACTCATCTTGAGCGCAAGCACGACGCAATGATGGCGCTGGCCGGTTCGGTGAAGTCGCCGGCACCGGAGCGGTTCGTTCAGTGCGCCGTGGCCACATGGGCATTCCCGAAGCTGCCGGGCGTGGAAGGGAAGCGCAGCACGAGCGTATTGCCTGCCGCATGGTACGACATGGATCGCTGGAGCGAAGATCCGGTAGCCGAGCGCACCAAACACCGCTGGAAGTCGGCCATCCGCCGCGATCTGGAAGACCAGGTAAACAAGGCGCTGGTAGAGGCTCAACACATTCTGGACATGGAAGGATTAATTTCATGTCGTGCTGCTTGACAGAGTGGCAGGCTGGCAGTATTGTTTGACTATCTTGGGCTTTTCACGCGTTGAGATGTGCAAGATCGCTTAATTCGTGATCAGGTTTTGCTGATTCGGGTTGGGTTTTGCTGCCTCAGGGTCAGTTTCTTAGGCCGGTCCCTTTGGTTAGCGTCAGTGTTTCGAAAAGCCCCTGCAGAAATGCCGGGGCTTTTTTTATGCGCAAACGGTTGATGAGGGCTCACCACCCAGCGCACCCATTCGCACTAACGTGCAGCGCCAAGGCAGCTTACGCGGCCTAACGTGCAATGCAGTGCAACCCTATTCCGGCCCCATGCCTGCCTCCTTGCTCATAGGCGGATCGCACGCGCATGTGAGGCCGGACTAATTCAACTGCCCCATGCGGGATAACCGAGATATGAAGATGCCCGACCGTCCTGAAACGTGGGCTGCGGCTCTCGCATGGCTGCAGACAATCGCCCCGAGCCTGTATGCGTTCGCCCTGTCAGTGACCATCGCTGTATTGCGTGTGGTGTATGGCGGAGGCACGCGCCGGCAGATGCTGCTAGAAGGGCTGCTATGTGGATTCGCCACGCTGACCCTTGTCCCGCTGCTTGAATACTTCGGCCTGCCGCAGAGCATGGCCACGTTTGTCGGTGGATCGGTTGGCTTTCTTGGCACTGAAAAGCTCCGCGACCTGGCTATCCGCTGGGGAGAGAAGAAGGCGAGCGCATGATGCTGGGATACATGACAGAGAAAGCCGCCAAGGCATTTGGTTGCTCGCACCACGGCAGCTACTACGGCATTCCACTGTGGATGGGCGACATCGATTCCGAGGCGCCTCTAGTGTTCGCCAAGTGGGCGCCGCTCGACTTCGTGATCCCGGTGTTCAGCATGGTCGAAGGCCTGCTGTGGCCGCTAGTGCATGGGCGTGATACCGAGCCGATGTTCATGTTCAAGGTGAAGCAGGCCATCACATGAAACGCCTCCACGCCATCCTCCTGCTACTCCGCATCGCCGCCTGCGTCGCTGTGATGATCGGTAAAGAGGTGTGGCTGGCAGTAAACCGAGAGCGCACCCATGCAAAACGTCGTAGAGCTAACCGACAGGCAGCCGCACGTATCTGTCATCGCCTCTGATGGCGTCCACGTCATCCCCGCCTGCCTCCTCCGCGACGTAATAGCCGGAAGGCAGCCATCCAGCATCCTGACCGAGCCCGTGTTGCAGCGGATCGTGGAGGAGTGGATGGAAATGGTGGGGAAATAGATTAAGCGAAGCGCTATAATGACGAAGCCCGGAGTGCGCTAACACTTCCGGGCTTCTAGCCACTACCTGATCGGTCGAGGATCACGGCAATGACTGCGCAAACAGTATCAGAAGCGTCCGCCAAGAAGAAGCCTAAGCGCGAGAAAACTCCAGAGCAGAAGGCTGCAGAGGCCGCCTACATGCGGGAGTACAAGAGGGCGAACAAAGAAAAAGTTCGTGAGTGGAGGAAGACTGGTTACGCCAGAAACGCGGAGAGAAACCGCGAGATAGCACTTGCCTACTACCACGAGAACAAAGACTCGATAGCAGCGCGTAGGAAGGAGCAGTACTACGCCAATCCGGCTATTCATGCAGAGCGTAAGCGGGCATGGAGAGAGCGCAATCCTGAAAAGGCTGCTGAGTCAACCAGAGCTTATAAGCAGGCCAATAAGGTCGCCGTATCAGAGAGGCAGCGGCGATACCGTGAGGCGAACAAAGAAATGATTGCTGCGCACATGCGCAATCGTAGGGCTCTTGTTCGCAATTCAGATGGCAGGCACACCGCAGATGACGTTCTCCGGCTGTTCTCACTGCAGCGCGGAAAATGTGCAAATTGCCACTGCAAGCTCAAGGTGAGCGGACCTGAAAAATACCATGTCGATCACGTGCAGCCACTCAGCAAGGGCGGATCGAACCGAAAAGACAACCTTCAGTTGCTTTGCCGTAGCTGCAATCTCAGCAAGCACAGCAAAGACCCTTTTGAGTGGGCGAATGCGCAAGGGCGTCTGATTTAGGGCGCGAGATGGCCCGTGGAGAAGTCTATGGGCCTCACACCCAAGCAAGAGAGGTTCTGTCTGGCCTACCTGGAGACGGGTAACGCCAGCGAAGCCTACAGGCGCTCGTACAGCGCCGAGAACATGAAGCCGGAGACGGTCAACAACAAAGCCTATGCGCTGCTCAAGAAGGGCGAGATAGGGGCGAGGCTCGATGAGCTACGCAAGCCAGCCGTAAAGCGCGCGCAGATCACCCTGGAAAGCCACCTGGCAGACCTTCGGATGCTCCGTGACCGTGCGCTAGAGGCTGAGCAGTACAGCGCCGCTATCAGCGCCGAGGTGTCACGCGGCAAGGCTTCGGGCTTGTACACCGACAAGGTGGAGCATTCCGGCCCGGATGGCGGCCCGCTCGAAACCGTGACCCGAATCGAACTGGTGGCTCTGGATGGCGACAGCACAGATTAAGTTGCCGCCCAAGCTCGTTCCTGTGTTCCGTGGCCGGGCTGACGTTCGTGGCGCCTTCGGTGGCCGGGGGTCTGGCAAGACGCGCTCATTCGCCAAGATGGCTGCGGTGCGCGGCTACATGTACGGCATGAATGGCGAGAGCGGCATCATCCTCTGTGGCCGGCAGTTCATGAACTCCCTCGACGATTCGTCGCTGGAGGAGTGCAAGCGCGCCATCGAAGAAGAACCTTTTCTCGCCGCCTACTACGACGTGGGCGACAAGTACATCAAGTCGAAGGATGGGCGCATTCAATTCGCGTTCGCCGGCCTCGACCGCAACATCGCCAGCATCAAGTCCAAGGGTCGCCTGCTGATCTGCTGGGTGGACGAAGCCGAGCCCGTCACCGATGAGGCCTGGCTGACGCTGATCCCGACGCTGCGTGAAGAAGGCAGCGATTGGAACGCAGAGCTGTGGATCACCTGGAACCCCAAGCGCAAGTCGGCCCCGGTCGAGAGTCGCTTTCGGTTCGCCAATGACCCGCTGATCAAGGTCGTGGAACTCAACTGGCGCGATAACCCCAAATTCCCGGCCAAACTCGAACGTGAACGCCTGCGCGACGAAGCCGAGCGCCCTGATCAGTACGATCACGTGTGGGAAGGCGGCTATGCGACCACCATCGCAGGCGCCTACTTCGCCAAATCGCTGACCACGGCCAAGGCAGAAAGCCGGATTGGCAGGGTCGCAGCTGACCCGCTGATGACCATTCGCCTGTTCGCTGACATTGGCGGCACCGGGGCCAAGGCCGATGCGTTCGTGTTTTGGGCTGTGCAGTTCATCGGCCGCGAGATCCGCGTGCTCGATCACTACGAGGTCCAGGGCCAGCCGCTCGAAGCGCACCTCAACTGGCTGCGCTCCAAGGGCTACACGCCCGACCGCGCCCAGATATGGCTGCCGCACGACGGCGACACCCAAGACAAAGTCCACGACGTGTCCTACCGCTCCGCCTTCGAGGCGGCAGGCTACGTTGTGACCGTTGTACCCAATCAGGGCAAGGGTGCGGCGATGCTGCGCGTGGAGGCGGCCCGCAGGCTGTTTCCGGCTATGTGGTTTGACGAAGAGCCGACCCAGGCTGGCCGCGAGGCGCTGGGCTGGTATCACGAAAAACGCGACGAGATACGCGGCATCGGCCTCGGGCCTGCTCACGACTGGGCATCGCACTCCGCTGACGCGTTCGGCCTGATGTGTGTGGCCTACGAACTCCCTGCAAATCGACCGGCTCAGCCGCTCAACTACCGAAACCGGATGATTTCATGACCAAGATGACCGACGCGGAACTGTTGTCGTTCCTCGATGACGAGGCGCGCCAGGCCCATCTGTTCAATGACGGGGAATTGCAGGAAGAGCGCACCCGCGCCATGCGTGCGTACACGCGCGAGCCCTACGGCAACGAGGAGGAGGGCCGCAGCGCTGTCGTCTCGTCTGACGTGTTCGATGCGGTCGAGGGCATGCTGCCTGACCTGATCGAAGTGTTCACCAGCTCGGATAAGGCTGTCGTATTCGAGCCAGTCGGCCCTGAGGACGAAGAGAGCGCCGAGCAGGTGACGAACGCCTGCAACTACGTGTTCTACAAGCAGAACAACGGCTTCCTGATCCTTTACACCGCGCTCAAGGACGCGCTGCTGCTCAAGACGGGCGCCGTGAAGTGGTTTTGGGAGAAGAAGCGCACGCCGACCTTCCGCACGTACCGCGCGGTGGATGAGTACCAGCTCGCCGTCTTCCTGGCCGAGAACCCCGAAGCCGAGGTGGTCGAGAAGGAAGAGGCTGAGCCCAGCGAGGAGGAGGCCGCGCAGTATCAGCAGATGGCCGCCGAGCAGATGGCCCAGGGCTTCATGCCGGCCGAAATGCCCAGGCGCTACACGGTCAAGATCAAGACGGTCGAGGAGAAGGGCAGGGTAGGCATCGTCGCCATTCCGCCCGAGGAGCTGCAGGTTTCCCGCCGGCATGATTCGCCGCTGCTCGATGACTGCCCTTACGTCTGCCACGTCACCCGCCGCTCGGTCTCCGATCTGCGCGAGATGGGCTATGACGTCGACGCCTCCGAGGTCCGGGCGGCCGTCTATGAGAACGTGACCGACTACCGCGAGAACAACGGCGGCCGGTTCGACGATTGGGAAGACGAAGACACCGCCGACGATTCGATGGTGCGCGGCTATCTGCGCGATGAATACGTGCTGCTCGACTACGACGGCGACGGCATCGCGGAGCGCCGGAACATCGTGCGGCTGGGTGATCGCATCCTAGAGAACCGCGAGTGCGGCCATGTGCCAATCGCCGCGTGGTCGCCGTACCTGATGACGCACGCCTTCTCGGGCGTGTCGGTGGCGGATCTGGTCGAGGACTTCCAGCGCATCCACACCACGATTCTCCGGCAGCAGATCGACAACCTGTACCTGGCGAACAATCAGGAAACGGTTGTTCTCACTGACGCGCAGGGCAATCCGCAGGCCAATATCGACGACCTGCTGAATCGCCGCCCCGGTGGCGTGATCCGCGAGAAGATCGCAGGCGCCGTGCGCCCCTACGCCGAACGCTGGCAGGGCATCGAAGCCATGCCGATGCTGGAACAGCTGCAAGGTGCCAAGGAAAACCGCACCGGTTGGACGCGCTACAGCCAAGGCCTGGACGGGGATTCGCTCAACAAAACTGCGACCGGCGCGCAGATGATCATGAACGCCAGCCAGAAGCGGATGAAGTTGATGGCGCGCATCGCGGCCGAATGCCTGGTAGCGCCGATGTTCCGGGGTATTTTCAAAACCCTGTCGGATAACGGCATGGAGCAGTTGAGCTACCGCCTGAATGGCAAGTTCGTGCAGTACGACCCGCAAGCCTGGCGCGACCAGTACGACATGACCATTAACGTGGGCATCGGCACGGGCGACGTGCAGCAGCAGAGTCAGTTCCTGCTGCAGATCGCACAGGCGCAGGCCGCTGTCGCCGGCTCGCCGTTCGCCAAGATGCTCTTGAGCCCGAAGCAGGTGTTCAACGTACAGGCGAGATTAGCCGAGAACGCAGGATTCAAAAATCCGGAAGAGTTTTGGGTCGATCCCGACACCGTGCCGCCAGATAACAGCCCGCCGCCGCCTGATCCGAAGGTAGAACTCGAAAAGGCCAAGCTGCAGGACAGTCAGCAGAAGGCCCAGGCCGAAATGCAGCTGGAAATGCAGAAGCAGGACAAGGAATTGGCATTCAAGGCTGAGCAGGCCGAGCTAGACCGCCAGCTCAAGCTGCAAATGGAGCAGATGCGGCTGATGCACCGTCCGACCATGCCAGCAAACGAGGTGGCTTATGAGTGATTCCGACCTGCTAGAGCAGCAGACGCGCGGCCAGTACGCCATGAGCCTGCTCGAAAACGAGTTGCTGCGGGAGGCGCTGGCCGCCATCGACAAAGAAGTCATGGAGCAGTGGATTGCCTGCCCAGCGCGCGACAAGGAGGGCAAAGAAGCCCTCTGGCAGCTGATCAAGACCAGCCGCAAGTTCCGCGACATCCTGCTCGGCCACATCGAAACCGGCAAGCTCGCCACCGACCAGCTCAAGCGCTTCGAGAAGCCCGGGTTCATCCGCCGCGTCGTCGGCTGAGAGGGTAAAATGGTCGTGCGGCTAGGGTCGCTCCCGAAGAGCGCTTACCTCAGCGCCTGCCGCACCACGTCGAGGTGATCGAATGGAGGTATTCGATATGCAGGACAGGGGATTGCTTGTGCTGGCGGCGAAGGCGGCTGGCAGAGATGTGATCTGGAAGCACGGAATGCACCAGGGCGAACCGCGCGAGGGACTTTACGATAGGGCCACTGGCCATGCGACTTCTTGGAACCCCCTCACCGACGACGGTGACGCGCTGCGGCTGGCCGTGAAGCTGGAGCTGCAGTTGCGCCTACGCCATAGCGAGAACGAGGTGTCCGTGTATGGGGCGCCGGATGGTCGAATCGACGAAGGGGTGCGCGGTGATCCAGCTGCCGCCACCCGCCGAGCCATTGTCCGCGCCGCCGCCGAGATAGGGCGAGACGATTAGCCTAACTGAAACCAAACCAAACCCGCCTCGTGCGGGTTTTTTTATGCCCATTCGGGCGATTCTGGAGCGTGTGATGACTGACACCAACCTAGACGGAGTGTCGCTGGACGATGTGTCCGACCTTCTGGAAGAAGACGAACAGCTAGAAGGCGCGAAGGAAGCCGAGGAAGAAGGCCTGCCCGATGAGGAGCAGCAACCGGACGACGAGGCCGACGACGACGACGGCGAGCTGATCGAAATCGAGGGCAAATCCTACAAGGTTCCCAAGGAACTGAAGGATATGGTCCTCATGCACAAGGACTACACACAGAAAACGCAGGCAGTTGCCGAGCAGCGTCGAGTCGTTGAAGAGCGTGCGCACGTTCTGGAACAACGGGAAAGGGCGCTTGGTGATTCGTTCGAGAAGGCCGTCGAGTTCCGCGAAGTGCAGAACCGACTGGCGCAATTCGAGGCGCTGGACTGGAACGCGCTGGTCGATGCCGACCCAGCCCAGGCGCAAAAGCTGACGATTGCCTATCAGCAGCTACAGCGAGAGGCGCAAGCCAAATACGGCGAACTGCAGCAAGTCCAGGCTCAGGCCCAGCAACTGACGGAACACCAGCGTCAGCAAATGCTAGCCGAAGCCCAGCAGGATCTGCGCGCACGTCTGCCCGATTTTGGACCGCAACTGGCCGAGCAGATCGTCAAGTCGGCCCGCGAGTACGGCATCGCGCCGGAAGAACTCGACGGCCTGGCCGACGCCCGCTACGTGCACATCCTGCATGACGCCATGAAGTGGCGATCCCTCCAGGAGGGCAAGCCGCGAGCCATGCAGCGCGTAGCCACCGCAGCCCCGGCGATCAAGCCGCAGGCCGCACAACCCAAACGAACCAATCAAGCAGCCTTCGACCGCCTGAAAAAGAACGGCCGTCCCGAAGACCTGGCCTCATTCCTGTAAGGAGCACTACCCATGGCTCAGCCTACCAATACCTTCGACTCGTACAGCGCAGTCGGCAACCGCGAAGACCTGCAAGACAAAATTTACATGGTCTCGCCCGAAAAAACGCCCATCGTCTCGGCTATCCGCCGCTTCAAAGCGACTCAGCGCCTGCACGAATGGCAGCGCGATACCCTGGCGACCCCGAACAAGGACAACGCCGTCATCGAAGGCGACGACCGCACCGGTACCGCCGCCGCAGCGACCCAGCGCGTGGCGAACACCGTCCAGCTGTTCGACAATGTGGCGGTTGTCTCCAGCACCCAAGAGAAAACCAAGGCAGCCGGCCGCTCGTCTGAGATGAAGTATCAGATCAGCAAGCGCATGGTGGAACTCAAGCGCGACCTCGAAGCGATGGTCGTCTCGAACAACCCGGCCGTGCAAGGCAGCTCCACCGTTGCGCGCAAGTCGTCTGGCCTGGGCGCGATGCTCTACACCAACGCCAGCCACGGCACCGGAACCCCGAACGGCTCGACCACGGCGCACACCACCGGCTTGGCGACTACCGCCCCGGTTGCGTCTGGCACGCTGCGCGCCTTTGCCGAGGCTCAGCTCAAGACGGTGATGCAGAGCATCTACACCAACTCCGGCGAGATGCCGTCAATCATCTCCATGACCCCGAGCCACAAGGCGGCGTTCTCCGGCTTTGCGGGCATCGCGGCCAACCGCCATGAGGTGAAGAAGGGCAAGCAGGGCGCCATCGTCGGCGGTGCTGACGTGTACGTGTCCGACTTTGGCGAACTGACCGTGGTGCCGAACTACGTCCAGGCGACCGCCAACGCCAACACCGTGTTCATCCTGAACCCGGAGCACGCCGGCATCGCCTACCTGGGCGGGTTCAAGTCCGAGGCGCTGGCCAAGACCGGCCACACCGAGAAGGAGCTGGTTAGCGTCGAAGCCTGCCTGGTCGTCACCGCTGAGACTGCGCACGGCAAGATCGCCGACCTCACCGCCTAACGGCTGACAACACGAGGCCCGCCCTGGGCAACTGGGGCGGGTTTTTTAATGCCCAAATTTCAGGAACACGACGCCGAAACCGGCGTGACAACGACCGTTCACGACCTGGGCGACCGGATCGTGTTCGAGAAGACCTACGACGCCGAGCCGTTCAAGGCCGCCGCCGCCGCCATGCGCAGCGCGACCGAGGGCCAGAAATGGGGCGAGATGCGGCATGTGGGCTTCATTCCCAACGCCGAGCTGGCAACCATGCTCCGGCAGGACGGCACGATTGACCAGAAGCGCGCGATGGCCTTCCTCAAGGCTAACCCGCTCCTTTGCACATTCTCACGAGCGCTCAAGTAATGAATTACACCCAGATCAGCGAGAAAGTCGCCCAGTGGATGAACCGCGACGACCTCACGGCCAGAATCCCGGACTTTATCGCGCTGACTGAAGAGCGCTTGAGCCGTCACCTGCGCGTGCGGCAGATGGAAACGACCCTGGCCGCGACTGCGATCACGAACAACACCATCACCCCGGCCGCCAACGTCCTCGACGTGAAGGCGCTGTGGGTGCCGAACTACGAGCGCAATCCGCTCGCGGCGCAGTCCCTCGAATCCGTCGTTGCCGCTGGCGGCGATGGCATTCCGACCATGTACGCCTGGGATGGCGCGTCCTTGCGTTTCGACGGCGCAGGCAGCGTGCAGGGCGTGCTCTATGTGCGGATTCCTGCGCTTGCCACCGCGACAACCAACTGGGTCAGCGATACCGCCCCGAGCCTGTACCTGTTCGGCGCGCTGGCTGAGGCGGCCCTGTACGTAGGTGACGATCCGTCGCTCTGGCAGATGCGCTTCGATCAGGCCCTGTCCGAACTGCAAGGCAACGACCAGCGCCGCGCCGGCCCCCTTGTTGCGAGGGCACGCTAATGGTCCCGCTCATTGGATTCGCCCCTGACGCCGACCAGACTACGCCCGGCCTGCTGTCGGACTGCACCAACTTGATTCCCGCCCTGATCGGCATGGAAGGCGCGCCCGAGCCGTTGGCGCCTGGTGGTATTCCTGCGCTGCCCGCTGCCTGCCGGGGCGCTGCGGTCGTCTATGACCTCGACAACACTCGCCGCCTGATTGCCGGCACCGAGACTGCGCTCTATGAGCTGGTAGACGGCGCCTGGGTCGACCGCAGCCGCGTTGGCGGCTATGCCGGTAGCGCCGACACCCGCTGGTCCTTCGCGCAATTTGGCGATTCGACCCTGGCGGCCAGTGGCGGCCAGAAGATTCAGCGCTCGACCGATAGCGCCTTTGCCGATATCGCGACAGCCCCAAAGGCCGACATTGTGTTTTCAGTCGGCTCGTTCGTTATGGCGCTGAACACCGACGCGAGCCCGGACGGCTGGCACTGCTGCGCGGCGTTCGATGACGCCGACTGGACGCAATCGCTGACCACGCAAGCAGCCTCCGGCCGGCTGGTCGCCACCCCTGGACATCTCAGCGCAGGCGCGCGGCTGGGCGAATACGCCATTGCCTACAAGCAACGCTCGATGTTCCTCGGTCAGTACGTCGGCCCGCCTGTTATATGGGACTGGACGCAAGTGGCGGGCGGCGAGGCCGGCTGTGTGGGCAAAAATGCGCTCTGCGACATCGGTGGCGTGCATTTCTTCGTTGGCCCCGACAATTTCTACCTGTTCGACGGCACGCGCCCGGTCCCGATTGGCGACGGCGTGGTGCGCCGCTGGTTCGTCGACAACGCCAGCGCCGAATACCTCTACAAAACCGCCTGCGTCTTCGACCGCGAGAACAACCGCGTGTGGGTCTTCTACCCGTCCGCGGGTGCGACCGAGTGCGATTCGGCGCTGGTCTATCACGTCCAGACCAAGCAGTGGGGGCGGGCCAATCGCAACATTCAGGCGGCGCTGATTCACGTCTCACCCGGCGTCACCTATGACACCTGGGACCAGTACGGCGCCACCTATGACGACCTGCCGCCCGTGGGCTTTGACTCGCCATTCTGGGCGGCCGGTGCGCGGGTGCTGTCGATCTTCGACACCAGCAACCAGCTCAAGAGCTACGCGGGCGAATCGCTATCCAGCGGCCTGACGACGGGCGAGGTAGGCGACGACGATGCCGTCTCGCGCCTACAGCAGATCCGCCTCCGCTACGCCACGGCGCCGGCCTCCGCGACAGCGCAAGCCTGGCACATGACCAACAGCGGCGGCGTGTTCACGGCAGGCGCAAGCGGGGCCATGAATGACGGCAAGTTCGACACCCTGCGTGCGGCGCGCTGGCACCAGGCGACGATCAACTTCGTCGGCCCCGTCCGCGTGACCCATATGAACGCCAAATTCAAAGCAGCAGGTCGCCGATGAGCCGGATCAATGCCACGCCCCGGATCGCCAAAAACGACCCGATCCTTGAGCGGGTGCTGCGCGAGCACGCCGTGCAGATCAACCAATTGGCCGAGGGGCGCATCGCGGCGGCTTACAACGCACTGACGACTGCTCCGACCGGTGGCGCCTGGGCTCAGGGCGACTTTGTGCGCAACAGCGCACCGGTCGAGCTGGGTACTTCACCAAACAAATACGTGATTCACGGCTGGCAATGCGTCTCCGGCGGCACGCCGGGTACGTGGGTCGAGTGCCGGTTTCTGACGGGGGCCTGATGAGTAAATTGATCGTGGTGCCGTCGACGCATATCGACCGCGCCTGGAAAGAGGGCGCCTGTCGTCTGGCTGAGGCCTGCGCCACCAGCGGCGGGGAGATTACCGGCGACCAGCTGAAAATGATGCTCTCGCGCGGCGAGCGGATCCTCGTCCGCATGGATGAGGGCGGCCCCGATTGCAATGAAATCGTCGGCTGGGCCGTGCTGGGCATCGAGCAGCTGCCCAATATGCGCGCGCTCTACGTGTACGAGCTGTGGGCGCCTGGCGGGCACTTCGAGCGCTTTGTGGCTGAAACCAAGGCATTGGCCGAGGCCCACGGCTGTTCCGCGCTCAGGTGCGCCGCCAAGCCCGCACAGGCCCGGCTGTACAAACGATTGGCCGGGTTTGCGCCCGTTTACGAGACACTGGAGGTGCAACTGTGATGACCCTCGACCAGCTCAACCATGAGCTAAGCGCCGAGTTCGGAGGCCCGTCCATTGGCGGCTGGCCGACCCTGCCCGGCGAGAAGATCCGACCGCACGGCGGCGGAGGCGGCGGCAAACAAAGCTCTACGACCACGCAGAGCATTCCGCAAGAGCTGAAGCCGCTCGCCAAGGCCTACTCGGCAAAGGCGATGGACCTCGGCAATCAGCAGTTCAACCCCTACACAGCAAACCGCTTCGCCGACCTCAACGGCACGCAGCAGCAAGGCCTGGACATGATCCAGCAGCGCGCCATGAGCGGCTCGCAGACGATGGACAACGCCGAGGCGGCGCTGAACCAGAACATCCAAGGCGGGCAGACCAACCCCTACCTGGATCAGATGGTGGGCAAGGCTCAAGACTCGGTTCGCTCGCAGTTCAATACCGGCGCCGTGTCCTCGGGCAGCTTCGGCAATTCCGGCCTGCAGGAGCAGTTCGCCAACAACCTGGGTGACGTGGCCGCGCAAATGTACGGCCAAGCCTACGAAGGCGACCGCGCGCGGCAGATGCAGAGCATCGGCATGGCGCAGCAGTTCGGCAATCAGGCGTACCAAGACGCCGGCCAGCTCATGAACGCCGGCCAGGTCCAGCAGGATCAGGCGCAGCAGGGGCTGGACTTCAAATATCAGCAGTTTCAGGAACAGCAGGATCTGCCGTACAAGCAACTGGCCGCCATGTCCGGTGTGTTCGGCTCCAATCTCGGCGCTAGCAGCTCAACCACGCAAAAAGGCGGAGGCGGCAAATAATGTTCCCACTACTGATTCCGATGGCAATTGGCGCGGCGGGCGGCGCATTGACCAGCAAAAAGCCGCTCAAGGGCGCACTGCTCGGCGCTGGCCTGGGTGCCGGCGTAGGCGCTGCCGCTCCTGCGATTGGCGGGCTGCTGGGGGGTGGCTCGGCTGCTGCTGGGGGCGCTGCCTCTGCCGCAGGCGCTGCCGCTCCGTCCGCAGGTTTTGGCCTCGGCCAGCCGCTCGTCTCGGGCTCGATGGGTGCCTCCGAAATGGCGGCAGGCGGTGCCGGCAAGATGGCGGGGCTGCTCGATACGGCGAACAAATTCACGCCGCTGATGGGCGTGGGCATGCAGGCCATGAGCCAGTCCGGTGACGAACAGCCCATCCAGGGCGCCGCCCCTCAAGTTGGCCAGGGCGGCGGCGAAGTGCTCGCAAGCCTGGCCAACAACAGCCCGAGCGGCCAGCTTGCCGCCGATGCGCAGGCTCGCGCACAGCGCCGCAATGCGCGGAGGTTTGCGTAATGGAAATGAAAGGCTTGCTCGACTTCGCGACCTCCCCGATGGGGCAAGGCCTGCTCGCGGCGGGCTTCGGCGGTCTCGCCGGGGCTAACCGTGGCACTCCGATCAACAACATCGGCCGGGCTGGCTTGGCTGGCCTGACGGGCTACAGCGCGGCATCTGCCCTGCAAGATCAGCGGTTGAAGCGCGAGGAGGCCGAGAAAATCAAGGCGGCGATCCCGACGCTGTACACCCAAGGCCCGGACGGCTCGATGAGGTTCGACACCATCGCCGCCGCCAAGCTGGGCGTAGCGCCGGATCTGATCAAGGGCTACGCCGAGGCGCCGAATTACGGCAAGGCGAAGGTCGCGCGCACGGTCGATATCGAAGGCCCGGACGGCAGCAAGCAGGTGGCGCAATACGACGACTACGGGCAGCAGGTAGGCGGGCCGCTGGCGGGCTACATGGCGCCGCAGTTGGTTGATACCGGCGACCAGAAGCAGTTCGTCAAGCCGACGGCAGGTCAGTCGTTCCAGATGGGGCTGTCGCCTGCTGATATCGACGCGAGCCGCCGTGGCTGGGCGGGTGTGGCTGTGCGTCGTGACGCAAACGACGTGCTGCGCGAGACGAACAACATCAACAAGACCGCCACCCGGACGGAAGTGTTCAAGTCCAACAACGGCGCAACCTACCTGATCGACAAAGGCACGAACGAGGTGCGGCCGCTGACCGCGCCTGACGGCTCGCCGCTGACCGCGCCCACGACTGTGCCAAAACTGACCGAATCGGAAGGCAAGAACACCCTCTACCTCAGTCAGATGCGGTCTGCCTCGAATGATCTGGACAAGATCGAGGCGCCGTCGCCGCTGGCCGTCGCCGCAACCGGCACGCCGTTTCTGAACTGGGCGGCGGGCGATACAGCGCAGCGCGCAGGGCAGTCGCAGCGGCAGTGGTCGGAGGCCTATTTGCGCGCCAAGACGGGCGCAGCGGCTACGCAGGGGGAGGTCGAGAACAACATCAAGACGTTTTTCCCTGTTGCCGGCGACGGCCCCGACGTAATCAAGCAGAAGGCCGCAGCGCGCGAGCAGGCCATGCGCGATATGGAAATTCCGGCAGGTCGCGGCGCTGAGCAGGCCGCACCGCGCACGGGGGCGGTTCAGCGGTTCGACGATCCCGACAAAGAAGCGCGCTATCAGCAGTGGCTGCAGCAAAGGGGGCAGTGATGACCGAAGAGGAAGAGTTCGAGTTCCGCGCGCGATACGAGCAGGAACAGGCGGCCGCTGCCCAACCAGCAAAGATCGACCACCTGGAAGGCTACGGCCCAATCCAGCGCGGCCTGATCGGCGCTGGCAAGGCAACCAATGATCTGCTGCAGAGCTTCGGCCTCGGCATCGAGGGCCATCCCGAGGCAGATGCTGCCATCGCGGGCGATACGGCCGGCATGGTCGGCGGGGGCCTCGCGGGCGCCGGCATGATGCTCGCCGGGGGCAACGTGCTCAAGGCAGCCGGCTCGGGTGTCCAGGCGCTCAATGCTGGGCGCGTGGCGAATGCCGCCGGGAAGGGCTTGCAATGGCTCGGGTCGGGCGTCACCAATCCGACCAGCTACAAGCAGGCTGCGACGGCGGGCGCCACCTATGGGGCGATCAGCCAGCCGGGCGGCGCCGGAGAGCGCGCAGTGAACGCAACCATTGGCGGCATCGGCGGTACGGCCGGCCTTGCCGTTGGTCGCGGCCTGGGTCACGCGTCCGACTACCTGAAAAGCCTGGTGCCCAACCAGAACATAGAGCGTGAGATCGCCGGCGAGCTGACCCTCAAGGGCATTGACCTCTACGCGCTGCCGCGTGCCGCGCAAAAGCAGATCATCAAGGCCGGCAAGCGCTCGCTTGACTCAATCGACAACCTCAAGCCTGACGAGCTGCGCCGGGCGGCGGACTTCGAGGCGCTGGGCATCAAGCCGACGCGCGGCTGGGTGACTCGGGACGCGGGCGATTGGTGGATGGAAAACAACCTCAACACCGTCAATCCGGACGTGTCGGCGCGGTTCCGCGATGCCAACCAGATCCTGTTGGACAATGTGCGCAAGAATGCGCCGGACGCCACGGATTACACGCTGGGCCGGCGCCTGTCCGATACCGTGGCGGGCTATGACGCCTCGCTCAAGTCCAAGGCCGACGACCTCTACTCCGCCGCGCGCAACATGGCCGGGCGAGACATTCCGCTCGACCCGCACCGGTTCGTCAATGACGCCTCGATTGACCTTGATCAGCAGATGCTGGGCAGCAAATTGCCTGCCGATACGCTGTCGTGGTTCAAGAAGATTTCGGACGGCAAGGAACCGTTCGATATGGGCACGGCCATGCAGCGGCTGCAGGCGCTCAACGGGCGAATCTACGCGACCAGCGATCCCGCCGAAGCCAAGGCGCTTGGCCTGGTCAAGTCGCATCTGATCAAGTCGCTGGACGACTACCAGGGCGGGGCGCCCGGCCTTATCGGCGGCGAGCAAACCGAGCAGGCGGCGCTATCCGGCGCCTTCAAGCAGGCGCGCGGCGCGGCGGCGGACCGGTTCAGGTTTCAGGAATCCAATCCGCTGGTTGACCGGGTGCTGTCGGGCAAGTTCACTGCCGAGCAGCTGCCGGATCTGGTCGGCAAGATGGGTGTGGACGATATGTCAGGGCTGGCCAAGATCCAGGCCGAGCGCGGCGTTCCGGTGCTCGACACGCTGCGCGACGCGGCGCGGGTGTATATCCGCGATGCGGCGACCCTGCAGGGCGAGACAGGCGGCAGCTTCACGGTCCACGGGCTGCGCAAGGCGCTGGACAAGATCGGTCCCGAGAAGGGCAAGTTGCTGTTCGGTGACAGCGGGTGGGAAGGCTATCAGCAGATCCTGCGCGCAGCGGGCGCTATCGGAAACGCGCCGATCAAGCCGGCCGGCTCAAGTACCGCGCCCAACCTGCTGCGCTTCGTGAGTCGGCTGCCTGTCGGCCTGAATGAGGGGGTGCAACTGCTGGTTTCGGGCGCCACCAAGGCCAAGCAGGCGGTAGACGTGAATGCGGCGCTCAATGGTGGCCTGACCCTGCCAAGGCCTGCTCCTGGCGCGAGCTATCTGCCGTTACTCGCGGCGCCTGGGCTGCTGTCGACGACTAGTCAGGCTCGTTAGCGCGCGACCACAACACGAGGCGCCTGATCCTGCTGCCGCGCGGCAGGTGGCGCTTAGCCAGGCTAATCAGCCAGCACTGAAATCTGTACATCACCGCCACGCCGAGAAACGCAATCGGCCAGTGGAGGTACTGCTTCCATTCCGCGAAATCCATAGCGCACCTCTTCCCGTAATTTGGAGTTAACCCATGCCAGTACCGGCCAGTATATCTGAGCTGTCGACCACTGCCGCCAGCAATTCGCCAGCCCGCACCGAATCCCCCATTACCGCAGACGACTATCTGCGCACCCATGCGTCGTTTATTGCGGGTCTCAGGGATGCTGATACGGATCTGGCTAATTCGACAGATTCTGCCAAAGGGGCCGCACTGGTAGGCTTTGACGGCGAGACTGTTTATGCTGCGCTGCTTCGTAGCAAGCGCTCTACGGCAAGCGTGCTGGTGCCGGCGATGTACGGCATTCTAAGCCTTGAGCAGGGGGCAACTAGCCCCTCCAGCGAGGCGGCGAAATGGGAGCAGCTGCGTGCGGCGGCTGAAGCGCAGAAGGCTCGCGTCATCGTCCCAGCCGGAACCTACGTTCTGCCGCAGGGCGTCCGGCTGGATGCCGACAACAGCGAATGGGTTTTCCTGCCGGGCGCGCTCCTCAAGCTGCACGACACCCAGGCTACAGATGACTTTATCCTGTTCTCGGCGCCAGTGAATCAGCGCGTTTACGGTTTGCGCGTTGACGCGAACCGGGCTCTACAGAACTCAACGACCTTTGGTATCGACAACTGTGCGTGCATTGTCGTGGACGCCAGTAGCTGCGTCTTTGAGGATGTCGAAATTGTCAGCTCCCCGGCCAAGGGGCTCGCAATTGTGTCGAGCGCAGGCGGGTACAACCGAAACGTGGCTGTGCGCGGATTCAAGGGCGGCGACTGTAACAATCAGGTTTTGCTGATCGACGGCAATAACATGACCGGCTTTTTCGAGCGGATCATCATCGACGACGTGCGCATCGGAGCCACTAGCCATGCCGGCGTGGCGCTGAACGACGGGGCGCACGACATAACGATGAGTAACGTTATCGCTGACGTGCAGAACAGCACATGGGATGCTGTGTTTATTCGCGACAGCTGGGATATTCAGTGCAGTAACGTTCGCGGCAAGCGCGGGCGCAACGGTGTGCAGGTTCAGCGACTCAATGGGTTCTGTGGTCGCATCCAGCTTGATAATGTGGTAGGCGAGCTGAGCGAGCAAAACGGCGTGTTGTTCCTGGGCTCGGAAAACGTCACAGGGGGTGCAGTCACTGGACGTAACAACGGCGCGGCCGGCATCAACGTAGCTGCCACCAGCGACGGCTATCGCTGCAAGAACATCAATATTGCTGCGCCGTGCGGCTACGATGACAGAGCAACAACGGCGCAGCAGTGGGGCATTCTGGTTCAAGGCGTGGATGGTTGCCGCCTGGGTAAACACATTGCCTTTGGAAACACAACCCGCAACGTGAGCATCAACAGGTCGGCCACGTCTGCCGTCGAGGCGGATATCTACCGGGTTGTTGAGGTGGCCACAGGTTCAATCGCTGCAACGAGCCAGGCGGCTATAACTGCGACGTTCGCAGAAACGATGGATGATGCAACGAACGACGTTCAAGCCTACGTGACGGTTGGCACTACTGGCCGTTCCTTGGCGGTCGGGCACGTCGCCAGCAGAACCGCTTCGGCTGTCCAGATTCTCGTTCACAACCTGCATGGGTCGGTCGCGCAAGAGGGCACTCTAGTCGTGAGGGTCACGCGTCGACCGTAACACATCTATCAGCCCCGCCAGTCGGGGATTTTTTACGCCTGGAGAAAACATGCACACATCACAGAAGGGGCTTGACCTGATCAAGTCCTTCGAGGGGCTGCGCCTGTCTGCATATCGCTGTCCAGCCGATATCCCAACCATCGGCTACGGCACCACGGCCGGCGTGAAGATGGGCGACACCATCACGAAAGAGCGCGCCGAGGAGCTGCTGCGCGAGGACGTGAAGCGGTTCGAGGGTTATGTCGATCGGCTGGTCAAGGTGCCGCTGACTCAGGGCCAATACGACGCCTTGGTCTCCTTCGTTTATAACCTCGGGCCTGGCGCGCTGGAGAAATCAACGCTGCTCGACCAGCTCAACCGGGGCGACTATGACAGCGCCGCGGAGCAGTTCGGGCGCTGGGTCTTTGCTGGCGGCAAGACGCTGGCCGGCCTGGTTCGCCGCCGTGCTGCTGAGCGCGCGCTGTTCGAGGGCAAGCCATGATCGATAAAGCCCGCCTCATCGCATACGCCGTGGTTGCCGCGCTGTCATTCGCAGTCGGCTGGCAAGTGCACGCCTGGAAGGTCGCCTATGACCTCGAGCGCGACCGACAGGCGCAGGAGGCCGCTGCCGCCCTGGTGAACGAGATATCCGGCAAGACGCTAGAGGCAATAGCCGGCATTCGCGTCGAGAACAAGACCATCTACCAGCAAGGCCGCACGGAGGTGCTGCGTGAAACTATTTATCGCGACTGCATTATTCCTGAGCCTGGCCGCGTGCTCCTCGAGTCAGCCCGCAAGAATTGACGCCGGCTTGCTGCAGTTGTGTCCGCCGATCCCGCCAGTACCGAAGACGATCGACATGGGCGAGTTGCTGTTGATGGATATCGAGCTGGCCGGAATGTACAAGGAGTGCGCTGCCGGCAAGGCTGGACTGGTTGAGGCTTTGAAGGGGAATTGAGATTGCCCGGACGGGCTGAGAATGGCTGAGGAATCTCATACCACTTTTTGTACCAATCAAATCGCGGAACGGGTGTTTTCGGGTGGATTCGGAAGGAGTGGCAAAAAGGCAGGCCCAGCAAGAATCACTCCTTCACACCCTTCGACACCCTGCATTACTATACCGCT
>JUEG02000620.1_pt1 | contig 39250 bp, 31 predicted proteins | sample 432341 | NCBI WGS metagenome assembly JUEG02 (sample SAMN02953476, study PRJNA257561) | rock porewater metagenome | biome: terrestrial; feature: Opalinus Clay rock; material: porewater; isolation source: Opalinus Clay rock BIC-A1 borehole | place: Switzerland: Mt Terri URL, St-Ursanne ... | reverse complement strand
GCCGTTGCGATGAATACTCGTACTCTTAGAGGTATGTCTTTTTTCATTTTTTCACACCTTTGTCGAAATAGTCTTACTTTTTTATCTTTTCAAACAATATATCATATTTTTTTCATTATAACCATGGATTAAATTTGAAATAAATGAAATAAACTCGAAGTTTATTTAATTTTCAGAAAACAACGAAAATAAATAGGCCAATTTATTAGTTTTGTCTAATCTATTTACTAGCATGAGAGGGGGTGTTAAGTCACATGATTAAAAATTGTCATAGTGCCAAAAAACGTATTTTTGTCGACCAAAGCAAATGTTTAGGCTGTAAAACTTGTGAGTTAAGATGTGCTACAGAGCGCAGCTCTATTAGTAAGGTAATTACTGAGGCAGTCAAGGAAGCTGTTTTACCAAGACCTAGGATTTATGTTCAATGGAATGGGGAAAAATCTCAACCAATTCAATGTCGCCACTGTGAAGATGCACCTTGTTTGGAAATTTGCTCCACAGGGGCTATGCAAAGAGATGAAGAAAGTGGTTGTACCTATGTGAATGGAGATAAGTGCATAGCTTGTTGGATGTGCTTGATGGTATGCCCTTATGGTGCAATTGCTCCGGCAGTAGAAAAACATGCTGCTGATAAGTGTGATCAATGTTTCCAAATGGCTAGTCCTTTTTGTATATCAGCTTGTCCCACAGGGGCACTTCAAGAAATGACACCTGATGAAGTTCAGAAAAAAGTTCTCGAGGAACAAAAATAAGGAGGAATAGGGAATGCGTCAAGTTAGAAGAAAAACTGTTGACCCAGCAGCCCGTACCTATCTTTTAAAGGCTAAAGGTGAGGGTATAGGGTTATCTTGGAATAAATATGAAAAAATGTTACCGCAAGATGGGTTTGGCTTATTAGGCCTTAATTGCCATGAATGTTTGCAAGGTCCTTGCAGATTAAACCCCTTTCAAAGTGAGGAAGCCGAAACTGTTTGCGGCCTTGGCAAAGATGAATTGGTTTTAAATTGGCTTCAGAGCCAAATTGCAAAGGATCAAGATTTACTAGAGATGGCTAATGCTCTAATTAGCGAGCTTCCTGTTAAAGAGGCTATGGCTTCAAAGGTTAGACTACTTGATCTAATGCTTTCAGGGCAAGGAGAAAACGTACAGAAGTTAGCATTGGAAAAAGTAGAGTTAGTTAACTTTATTAACGAATTGATAGAAAAAGTAATCCCTGCATCAGAAGTTAATAGTTATCAGATAGGTTTAGGTGTATTAGAGCGAGACGGTGTTAATGTTTGCTTAGAGGGACTTTCACCGCTTCAGTTAACCTTAGCACAAGAGGTAGCTAAAGAAATGAAGGATGAAGCTGTTAACCGTGGAGCAGCTAAAGGGTTTAGTGTAGTTTTAGTAGGGGATATTTCTCCGAATCATAACTTAAAGATAGTTACTAATGAAGGTTCAGTGGAATTGGCCTTATTAACTGGTCTAGTTGACCTATATGTAACAGGTCAAAGAACTATTGCACGTGGGAAAAATGTTAGTAAAAAGTATCATGGTGCTAGTTCGACTGTATCTACAAAGGTGGAAAAAGCTGAATTGAAGCAATTATTCTTACAAGCTGCCATCGCCTATACCCAGCGTGATGCTGCTAAGATTAAAGAATCAGACCAGCTACAAGAAATAAAAATTGACGGTTTGGATACTAAATTGATTAAAGCTAACTTAGAACAAGGTGTAATTAAGGGTATCTGTATACTAGGTGGCGGTTCTAACGTTAAGGCCATAGGTGATGATAGTTATAATCAAGTTGCCACTAGACTATCCGACGAGAATATTCTCTGCTTAACTTATGGTAATGCTGCTGTAACTTTAAGTAAGTATGGTTCCGAGGCCCTTATTATTGGTGGGGAACTTCAAGTTGGCAAACTAGTGGAATTGGTAAAAGAATTAGCTTCCGAAAAGGTTGTAGCTGTATTCCCTGAACTGACTCATGCCAAAGACCTGCAAGCAGCTTTTGCTTTATCTGCAACTGGAGCTAAAGTTTTATCAGGCATTAAATTACCTGTTGACGGTAGTAAGTTAGTAGCTGAGGAAATGCAAGAGATAATCGAATATTGTGAAGCTAAAGAATTAGCGAATAGAGTAGTAGAACTAACAGGGAAATAGAAAGGAGGGTTTGCTTTGCAAATAGATGCAGTTAAATGCGTTGGCTGTGGACAGTGCAGACCTTATTGCACAATGGGGGTTATTTACTTCACTAGAAGCGGTAAGGGCACAAAAGTCCACTGTTACGTAGATGATGATGAATGTGTTGATTGCGGAATTTGTTATCGCTCCAAAGTTTGTCCTGTGGACGCTCTACATCAGCCTGTCTATGGTTGGCCAAGGTCTTTGCGAGGAACCTTCAGTAATCCACTAGCTGAGCACAAAGAAACACGCGTGCCAGGAAGAGGTACGGAGGAAATGAAGACTAACGATATTACCAATCGCTTTAAGCGTGGCTTTGCGGGTATGGCGGCTGAAATGGGACGTCCGGGAACAGGGGCTAAATTAAGAGAGGCTGAAAAAGTCTTTAAGGCCTTAGCTAAATTAGGTGTAGAGTTTGAGCGTCATAACCCTTTAACGGGTCTATTAACTAATAAAGAGACCGGAGAAATGAACCCTGAAGTGTTAGACGAAAAGGTTTTATCAGCTATTATTGAGATGATTATTCCTATAGAAAAGGTGATGCCTGTGTTAGAAACTCTTGAGCAGGTTGCCGGAGAAATAAATACCGTGTTTTCCATCGATTTAGTTGCTAGGGTGGACGAAGATCTATCAGTACCTACTGCAGCTATTATGGATAATAATCATAAATGGTATTCCATAAACGGAAAAACTAATATAGGGTTAGGTCGTCTTGAAGTGAAAGGAGCGGTGAAATAATGAGTCATACCTTGCACAGAAGAGGAACAGAAGAAAATTTAAGCCGCGATTTTATGATTTTTTCTATGACGGCCAAAGGTTTTAATGAAGTAGGCTCAAAAGGAGCTCTTCAAGAGTTTTTGCGGATTTTAAATAAATATCCCTCTGTTAATATGGGCGATATGAAAACCGGCAATCAGTTTATAGTGAGCAGAGAAGAAATAATTGACAGTGTAGCCGATACTTCCATAGTTCATGCCGTTTACCGTGATGCAAAGGTTGTTACTCAGGTTCTAAAGGAGCTAAAGGAAGCCGATCTTGGAGTATCTGTTATCGTTTCTGGCATAGTGCAAAAAGTTCATGAGGCCTGTCAGGAAGCGGGGATTGAGAGACATACAGTCGAACATTCAGTTGGCATTAGAGGTAAACTAACTAGGCTTCCTGAAGACGAGATTTTAGAAATTACAACAATGTGTGGACATGGAATGGTTTCTCAGCACTTTGCTCGCCAAATATTGTTAGACATCAAAAAAGGAAAACGCTCAACTAAAGAAGCCGGAGAAATCCTAGCAACCCCTTGTGTCTGTGGAGTTTTTAATCCAGAGCGGGCACAGGAACTTTTGGAGGAACTTTTAGAACTTTGGTGTTTTGATGAAATGTAGTTAACAGTCAGATTTGAAAGAAAGGGGGTTAAAGCATGACATACTTAATTATCGGCAATGGTCCCGCTGGAATTGAAGCTATTGAGAAAATTCGTCAAACTGATCAGCAGGGCAAAATCATTTTAGTAGCTGCAGAAGATAACCCGCCATATAGTCGCATTATGACTCCGGAATATATGACAAATGAAATAGAAGAGGAAGATATTTATATTAGAGATCAAAACTTCTATGAAACCTTTAAGGTAGAGACTAGACTAGGGCAAAAAGTTGACAAGGTAATTAGTGAGGAAAGTTATGTGGTCTTAAGTAATGGTGAAAAAATAGCTTATGACCGAGTGCTGATTGCCACAGGTTCAAGACCTGTGATACCTAGTTGGGTTGATATGGGTATTGAGGGAGTAGTTAGCCTCTGGGATAAAGCTGATGCGGAGAAAATTAATACCAGTTTATCCGGAGTTAGAAAGGCGGTTATCATAGGAGCGGGCTTAGTTGGTCTTCAGGCGGCGAGGGCTTTAACTGCCAAGGGACTAGAGGTAACAATTGTTGAGATGGCCGATAGGGTAATGCCTACACAGTTAGATCATATTGCAAGCGAGATGCTACAAGGAGCTATGAAAGCTAAGGGTGTAAATATCTATTTAAACACGGAAGTGAAGGGCTTAGTAGCTCAGAATAATCAGATTAAAGGTGTTAAGTTAGAAGACCAAACCTTGGCTGCAGATATGGTATTAGTGGCTATTGGTGTTCGTCCCAACTTAGAATTGGTCTCAGAAACAGGATTAAAGCTAGCGAGGGGAATAATCGCCAATAATCAGATGCAATCTAGTATTCCTAACATCTATGTAGCCGGTGATGTTGCTGAAACACCTTGTTTGCTGTCAGGTGAACATGTGCTCAGGGCCCTATGGTTAACTGCTGTGCAGCAAGGGAAAGTAGCAGGTGCCAATATGGCAGGAGTAAGAGAAATTTATGAGGGTAGCCATGGGATGAATTCCATCCAATTATTCGGATTTCCAGTTATCTCATTAGGACAAGTTTTTCCTGCGGAAGGTGTAGAGGAAGTTATCCTCGAGTACCCTGCTACAGGAAACTATCAAAAGCTTTTGGTAAAAGATAATCGACTGGTAGGATTATTGTTTGTTGGTGACGTTCAGCAAGCAGGCCTATTATATAGTAAGCTGGGTCAGCCTATTAATGAGGGTTATTGGGGCAAGTTGCAAGTAACCACAGTTGATGAAACTTTAGGATAGACTAAGGGGGTGAAAAGTCCAACGAGAGTTATGAATAATCAAGTTTGTGGTTTGAGTTACAGATATAAAAAAATAAGGGGGTTAGTTTTATGTTAAAGCGTAAATATTTAAGTTTATTTGCAATACTGTTATTGAGTTTAGCTTTAGTGGTTTCTGGTTGTGGAGGTAATGATGAAACTGCATCCGAGGATGCGGGAGATAAATATCCAGAAAGAGCACTTGAAGTAATCGTTGGTTGGGGAGCTGGTGGTGGAACAGACGTATTCGCACGCTCTATTTCAAAGCCTGCTTCTGAGGTAATTGGTCAATCAATGCCTGTTAAAAACATGGAAGGATCTTCAGGAGCTATTGCCGGTGATTTTATAACTCAACAGCCGGCTGATGGATATACAGTCTGGGGTATGGGAGTTAACTATGCTATAAATGTTGCTTTGGGTAGAACTCCTCACGCTGTAGATAGTTATATCCCTGTTGTTCGTATTCAGCATGATACTGCATTACTTCATGTGGGTAAAGATGTTCCTTATCAAACTATTCAAGAGTTGGTAGAGTATATTAAAGCTAACCCTGGCAAAGTAAAAATTGGTGGCACAGGTGCTGCTAGCTTTGATGAAGTGGTATTAGCTCTTTGGAAGGATATGGAAGGATTGGATTTCATCTATGTACCTTATGAAAAAGGTGGAGCTATGCATTCGGCACTGTTAGGTGGTCATATTGATGTAATGTTTGAAGAAATGGGCCCGGTATCAGCGTTAGTTGATAATGATTCGATTACACCTGTTTTGCTTTTTGCTCAGGATAGAGCAAAAAAATTACCTGATGTGCCTTCTTCTGTAGAACTAGGTTGGGATCTTACCTTAGGTAATTGGAGAGGTATCATGGTTAAGAAAGATACTCCTGATAATGTAGTTAATAAGTTAGAAGAAGCTTTCACAGCAGCTAAAGATGATGCTGATTACTTAAAATATGAAGGTGAATCTTTCTTGGATCTCCGCCCTGGTTACTTAAATAGCGCTGATTTTAAAGTTTTTATGGAAAAAGAAATTGAGATTTATACAGAAGCCTTGAAGAAATTAGGTCACATCTAAGCTGTATCTCTTTAGAAAAGTGGGGGCTTTTGCCCCCAGAATTAACTGAATATTTAATATTTTGCCAATTTATAAACAAAGAGGTGAGATTATGCTGGCAGAAGTGATTATTGCGTTAATCGTCCTGGGTTTTTCCGGCTACTTGTTCTACGAAACAATAGGTTTTCCTAAAAGCTCAATAGCTTCAATTGGCCCAGAGTATTGGCCGCAAATAATTTTAGGAAGTATGTTTATTTTAGGGATAATATTACTTGTTAATCTTTATCGTAACCGCGAGAATTTTACTGATAATGAAAAGATTCAATTACCAAATAAGCAAAATTTATGGATAACTGTTGTTCTTACCTTGATATATACGTGGATTCTGCCTATTTTAGGTTACCCAATTTCAACCTTAATTTTTGTAACAGCCATGCTCTGGATTTTAAAAATCAGAAAAGTTAAATGGCTTTCTATTTATTCACTTAGCTTTACAGTTGTAATAGTAGTGCTTTTCCCAAAACTAATGGGTATTCCATTACCTAGAGGTATGGGCATTTTTAGATCCATTTCGCTGTTCTTTTACTAATTTAGCTGAAAGGGGGGAATTAAAGTGGAAAATTTTCTCGCAGGTTTGTTTAATTTAGCGGAACCATTAAATATTCTAATTTTATTAGTTGGAGTCTTTGTAGGACTACTTAGTGGTGCAACTCCAGGGGTAAGTGGTTTAATGGCTGTTGTACTTTTAATTCCATTAACTTATAGTATGGAGCCAGATACGGCTTTCTTATTACTTTCAGCCGTTTATTCTGCATCTGTTTTTTCAGGTTCCATTAGTGCAATACTTTTTAGAACACCCGGCGCACCGGAAGCAGTTGCAACAGTCTTAGATGGCTACGAAATGACTAAAAAGGGGAAAGCTTCGGAAGCTTTAGGAATATCAGTTTTCAGTTCTGCTGTCGGCGGTTTGATTGGAACCGTAATCTTAATGTTTGTAGCACCTCAATTGGCCAAGTTTGCCCTTAAATTTGGACCAGCAGAATACTTTGCCTTAGCTATGGTGGGCTTAAGCGTAATTACAGTATTAGGTGCCAATAATCTAGTAAAAGCCTTACTAGCCATGTTATTTGGTTTGTTTTTAGCTACTGTCGGGATAGATGGTATGACTGGAGTTCCAAGGTTCACCTTTGGCGTTGGTGGATTAATGAGTGGTATTGACTTTATTCCTGTGTTAATTGGTCTATTTGCAATATCTGAAGTATTAAGACGCTTTATGGAGGATTACACAATTACCCATAAGATGGGCAAAGTCACATCTACCTTACCGGGAATAAAGGCTATTAAGAGACTCTCGGGTACGATTCTTCGGTCTTCGTTAATTGGTACCATCATTGGCATCTTGCCGGGAATCGGGGCTACTACAGCTTCGATGGTTAGTTATAGTGAAGCAGTGCGTTGGTCCAAGGATAAGGAGAAATTTGGTCAGGGGGCTGAAGAAGGGGTTGCTGCCCCAGAATCAGCAAATAATGCAGCGGCTAATGGAGCGATGGTGCCATTGTTAGCTTTAGGTATTCCGGGAAGTGCAACTACTGCTGTACTATTAGGTGCATTTATACTTCACGGAATTAGACCAGGTCCGATGCTCTTTACTGAGCAGCCTGTCTTTATTAATACACTTTTTATAGGTCTTTTTCTTTCCAACATCTTAATTCTACTAATGGCTAAGCCTTTTATCAAAATGTTTGCTAATATTATCAGAGTTCCCTACAGTCTACTAGGAACCATAATCTTAGTACTATGTATTATAGGTTCTTATGCTTTAAGAAATAACATGCTTGATGTTTGGTTGACTTTAGGGTTCGGGGTAATTGGTTACTTTATGGAAAAATATAAATTCCCTCTAGCCCCTGTAATTTTAGGTGTAGTACTTGGGAGTATGGCTGAGCAAGAGTTAAGAAGAGCCTTAATTATTTCTGGAGGCAATTGGAATATCCTTATAGAAAGTAAAATAGCCTTTGGGTTATTGTTAGCTGGAGCTTTAATGATGGTATGGCCGTTATTACAGAAAGCTTTTAGATTTATAACAAAGAAAAGAACCATTGACGCTTAAAAAAGAATATGAGGTGACAAAATGAAGGTGCTAATTGCAGTAGATTCCTTTAAAGGAAGCCTTAGTAGTGAAAAAGCAGGATTAGCAATTGCTATGGGAGTAAAGAAAGTATACCCTGCAGCTGAGACGAAAATCATTCCTATGGCCGATGGCGGCGAAGGTACTATGGAAGCCTTGGTAAAAGCGCAAAATGGGGAAGTCATCACCACCCCTGTGCACTCGCCTCTAGGAGATATGATTGAGGCTCAATTGGGTCTTCTTTCTGACGGTACTGCGGTAATGGAAATGGCTGCCGCTTCAGGTTTGACCCTTGTACTAACGGAAAAGAGAAATCCTCTTATTACTACAACTTTTGGAACAGGAGAATTAATAAAGAAAGCCTTGGACCAAGGGGCAAAAGATATAATCATAGGCATCGGTGGTAGTGCAACAAATGACGGCGGTGTTGGAATGGCTCAGGCCTTAGGGGTAAAGTTCCTTGATCAAAATGGAAAGGAACTACCTTGGGGCGGGGGATTTTTGGATAGACTTGACACTATTGATATGTCTAAAATAGATCCGCGGATTGCCAGTACCAATATTACTGTTATTTGTGATGTGGACAATCCTTTATGTGGTTATCGAGGTGCTTCAGTTGTTTATGGTCCCCAAAAGGGAGCGACCACCGAAATGATAAAGCTTTTAGATGGCAACTTAGCCCATTTGGCTAATGTGATTAAGGAACAACTAGGGTTAGATTTAATTGATACACCAGGTGCTGGTGCAGCCGGTGGACTAGGTGCTGGCTTAATGGCTTTTACTGGGGCTCAGTTAAGACCCGGAATAGACACAGTACTAGACACAGTAAAGATCGATCAAATATTACCAAACTATGATATGGTAATAACAGGTGAAGGCCGCATAGATAGCCAGTCTCTATATGGCAAGGTACCAATGGGAGTGGCTATAAGAGCCAAGAAACATGGCATAGCAACACTTGCCGTAGTTGGGTCAATTGGCGAAGGAGCCGAGTCCCTCTATGAACATGGTTTAAGTTCCATTACATCTATTGTCAACGGTCCTATTAGTTTGGAGGACGCATTAGATAAAGCCTTTGAGCTAACAGTAGATGCTACAGAGAGAACCTTTAGATTATTGCGGTTAGGAAAAAACATAGGAGGGTTAAAATAATGATAAAAACTAAAGCTGCTTTACTAAAAGAACCATATAACATTTATTTAATAGATAGAGAACTAGAGTGTGGTGATGACGAAGTAATTGTGAAGAATCACTTAGTTGGAATATGCGGTTCAGATAAGACTTTTTATCGTGGACAAATGCCACCTAAGACAGCAGAATTTCGTCAAGAGCCTAAGTTTCCGTTTTACTTAGGGCATGAAAGCGGAGGTACCGTAGTTGAAATAGGTTCAAAGGTAAGAGAATACAAGGTTGGGGACAAAGTAATTGCTTTCGGCTGGAACAACAATTTTGCCGAATATTTTAAAGCTAAAGTATGGGAGTTACAACCCGTACCTGAAGGTTTAGATATGGATATTGCTAGCATCGGAGAGGCTGTTGGTTGTGCCATGTATTCAGGTCTAAATTCTGGAGTACAAATGGGTGATACTGTTGTAGTTATGGGTGGCGGTTTTGCAGGTCAAATCATTGCTCAGTGTGCTAAGAAAAAAGGAGCAGAAAAGGTAGTTGTCGTAGATGTTTTAGAAGGCAAGTTAAAACTAGCTAAGAAACTAGGTGCTGATATAACTATCAATGCTGCTAAAGAAGATGCATTAGAAATCGTAAAGGACCTAACTAAAGGTGTAGGTGCCGATGTGGTTATTGAAGCTGCCGGGTCTGAACAGTCAATTAATCAGTGTACAGAAATGATTAAACATAATGGTAAATTTGTTTGGTATAGCTGGATAACTCAACCTGTAAATCTTAATATCAGCCGCTGGCATGATGATGGGTTAGAATTTATCAATACTTGTCTAGTACATCATACATGGAGAGAACGTTATGTTTGGACTCCTAACGTATTGCGTCCAGTAATTCAAGGGATGGTAGACGTCAAATCACTTATTACTAACGAATTTAAACTAGACCAAATCAAAGAAGCGTTTGATTTAGTTGACAAAGATGATAGCGCGATAAAAGTTATTTTACGCCCGTAAGGGGTTGGTAGTATGGTTGTATTAGAAATATCAAATATAATTTTACCTGTTTTTATAATTATCGCAATCGGCTTTTTATTAGGGAAAGTTACTAAGATTGACGCCAAGTCACCCTCTGATCTGTGTTTATATGTTTTTAGTCCAGCGCTCTTTTTTAATTCTATAATTAATTCTAGTCTTAATACTTGGGATTTATTAAAAATATCACTCTTTGCTATAACTGTTTTTGCTATATTTGCTGTTATAGTCAAAATAGTATCAAAAATCCTTAATATGGATAATCAAACGGGTAATGCTTTAATGTTAGCTAGTGGTTTTCCTAATTCGGGAAACTATGGTTTGCCAATAATCCTTTTTGCCTTCGGGGATGCAGGACTGGCGGTAGGGATTATATATATGTCAGTTCAATCTTTCCTAATGAATTCAGCCGGAGTCTTTTACGCTTCCCAAGCCAACCAGGGTATTAAAGAAGCCCTTCTAAATATGTTTAGAATTCCGGGCTTTATAGCTTTAATCCTTGGTTTTATCTTGAGACTTATGGATGTTCATTTACCCCCGGTACTAGATCGTCCGATTGGTCTATTGGGAAGCGCGGCTATTCCACTGATTTTGACTCTTTTGGGTTTAAATTTGGCAAGAGTAAAGGTTCAAAATGCCATAAAATTCGTAAGTATGGCAACGGTATTAAAACTATTAGCATACCCTTTAGTAGGTTTTGGGGTATTAATTCTCTTTTTTCCAACGGATTCACTGGCAGCCAAAGTATTGCTTTTATGTACTGCAACGCCGACAGCTGCAACCACAACGTTATTGGCAATAAAGTTTGATGCTAAGCCGGAACTGGTTTCTACAGCAATGTTTGCAACCACAACCTTTAGCTTAATAACTGTGTCAATAGTGTTAGCTTTTATAATGTAACATTTGTTCTAAACAAATTCAATATGACCCGAATAATGGAAAATTATTCGGGTTTTTTTGTGTTTTTTTTTATTGTTACTGCTTCGGTAAAGTCTGATTTCATATAAACAAGTTTACGTTTGAGTCTTCAGCTTCTCCAAGATAAGCAGCTACTCCGCCAATATCTACTCCGTCGATTAGTTCCTCCTTTTTAATTCCCATAACATCCATTGACATGTTGCAGGCCATAAGTTTAACGCCATTAGCCATTGCCTGCTCAATCAATTCTTCTAACGATGAAATATTTTTGGCTTTCATGATGCCCCGAATCAGCTTCGGTCCGATACCAAGCATATTCATGTTAGAAAGTTTTAGTTTTCGACTACCTCGTGGCATCATACCACCAAACATTTTACCCATAAATTCTTTTTCGACATCGACTACAGTATCTTTTCGAAGGACGTTTAGGCCCCAAAAGGTAAAAAACATAGTAATCTTTCTGCCCATAGCAGCAGCACCGTTAGCAATTATGAAAGAGGCAATAGCCTTGTCTAGTTCACCGCTAAAAACAATAATGGTTTTGTTTTGGGGTGGCGCATATTCCATCTTACCGGCTCTTGTTTCTGTATCTATAGTGGAAGCTATACCTTTTTTAATTAATGCCTTAAAATTATTATGCTCTGATTTTGTCTCTAAGAGTGTGTTACCCGTTTTTTGACACCAGGCCTTAATATCAGCTAGGAAGCCCGGGTCCGAAGCAGTAACCTCTAATGTGTTTCCCTCTTTTAGTTCCACCATCTTTTTGTAAACTTGGACTATGGGCCCCGGACACGACAGGCCACAGGCATTTAATTTGATAATTTCGCCCGTTGCTGCATATTCAGGATTAACGTTACCAGTCTCTGTGTTGTAAATTTCTTGTTTATTGAGGTCAGCATAATCTAGAGAACTTTCTCCATATTCATAATTTTGGTTTTCAAGGTTGTGCTTTGTTTGCATGATGGTGTTATAGTGTTTAAAACCTCCTGATAAGACACGGATCTTGTTAAATCCTCTTTGGGTAAGGATTCTAGAGGCGATGTAGGATCTTAGGCCAACCTGACAATAAATTATTATTTCTTTATCTGTAGAAAGTTCATTAGTTTTCTCTCTAAGGTTACCTAAGGGAATGTGTATCGAACCTTCTATATAGCCTAGATCACGTTCAACTTTCTCACCAATATCCAATATTATTGTTTTATTGAAGTCTGTTTTTTCTAGTTCTTGCCAGTAGCATACATCCATAACTCCGTCCAAAAGGTTTGAAGCAATAAAACCTGCCATATTAACGGGATCCTTTGCAGCAGAATAGGGGGGTGCATAGGCAAGTTCAAGTTCAGTTAAATCATAGATTGTCTTTTTAAAACGGAGAGACGTAGCAATAACATCAATTCTCTTATCAACCCCTTCGTAGCCCACAATTTGAGCACCAAGGATAATTCCTTCGGGAGAAAAAATCAGTTTAATTGTCATTGGTAAAGCCCCGGGGTAATAACCGGCGTGGGATTTAGAATGACAAATAATGGAGTGGAATTTCAGGCCCTTGTTTTTTAAGGCCTGTTCGTTACTTCCGGTTGAGGCTACAGTTAACTCAAATACTTTAACAATTGCCGTGCCTTGGGTTCCATTATAAGTTTCTTTCTTGCCAACAATGTTGTTAGCAACTATACGTCCTTGTTTATTGGCAGGGCCAGCAAGGGGAACCAAACTTTTAGAACCATGAGTAAAGTCTTCTATCTCCACCGCATCTCCTAAAGCATAAATATTCGGGTCAGAAGTTTGAAGATTTGAATTAACCTTAATACCACCTTTTTCACCTAGTTCTAAACCAGCTTCTTTAATAAATTCAATATCTGGTTTAACACCTATCGCTAGGATAACTAAATCTGCTTGCAGCCTTTTACCACTCTCTAAAACTACTTCTGTGTGTTTCCCCTTATTTTGAAATTCTTTCAAACCATCTTGAAGATAAAGATGAACCCCTTTAGCAAGGATATGGCCGTGAACTAGTGTTGCCATCTCATAATCGAGGGATGTCATAACTTGTTCCGACTTCTCAACAATGGAGACCTTAAGTCCCCTGGTATGAAGGTTTTCGGCCATTTCCAATCCTATAAAGCCTCCACCAATAATAACAGCATGATTGATAGAATTATCCGTGATATAGGTTTTCAAGGCATCAATTTCGGGTATGGCTCTTATTGTAAAGATCCTAGGATCTTCAATCCCGGGAATTGGAGGTTTGATTGGTGTAGCACCGGGGGATAGCACTAAAAAATCATAATTCTCTTCGTAGGTTTCTCCGGTGGTTACCTTTTCAATAGTGATAGATTTTGTTTTCGGACTGATTTTAACAACTTCTTGTTCAATCCGAATGTCAATATTAAACATCTCCTTCATTTTTTCCGGAGTTTGAACCAGCAACATTTCTCTTTCAGGAATAGTCCCGCCAATATAATAAGGTAAACCACAATTAGCATAAGAAATATATTTTCCCTTTTCAAAAATTATTATATCTGCTAGCTCATTCATTCTTCTAAGACGCGTTGCGGTACTAGCTCCACCTGCAACTCCACCAACGATCAACATCTTTTGTTTCAAAACAATTGCTCCTTTCCTAAAGGGCTAAGAATATTTGCAAGTTTCCTTACTAATCGTAGTACTGAATTCCATTATAGGTATAAGGTTTGTTTTAACTTTGACCAATATGTGAAAATTTCACGAATGGACTTGGTAATATAAACCAAGAAGTTTTTTAGGCAATCCCTTTGTTTTGACCTTGACAACTCGGGTTAAACCAGCTAGCATATACATGTACCCCGTAAGGGTAATTGTAAGCAAGTTCACAAATAACTGGGAGGTTATCATGAAGGAAAAATGGAGAAATTATTTATTTATAGTCACATTATTGTTTTTCACTCTTGGGTTTTTTAACATAGTTTTTGCCTTACTTGGATTCCTTTGTCTGATACTGCCATTTATATTCCTCGTAAAGGATAAGAAAAAAACCTGGTGTCAACATTATTGTCCTAGAGCAGATTTGTTTACAGTTTTGACTAAAGGCAGATCTGTATCTGGTAAAACTGGACCGGATTGGTTAACAAAGGGAAGGGGTAAATGGTTTGTTTTAGCCTATTTTGTTGTCAACCTTTTTATTATCACGATGTCTACAATCAGAGTATCTAAGGGTTTGATGGATCCGGTAGAACAGATAAGGTTCTTGATCGCTTTTCCGCTACCATGGAACTTACCACAAATTTTAGACTTTGGGCAGATCTCGGGTTGGGTAATACACTTATCTTATCGAATATACTCAATGATGTTTACAACAACTGTTATTGGTTTAGTACTTGGATGGTTATTCCGTCCACGAACATGGTGTCAAATTTGTCCAATAAATACTTTATCTGACCTTAGTTTAAAAAATAAGAATGTAGATAATAACCAGACAACGGAAATTAGTGAAGTTAATTAATGAGAGATGGTATTTGCTAAATAGGCAAATACCATCTTTTTACACTTCGGATAGAACTAGTATTTATTTAACTTCGTTGGAAAAAATACCGATAGGTTTAGTGTTTGGATTTTACTATGTTGCGGAAAGTAGAGATTTGAAGGGGGTAATATAAAATGGACGCCATATATGAAATCATTACCGAAAAATCCTTTGATGAAGCAGTTAGCTCTGTCGAGGAAAATACTAAAAAAAATGGTTTTAGGGTGCTTCATGTCCACGATGTTCAAGCAACATTGGCTGAAAAGGAATTTGAACATGGGCCTCTAAAAATTATCGAAGTTTGTAATGCCAAATATGCTTACACGGCACTTCAAATCGAAATTACAGTGAGCCTCTTAATGCCTTGCCGAATCAATGTATATACTGTGAACGGAAAAACTGTAATAAGTACAGTGAAACCCAAAGTTTTAATAGAAATGTTCAACAAGCAAGAACTTCAAAGTTTTGCGAATGAGGTGGAAGATGTTTTAACGAAGATAATTGATGAAAGCAAATAAACTTTTAAATACTGACAACTTTGGTCTTAATTCTCTAGTTTGAGAGGAGAAACAGAAATGGGCAAAACAAACCAGATAGCTTTAACTGACGTAATTTGGATTGTACTTCTAGTGTTTTTGGTTATTGGATGGTTCTACCCGGTTGTTGGGCTGATAGCTGTAATTTGTATGGCAGCACCCGTTGTTTATGGATTTTGGAAAGGTGGGCGGGTCTGGTGCGGATCCTTTTGCCCGAGAGGTAGTTTTCTAGGCAAATTAATAGGAAAAATGAGTACAAAAGGTAAACTTCCCGCTATAATATCAAATAAGCATTTTAGAAACTTTGTCCTGGTCTTTCTACTAAGTTACTTTACTTATGGCGTTATAAAAGCAGGTGGAAACTTAGAACAAACAGGATTTGTCTTTTTTAGAACTATTTTAGTAACTACCCTAGTTGGTATCGGGCTAGGGATTAAATACCAGCCCAGAACGTGGTGTAAAATTTGTCCTATGGGTACACTTTCCCATTATGCTGCACAAACTAAAAAAGGCATGGCTTTTAAAAGAGAAATACAGAACGGCAAAAAGGAAGGATTAGTTAAGGGAAAGGACCTGCCTAATAAAAAATAGGACTAAAAATGGGACCATGCTAATGTTCTAACTATAAGCTAGCAGGTATATAAATATTGTATTCCATTGAAAATGCGCCTCAATGCTATCTAGCATTGAGGCGCATTAAATTTTAAGGAGGTATTCATAATGAATGACAGACGTAAACCTACTAATATTGTTCAGATAATGGTCCCGGGTTTCTTGCCCAGCACTTCTGGATTCCGATTTATAAACTCCTTTCCAATGAGTTCGTTTCCCGGAATCAATGTGTTTGGAAAGGTGATTCCTATTTCAGGCGTCTACGGCTTGTGTGGAGGGATGTCATTCGCCGCTCGGGACTACTTTGAAGCTTCATTGACTGTTCCTCCGGATCGAAATACTCCAACCTCGGGAAAGTTACTTGACTACCTGTGGATTAGGTTGCTTGCAAGCTTTAATTTACCTCAAGGTGTTGCTAGATATTTCGCACTAATGAACCCAGCCTTGCCAGACCACGAAACTTGGGCAAGTAAAGTTGGGCTGGCACCCCGGGGCAGAGCTTGGGTCATGATTAATGAAGAGTGGCCCAAAATCCGAGCAGATCTTGATAGCGGTCGTCCCTCTCCATTGGGCTTAGTTACTGTTAAGTCCCTGAATCCTTCCCGTATTTTTGAGAATCATCAGGTTCTTGCTTATGGATATAAACGAAATGGAGATAATTTAATGATTTATGTTTACGATCCTAATTATCCTGGCAATAACGCCATTACCATCTCTCTTAACCTTTCAAACCCGGAGCATACAACCACTGTAGGCTACTCAGGAAGATTAGGTGGAGATAATAGGATTTGGTGTTTCTTCCGCCCCAATTACACTTTCTCCCGTCCGCCTCTGGGACCGGGAATGGCCGTGAGCATTCGCCTTAAGGCTTTCAATGGTCAATACGTCTGTGCTGAACATGGGGGAGGCTCTAAGGTAGTCGCCAATCGCCTTCGGGGGGCTGATTGGGAAACCTTTGAGCTTATGGACATTAATGAGTCACCTTTACGTAGCGGTGACAGAGTGGGGCTTCGCGCCCATAACAGACAGTTTATTTGCGCTGAGGGCGGCGGGGGTCGGGAAGTAGTAGCAAATCGCAATGCACTCAAGAGTTGGGAGACCTTTACAATCTTACGGGCTGACGGGGCAAGTGGCCCGATCACCACTGGACAAAAAGTTGCCTTTAGAGCTAATAATGGACAGTTTTTGTGTGCTGAGGGTGGCGGTGGTCGAGAAGTGGTGGCTAATCGTAATGCTATCGGTCCGTGGGAAAATTTTACTATAGAGATATTGTAGTATATGGTAGCAATTAAACTTCATCTGGATTTTTGGTGTTGCAGAAAATTGTGAATATTGTTATAATATAGTCAGTGCACTGAATAAAACTAAGGTGATGATTTCAATTGTTTGATATTGAAAAATGGCTTCCCTTTCTATTGGGAAAAAGTTATCAAATTACATCTAATTTAATGAGGTCGGCTCTAAGTAAATTCAATTTAACCCCACCCCAATTTGCCACTTTGGCCTTTTTATGGCGAAATGAGGGCATTAATTTGAATGAGTTAGGATCTCTTATCAATGTTGACCGAACCACCATTGGGGAAATAGTTAGTAGGTTAGAAAAGCTAGGTTACATAAGAAAACAAGAAGACCAGAAAGACCGTCGTTCTACTATTATATCTGTCTCTGACAGGGGACTTGAAATCCAGGCAGAGGTGTTTGAAGAATTAAATAGGGTTCAGATGGGTTTAGATCAACGACTGTCCAAAGAAGAACAAGATCAGCTAGTTAAGTTGTTAACAAAGTTTAGACTTATATAAAATATTAAACACAAAGGGAGGATATTTTATGATTTGTGAAAGATGTAAAGATGAATTTCCAGAAGATGAAAAGTTTGAACACATGGGTCAGGTTCTTTGCGAAGACTGCTATATCGAAGCAATAGAACCACCTCGCAATTGTGATGTAACAGCTGTCTATAGCGCTAAAATGGCTCGTAAGGCAGCAGGACAAACGGGAACAGATGGGCTTACAGAAATCCAGACAGAAATTTATAATTTTATTAAAAAAGAAGGCCCAGTTACCCATGAGCAAATAGCTACTAATTTAAAACTAGCGAAGTGGCAACTAGATAAGAACTTTGCTACCTTAAGACACTGTGAATTGGTTAGTGCATTTAGAAAAGACGGTAAGGTTTTTGTACGGATTTGGCAAGAAGGCGGTCCGGGGGAGTTAACACTCGAAGAGTAAGAAAATCTTACCCTATATTCAGTGTGCTGAATATAGGCAAGGAGGGATAAGATGGCATTTAACGAACTAAAAAAACTTCAAGAGGGCCAAGAGAAACTGTCAAAATTAATGCCTGAGGTAATGGACAACTTCAAACAGCTTCACGGGGTGGTTCTAAAAGATGGGGTTCTTAATACAAGAGAAAAAGTCTTAATTGGGCTTGGCATAGCAACAGCTAAGCAGTGTAGTTATTGTATTGTAAATTTTGTAAAGGCCGCCATTGACTTAGATATAAGCCTGGAAGAGATTATGGAAGCATGTTCTGTTAGTATGCTGATGAATGGAGGTCCGGGAGTGGCCTATACAACCCTTGTATTAGAAACTTATGAAGCACTTAAGAATAGTTAATAAGGAGCATTTAGATGGGAAAAAAGCATCAAGGATAATTTCCTTGATGCTTAATTTTTAGGTAATTTTAAGGTCTTATTCGCTTAAATCCACGTTGTGATACACTAGTCGAACATCTTCTAAATCTTCTAAGGCATCAATCATTTTGTCAAATTTTATTTGTGCGTCTTCAGGAAGTGTTAGTTCATTTTGCGCAAGCATTGTTAGTTCCGCAACTGTAAATTCAGTTATACCAACATTCTTGAAGGCTTTTTGCACTGCATGAAACTGGTCCGGTTCAGCGTAAACAATAACCGCATCATCTTCTTGTACAATGTCACGTACATCTACATCTGCTTCTAGTAATAATTCAAGCACTTCATCGTCTGTTTTACCTTCAAGACCGATGACCGCTGTTGCATCAAACATATATGCGACAGAGCCACTTACTCCCATGTTACCGCCGTTTTTAGTAAATGCAGCACGCACATCGGATGCAGTACGGTTCACATTATTTGTCAGTGCATCAACGATAACCATTGACCCATTTGGTCCGAAGCCTTCATAACGAAGCTCGTCATAACTTTCCTCTGAGCCACCTTTTGCTTTTTCAATGGCACGGTCAATAATCGCTTTAGGTACATTGTACGTTTTGGCACGCTCAAGTACCACTTTTAAAGCTAGATTTAATTCTGGATCTGGTTCACCTTGTTTTGCTGCCATATAAATTTCGCGCCCAAATTTTGCATAGACACGACTGGTATTTCCATCCTTTGACGCTTTTTTATCTTTAATATTTTGCCACTTACGTCCCATAATTGTTCCACTCTCTTTCAACTTTGAATATTAAAAAAGTGTTCATTTACTCCCATTATACATCAAATGTATAATTTGTTACAAGTTTAATAATCAAAAAAGAAAGATTTATCCGTTGGCTAGGGCTTAGAAACTTGTCGAAAGGACATAATATAACTCGGAAAATAACTTATGGCAGTGGTGATAGCTAAGATGGAATTAAAAAATGAAATCCTTGGACCCGAGGATACAATAAAACATGCAACAGAACTTGCAAAAGGCCATATAACGGGAAAAAGCATAAAATTCCCTAATGGGTTAGTAAATCAATTGGATAGAAATTATAGGCAGATTTTCAATGTGTACATAACCTTAAATCGAGAAACTGAAGAATCTTCATCAGTCTCTTCGGCTGCTGAGTGGTTGCTTGATAATATCTATATCATTGAGGAGCAGGTCAAGGAAATAAAACAGATTCTCTCTAAGAGATACTGTTTTCGCCTACCTGTGCTAAAAAATGGTGAGTTTAAGGGGTATCCTAGGGTATATGTCCTTGCCCTTGACCTTGTTGCGCATACAGACGGAATTATTAATGAAAAAAGTATAATTAATTTCTTGAAGGCTTATCAATCTCAACAGCCACTATTGATGAGTGAATTGTGGGCTTTGGCTATAATGTTTCGTATGGCTTTAATTGAGAGAATAAGTAAGCTATGCGAAGAATTAAAGGTCTATAATCAGCAAAGAAATGAGGCCAAGCGGATTGCAGCCCTAATCCTAGATAATTTAGGTAAGGGTGCTTCTAATGTTCAGGAATTAATTGAGAAACAAGTTGGGGAAAAGCCGGAAATTAGCCCTTCTTTTTTAGAAGTGCTGATTCAAACTTTAAGAAAAGACGGCCAAGCAGCAGCGGAGGCAATCGGATATATTGATCAAGTGCTTAAGGCTAGGGGACTTTCTTTAGAAAATCTAATTAACACAGAACATCAACTTCAGGCCACTAGGCAGGTTGCAATAGGCAATGCCATCACAGGTCTCCGTTCAATTGCTGCCATAGATTGGAATGAACCTTTTGAAACTTTGAGCCATGTCGAAGAAATTTTGAGGCAAGATCCGTCTGGTCATTACAGTCTTATGGATTTCGAATCTAGGGACCATTACCGTCACATTGTTGAGAAAATTTCCCGCATCTATAATATTTCTGAATTTAAAGTTGCTCAAAAAGCTTTAAGCTATGCAAAAGATTCACCAGTTGAAATAGGGGATCCCATGCAACATATTGGGTATTATCTAATAAACACTGGAAGAGGGATATTAGAGCGAGGACTTAATGTAAGAGCAGGTGGGACTAAGGTCTCCTTGGAGTTTTTTAAACAGTTCCCCCAGTTCTTTTATTTTAGTTTAATAACCTTGGTAACTCTAGCTATACTAGTGCCTTTTTTAGGATATTCGGTAACCCAGGGAGTCTACTCGCCCCTGAGCTTGTTTTTGATTGCCCTAGTTCTGTTAATTCCTATAAGTGAAATTTCTATTAATATAATAAATTTTATAAGCAGCCATCTTTATTCACCGGCACTTATGCCTAAATTAGAGCTGAAAGACGGTATTTCTGAAGAAAATAATACCATGGTGATCATCCCAACCCTCTTGCCAGAGGCAAACAGAGTCACGGAGCTTCTAGAAAAGTTAGAGATCTACTATCTAGCTAATAAAGAGGAGAATCTTTCTTTCGCTCTAGTTGGAGACTTTAAGGATTCAACTTCTCCCGAAACGGGGAATGAGACTGAAATAATTGATTCGGCCTTAGAGGGCATCGCGAAGTTAAATCAGCGCTACTCTAGGGATAAAACAATTTTTTATTACTTCCATAGAAAGCGGCAGTATAATGATGCTCATAAGCTATGGATGGGTTGGGAACGGAAAAGAGGGGCTATTGTTGAGTTTAATGACTTACTAAGGGGATCGAAGGATACTAGTTTTAATGTATCTAGTTGCGAGCCTGCTCAAGTACCTTCTGTTAAATATGTTATCACTCTTGATGCAGATACAAAATTGCCGATAGGTGCTGCCAAAAGGCTTATAGGGGCTATGGCACATCCTTTAAATAAACCGGTCATTGATAGCAAAAGAGGAATTACAGTAAGAGGCTATGGAATCCTGCAACCTAGGATTGGGATAAGTCTGGATAGTGCCAACAAAACTCTATTTTCTAGGATTTTTGCTGGACAGGGGGGTATTGATCCTTATACTACAGCGGTTTCAGATGTTTATCAGGATCTTTTTGGCGAAGGCATTTTTACGGGTAAAGGTATTTATGACGTAGACAATTTCCAAACCCTACTTAAAAACGTACTGCCGGAAAATAGTGTCTTAAGTCATGATCTTTTGGAAGGAAGTTACGTACGGGCAGGTCTTGTTACAGATATTGAATTAATTGATGGTTATCCGGCACGTTACAATTCCTTTTCCATGCGGCAACATCGCTGGGTTAGAGGAGATTGGCAGTTAATTCCTTGGTTAACAGTAAGCCCTTTGTCAACCCTTTCTAAATGGAAGATATTTGACAATTTGAGAAGAAGTTTAGTAAACCCGGCTTTATTTTTATTGATTGCCTTGGGATTTTTTATGTTGCCTGGCCATAGCTTAATTTGGCTGGGACTAGCAGTCATTACCCTTGCTTTTCCGATTATTGCTTTTTTATGTCACGGAATCTTGGATAAAACAAATCGTTTAATTGAGAGCAACAATGATCAAACAGTAATTACAGGAATCAAGTCTAGTGTTTATCAAACGGCGCTACAGTTTATTTTTATCCCCTATCAGGCTTATTTGATGCTAGACGCGATACTGCGAACACTAATTCGGGTTTTCATCAGCAGGAAAAACTTATTGGAGTGGACGCCGGCTGCTGATCTAGAAGCTATGTTAAAAAACGATCTTCCAACCTATTTTAAGAACATGATTATTTCTCCTATTTTAGGGATTTTAATATTAGGTTTAGCAATAATTAAGCCTGGAACTATCGTTGAAGTACTATTTGCAGTTTTGGTCTGGGCATTATGGACCAGTTCCCCTTTTATAGCTTACCGCCTGAGCCAGGATTACGAGCAAGAGATGGAAAGGTTAGTTGAGGCGGAAGAACTTGAACTTCGTAAATTAGCTCGAAAAACTTGGGCCTATTTTGAAGATTTTGTTTCAGTTAAGGATAACTATTTACCACCGGATAATTATCAGGTTGATCCACCAAACGGAATAGCCCATAGGACGTCACCCACTAATATTGGATTGTCCTTGGTATGTACTTTAGCCGCGCGTGACTTTGGTTATCTTGGGACGGGCGAAATGATAGAAAAGCTAAGTGCCACCATTACCACCATTGAAAAACTGGAAAAATGGGAAGGACACCTGTACAACTGGTATGATACAAAAAATCTGCAGACTTTAGCACCACGCTTTGTATCGACAGTGGATAGTGGTAACTTTATCAGCTATTTAATGGTTTTAGAAAAAGGAGTAGAAGAATATCTTAATGGTTCCACGGAAGATTCAGCTATCGCTAAGGGTCTAATGGATACCATCGCACTTTTTAATGAAGAACTTAGCCAGGTAGAAGTGGGCCTCGATACTAAAATACTAGAAGAATATTTAGTAGCAGGAAATCATCAAATTTGGGAAAAAGCATTAGAAAATCTTAAGCTACAGTTAGCAAAAGATGAGTTAAAAGAAAGAGTTAAGCGTTCCTTTTGGGGCAAAAAACTTGTAGCCATGGTTGAGGAGTTTGAGCATCAATCAAAGGTTACCGGGGAAAGTATTCTTAAGCAGGGTGAAGAATTATTAACTAGAATTAGATTCTTAATAGATAATACTAAATTTCTTCCTCTATTTGACTCGAAAAGACAGCTTTTTTCCATTGGTTACAATGGGGATGAAGGATTGTTGATTAAGTCTTATTATGACCTCCTGGCATCAGAAGCTAGGATAGCAAGCTACATAGCTATTGCCCGGGGAGAGGTTGCTAAAAAACATTGGTTTAGGTTAGGACGTAAACTTACTCGGGTGGACAATCATAAAGGTCTAGTGTCTTGGACGGGTACTATGTTTGAATACTTGATGCCCTTACTTGTCATGAGGAATTTTAGAGAGTCTCTGCTCGATGAAACCTATTCCTTTGTAGTACAAACACAAAAAAAATACGGCCAACAGCGAGCAGTTCCTTGGGGAATTTCTGAGTCAGGTTATCATGCTTTTGATGTTGCGCTAAATTATCAATACAAGGCCTTTGGAGTCCCTCAAATTGGTTTCAAAAGAGGATTGGGTAATGAACTGGTGGTAGCCCCTTATGCTACTGTGATGGCTTTAATGATTAATCCTAAAGGGGCCTTTGAAAATATTCTTAGGTTGAAAGAGGCAGGAATGGATGGGGACTATGGTCTCTATGAAGCCATTGATTATACTCCGGTTAGAACTGCTTTACATGGGGAAAGTGCGATTGTTAAAAGCTATATGGTACATCATCAAGGTATGAGTATGTTAGCTTTTAGTAATCTATTTAACGAAAATATTATGCAAAGACGGTTTCATGCTAATCCATTTATTCGATCTGCAGAGGAACTTTTACAGGAAAGAGTTCCCTCTAAAGTTAGCATTGTAAAGGAACATAAGGAAGAATTTAAGCCAGTAAGAAGAAAAGTTGAGGATAAACCCGGTCTCATTAGACAATACGAGTTCCCCAACGGGCAACAACCTAATGTCCAATTGCTTTCAAACGGCAGTTACTCTGTTATGGTTACTGATTCCGGTTCAGGTTATAGCCGAAATAAGGACCTAGCAGTGGCCAGATGGCTAGAAAAACCTGGCGATAATAACCTAGGATTTTTCATCTATGTTCAAAACATCAACTCTAATAATGTTTGGTCTGCTACCTATGAGCCCTACAATATTAAACCGGAAGCTTATAAGGTAGTTTTTTCACCGGATAAGGCAGAATTTATTAGAACAGATGGTAATATTGAAACCCATACTCAAATTGTTGTCTCTCCTGAAGATAATGCTGAGATTAGAACAGTGACTTTAACTAATCATAGTCAGCATAACAGGACTGTAGAAGTGACTAGTTACCTAGAAGTAGTGTTAACGCATCCTGAGGCAGACCTGGCTCATCCGGCTTTCAGTAACCTTTTTGTAACAACGGAGTTCGTCCCGCAATACCATTGTCTCTTAGCTACAAGGAGGCCAAGGAGTGCGGAAAATAAACCACTGTACGCCCTCCATACCATAAATGTGGAAGGGGAAGTTATTGGAGACCTACAATACGAAACGGATAGGGCCAAATTTATAGGCAGAAACCGAGGGTTAGCAAATCCTTTAGCCATGGATGTTGACCAACCGTTGTCTAGTAGTGTAGGCGCTGTTTTAGATCCTGTCCTCAGTTTAAGGAGAAGAGTAAAGATTGAACCGGGGCATTCCATAAGGATCTCGTATACCTTAGCCATGACTAATAATCGAGACGAAGCGCTTAGCCTGGCAGATAAATATAGGGATCCCAAAGTTATGGACAGGGCTTTTGAACTAGCCTGGAACAGAAGTAGGATAGAGTCGGGATATTTAGATATTAAAACTGAGGACATGGATGTTTATTCGAGGATGGTTACCTCGATACTGTTCCCAGGTCCAGGTAGGCTTAAGTACAAGGAAACTATTGAGAAGAATAAGAAGGGACAAATTGGTTTATGGCCCTTTGGTATCTCGGGGGACCTCCCGCTAGTATTGGTACATATTAATAATAAAGAACAAGTTGATTTGGTGTCTAACCTCCTTAAAGCCCATGAATTTTGGCAAATGAAAGGCTTAAAGGTAGACCTTGTTTTTCTAGCTGAAGATGAAGGCGGTTACGTTCAGCCGTTGCAAGATAGTATTAGAGAAGCCATTTCTGCAAGCCATGCCAGAGATTTGATGAACCAGAGGGGCGGGGTCTTTTTACTCAATGCTAATATCATGGAAGCTGACGAAAAGAATCTGATTTATGCTGTGGCAAGAATAATCCTTCGTGGTGAAAATGGATCTATTAAAGAACAGCTGAAGTGGGAAGAAGCAGAATTTGCAGTTCCAATGTTAAAAACAGCGGATAACCACCCAGTTGTAAATGAGGCCATGAAGGTTTCTGGAGTTTCCAAAGTGGACCCTTCTCAACTAACCTTCTTTAACGGAATCGGGGGGTTTAGTGCTGATGGTAAGGAATACTTAATCCATCTAAGGGAAGAAATGCATACACCTGCCCCTTGGATTAATGTTATAGCCAATCACAGCTTTGGATTCAATGTTTCGGAGGTTGGCTCGGGGTATACTTGGGCGGAAAATAGTCGAGAAAATAAACTTACACCTTGGTACAATGACCCGGTAACAGATCCCTTAGGTGAAGTCTTTTATCTTAGAGATGAACAGGTAGGAGACTTCTGGAGTATTACTCCTATGCCTGTACGGGAAAAAGAAGAATATGTTATTAGACATGGCCAAGGATATACCACCTTTGAACATACCAGTCATGGTATTGAGCAGCAGTTAACTCAATTTGTGGCTATAGAAGATCCCGTAAAGTTCTCACTGATCAAGCTGAAGAATCTGTCAGAGGTTCCTAAAGAGCTATCTTTGACCTATTATATGCGCCCTGTATTAGGAGTTAACGAGAAGGTTAGTGCCCCTTACATTACCTCAGAGAGTTCCGGAGAAAAGGGTATCTTACTTATAACTAATTCCTATAACTCTGATTTCCCGGGGAGAGTAGTTTTTGTTGATACTTCAGAGGTCGTTAGAACCTTTACAGGGGACAATCAAGAATTTATCGGTAATCAGGGCAGCTTAAACAGTCCATCGGCTATGAAACGGGAAAAATTATCGAACAAGGTTGGACCAGGTCTGACGCCTTGTGGGGCTATACAGATTAAGGTCACCTTAGTTGCCAACGAAACCAAAGACATGGTCTTTCTGCTTGGCCAAGGTTCGTGTTTGTCCGAAGCAATTTCTCTAGCTACGAAATATCGTGCAGTGGCCACAGTTCAGGCTGAATTGGCTACAGTTAAAGCTTTTTGGCACAAAAAGTTGGGGGCGATTCAGGTAAGGACACCTGATAAATCGATGGACCTCCTCTTAAACGGATGGCTTCAGTATCAGGTTGTCTCCTGTAGATTATGGTCAAGAGCGGCTTTCTATCAGTCAGGTGGAGCTTATGGATTTAGGGATCAACTTCAGGACGTTATGGCTACGGTCTATACTTGGCCGGAGCTAACTAGAAAGCAAATTTTATTGCATTCCGCCCATCAATTTATTGAGGGAGATGTCCAACACTGGTGGCATCCGGGAGCAGATAAAGGAATTCGCACCAGATATTCAGATGACCTGCTATGGTTGCCTTATGTGACAGCGGACTACATTGAAGCCACTGCCGATTGGTCTGTTTTAGAAGAAGTGGTGGGTTTCCTAGAAGATGAGCTTTTACCTCATGATGAGGACGAAAAGTATTCTGTACCAAGGACGTCTGACAAAAAAGATACTGTATATGTGCATTGTATTAAGGCTATCGAAAAAGCCTTGAAATTCGGGGTTCATGGGCTCCCTTTAATGGGTTCAGGTGACTGGAATGACGGCATGAATAAAGTAGGGAATCTAGGTAAAGGTGAAAGTGTCTGGTTAGCCTGGTTCCTTTATAAAGTGCTACAAAGGTTTATCCCCATCTGCAAAGCCCGAAGCGATGATGAACTTGTAGAAAAGTATTCAAGCTTAGCAAATAATATTGCTGAGGCTATAGAGAAGAATGCTTGGGATGGAAGTTGGTACCGCAGAGCTTATTTTGATGATGGCACTGCTCTGGGATCAGCAGGAAACCTTGAATGTAAAATTGATGCCATTGCCCAATCCTGGTCAGTGATATCAGGTATTGGCAAACCCCAGCGAGCTGAGGAAGCAATGAAGGCCCTAGAGAATTACTTAATCGATAGAGAAGCGGGTATTATTAAATTGCTAACTCCTCCCTTTGGCGATGGTGATCTTCAACCCGGCTATATTAAAGGTTATGTACCGGGGGTCCGGGAAAATGGGGGACAATATACTCATGCAGCCGTCTGGACCATCATGGCCTTTGCAATGCTGGGCTATGGTAACAAGGCCTGTGAATATTTTAGTCTAGTTAACCCAGTAAATCATGCCCTTACAACAATGGACGCCATGAGGTATAAGGTGGAGCCCTACGTGTTAGCTGCTGATGTTTATGCAGTCTCCCCGAATACGGGAAGAGGTGGCTGGTCCTGGTATACAGGTGCTGCGGGCTGGATGTACAGAGTAGGGCTAGAGCATATCTTAGGCCTTAAAAAAGTGGGCAATCAGCTCCATTTTAACCCTTGTATACCCAAAGAGTGGCAGGATTTCCAAATGGAATATCATTTCTTAAATACAATCTATAGAATTAATGTTAAAAATCCCGGTAGAGTAAGTAAAGGCGTTAAAGAGACAGTTCTTGACGAAGAAATAGTATCTAAAGATTATATTTCGCTAGTGGACGATGGTAAAGAGCATATTGTGGAAGTAATAATGGGTTAGGACGCTATTTCTAAGGAATAGCGTCTTTTCCTGTAGACAGGAAACTAAAATGGCATAGGGAAAGCAGCTCGAATTCGAGCTGCTTTAATTCCTACTAATTTTATGCAGTTAAAACTATATATACCGTCCTTGCTCCGGTACTTCTTGTTGAGCGAAATTGTTGGTTAGATTCCCCAACTGTTGTGTTAACTCCTGGCCTTGCATAGGTAATCCATGGCTAGAGACTAATAACTTAGGCTGCAGGTCGTTAAGGGTTTTAACTGATGCCTCAGCAGCCTGCCAATCCATAGTAAAGTAGGCAGGAGGACCGTGAACCTCTGTTTGTTTGCTGAGTACTGCCTCAGCAAAACTTTGCTTTAAAGTTGTAATTGCATCTCCGGCAATTAGTACTCCGTCGCTCTGCCGGTAGAGAGAAACATGTCCCGGACTATGTCCGGGTGTATGTATCCAGCGCCAACCCGGCATCCAGGGAACACTGCTATCAGCTGGCAAAGCTTGGACACGAGTGCCTAAATTAATTGCTTTACTCGGGAAAGTTGGTGAGATCTTCGCTATCAATCCATCATTTACTGTGGGATCAGCCGGTGGATAATCCGTCTGGCCGGTCAAGTAGGGAAGCTCTAACGGATGTGCATATACGGAAACATTCCATTGATTTAGTAGCTCGAGTATTGCTCCTACATGGTCGAAATGACCATGGGTTAAGATGATTGCTTTCGGTTGACTTCCCGTACCAAATCGCCCTTCTGCAGCGGTAATAATATCTTTAGAAGTATGAGCCATTCCTGCTCCTACGAGTACCCACTCCCCATTGTTGGCATTGGGGTCACCAACTAAAAAGGCATTAACTAGTGGGAACTCTAAAAGCATTATATCTGGAACTACTAGTTGGGTAGACATAGGTTTTTCTGCTATCTTTTGAAGGATGTTGTCATCTATCATCCTTGCACCTCCTAACTTCATTTACTACTTCTATTATTTGTAACTATAGGAAACTAATGAATGGAAAATAGTGTATTTAGCATCCCTAATAAAGGGTTTCTTGTGAAAAATGTTGAATACTCTTTCAAATAATTTACACTTAAAAAATGGAGGAAATATGTGGGGGATTATATCTTTAGTGTTTTTAGGTTTATATTCCGTAATGATTTATTATATTTGGCGCAGAGGATGGACCACTCTGGGTAAATCTATAACCGGTATATATCGCAAGATATATTTGCTTATGTTTGGGTTACTCTTTTTTTCCTTTCCAATTGCTGAAATAGGGGAGAACTATCTGTCTGCCATGGGAGGGGCGTGGATTGCCAATTGGGGTTGGTATTCAATGATTGCTGTGGTTTATATTTTTATAATGTTACTAATTATAGATTTAATTAGACTACTTGATAAGCGATTTAAATTTGTCCCCATATTGATAAGAGAGCACCGTGTCACCCCTGTAATCTTAAGTTTCTTTGTTTTTGTTCTGGTCATCTTTTCCTTAGCGTATGGCACTCTAAATGCTCGAAATCCCGTGATAACTCATTATGAATTGGAAGTAGATAAACAAGCAGGTTCTTTGAAAAATCTTAAAATTGCTATGGTTTCAGATATACATTATGGTGAAGTTATTGATGCGAAACGCCTCGAAGGTATAGTTGACCGAATAGGAGAACTTAAACCTGACTTAATTGTAATGGCCGGTGACATTGTAGAGGGAAATGTAGAAGGAAAAGAAGCAGAAAAGTTGGTTGACATTTTTAGTCAACTGGATTCGAGATATGGAATTTTTCTTGTTCCGGGAAATCATGATCGTTGGGCAAGGAATGATAGTGAATTACTTAGTTATTTACAAGATTCAGGGATAAATGTGTTGAAGGATAACCAAATAAAGATTGAAAATAGTTTTTACATTATAGGTAGGGATGACCCGGGTTGGGGTGATCGAGGTCGTAAGGAGCTAGGGGAACTAATGAATGGGGTTGAATCCTCACTTCCCTTGATTTTACTAGACCATCAGCCTATTGACTTACAAGCAGCCCAGAAAAACAAAGTAGATCTCCAGTTATCTGGTCATACTCACGTAGGGCAAGTGTTTCCCAGTAACTTTATTACAGGCCAGATATATGATTTGGATTGGGGTCTTCTTAAAAAAGGTGATTATCATCTGATAGTATCATCCGGTTACGGTACCTGGGGGCCACCTCTAAGAATTGGGAACAATCCCGAGGTTGTAAGTATCACGATTAATTTCAAAGACAAGAATTAAAATTTTTCTAAGGTGAATTACTGTTAGTTTGCAAACAAAGACAAAAATCCGGAGGCTTCCTATGAAAAATAAACAAAACTTAATGTTTGGCATACTAGTAATTTCATTGATGTTTAACTTTTTTAGCTGGCAGGAATTGCAAAACTTTAACCAAAGTCACCGGGACGTAGCAAGACAGCATGATGTGGAAAGTTTAAGAAATGAAATAAGCACCATTACGCAGACAGCCCAAAATATTCTTAAAGAGAAACAGTGGGTACAAAATGTAAATTTCGTGGTTGTAAATGAAGCTTCAAACAAAAAGGATAAAGTTCTTAAGGGAGAATGGAGTCTAGGTGAACTAGAAAAAGGACAAGTACCTGAACTATGGTTAAGAGAGCGCGGAAGTGATACTTGGATTCAGTTAAGTTTGGATGAAACTGGGGGTTTAACCTATAGCGCGAATCTAACTGTCTCACCTGAGAAGCAATATGAATTTAAGCTTGTGGCTGAAGGTAACCCGACGAGGGCTTCGGAAATTCAGGAATTACCTTATCACCTTTATGGCCTCCCTATAGGTTGGGTTGACTTTGTATCTTCCAGGGAGGAAAAAGACAACGTTATTTTTGATATGCATTTGAATTTCGATACTGCGACACCGGATATGAACATTAATCCTAAAGAAGCCTATATTGAGATTATAAGAAAGGGTTCTGTGGAGCAAAAGATTGATTTCAAAGGTGACCCAGATCCACATATGGATTTCTTCACTGCACAATGGAAAGTAAGTAAAAAACTTTTATCAGAATACGAACCCTATCTTGTGGTTAAATATGAAAATGGCTTAATAAAGAGGACACCAATTGAAGTATTTGAAAAATTTAGGTATGAATTAAATCGGTAAGATTTCCTGCAAACTTGATAAGAAATAGATCAAGCCTATAGCTTATTGAGCTTTAGGCTTGTTTTTATTCGATATTAGCAGCTAGCTGAGTGTACCAACTTGATTAAATTTTTCAAAAACGGTCTCCTGGTGAGGGCAAAGCATATTACCGAAAGTTTCTGTTATGTCTGTTCCTGCCTTGACTCCGCCATGCTCTGCATCTTGAAAAACATCTGAAACATCATATACCTTGCCTTTAAAAGCTATATATGCTGGCTGGCCATCCTTTCCAGTATATTTACTTAGTTCATTACTATTAAATTCCTTCATTTGAATGCTCCTTTTTAAAGATTTTTTGTGTCTAATGCTAGAATTCCCCTTAGTAAATCAACTATACCTTAAGGCATTTGATTATCCGATTTAGCACATCGCGTACCGTTTTCTTTATTAATCCCGATGGAATAATTTACAGCAAAGCAAACATCAAAATTATAAAGGGTAAAGATATTCTTTTGGCGAATAGTTACTCAATTATTTAAAGCTTATAACTAGTCAGAAAGGAAAAATCATGAAGAAAAATAATTTTGTAATTGTTGGCGAGGACTGTATTAATGAGATTCCTAACTATTATGATTATGCGTATGTGGTTAATAAAGTAAAATCGCTTATAAAAGATAGGCTAGGTTGTTCCTACAAAATGTATACTGACGAAGATGAACGGGACGAGCTATGGGATGTACTAACAGAGGATATATGCACTAATTCCCAAGAGGTAGAATGTTTAGCCAATATTTATGATTGTGTGGAAACAGGGGTAATCTTTACCGATGAAAGAAAAGATGGCTCCAAATTTTCAATTAAACCTAATATCGATAACTCAATTTTCTTATATATGAATTTTAAAGTGGCTTTAATGAGAATTACCATTTATCACAAGCATAACGATTACCGAAATAATTTTATCTTTGCCGAAAGCGATCAAGATCTATTAAATTTCTTTGAATATCTTTTCACACGCCAGAGGGAATACTTAACAGATTATGTAACCGTATTTGTAGATAAAGAACATGGCGAGGTAGAACGAAAAAAAGAACATATTAAACACATGGTTACCCGTGAAGACGTAATGATGGACGAAAGGGTTAAGCTTCAAATTTACCGCTCGATTGATGAGTTTTTCTCTGAAAGTGGCGAGTTTTACAAGTCCTATCAAATTCCTCACAAACGAGGAATTCTTTTATACGGGAAACCGGGTAACGGTAAAACAACCTTGGTTAAATCAATCGCGGGCAGTATTAATGCGCCCGTGGTATATTGGCAAATCACTGAGTTTACAAACAGTTATTCAATCTCAGAAATTTTTGAGACAGCTACCGGCTTAGCTCCTATGGTTCTAGTCATAGAAGACATTGATTCCATGCCTGAAGAGGTTCGCTCTGTATTTTTAAACACCCTTGATGGAGCAACTTCAAAGGAAGGTATCTTCTTAATTGGAACAACCAATTATCCCGAAAAAATTGATCCGGCCTTAATCAATAGGGCAGGGCGCTTTGATAGAGCCTATGAAATTCAACTACCTACGCTAGAGCTTAGGTTGAACTACCTGTTGAAAAAAGGTCTAAACCGTATAGTAAATATGGATCAACTGAAAACTGTTGCTAAAGAAACAGAAGGTTTTTCTTTCGCTCAATTAAATGAATTATATTCTTCCGCTGCCTTGCAGTGGCATTACGAGGGTAAGGTGGATATTGGATCAATTGTTAAGGATTTAAATAAGGATAACCTTAAAGGTAAGAAGCAAGATTGGTTAACAAGTTCACATAATTTGACTGTGGGCTTTGGTAGATAGAGATAAAAACAAGCCTAAAGCTCATGAATAGAGCTTTAGGCTTTGTTTTTAAAAAGCAAAACTATTATAATCTCAGAATATGAAGGAAAAAGGCAGATTATGGAGAATGGTTAAAAGTGAAAATATGCACAAAGCAATATTGAGTTAAACGGAGGGGGTTATGAGTATGGAAGGAAGAGGAAAGATATCAATTAAAATGTCCCTAGTCACCTATAGTGCTTTAGTTTTAGTTTTATTCATATTTGTTGCAGTTATGGTAATCGGAGATCTAAAAGTTATAGAAAGAGAAGTTCGGGACCAACAAGAAAATAATATAGCGGCTATACTACTAGCCCAGGAGATGCGTTATAGTTCGGCTCAAGTACAACAGTGGTATACTGACGTAAGTGCTACCAGGGATCCAGCAGGATATGAAGATGTGGAGTTGCACGCAACTAACTTTCGTGAAAGCCTCAAGAAGTTATCTGAGTTAGATAATTCGCAAGCAGATTTTAATGAAGTTTCGGCTGACTTTGAAACCTTTTATCAAACAGGGAGAAAAATGTCCGAAGCATATATTAATCAGGGTACAGAGGAAGGCAATTTAATAATGGAGGAGTTTGACGTCATAGCAGGGGATATGGTTGAGACATCTTTTAACATTGTTAAACGTGAACAAGATGGGCTTAAGGATTCTTATTTAAATATATTGACTAAAAGTGAAGATATAAAAAAGGGATTACTGATAAGCTTAGCTGCTTTTCTTGCTATTCTCATTCTAGCAGCTGTATTGGTAACTAAAAAGATAATTCCTCCTCTAAATGAGATGACGAAGGGATCTTCTAAATTCACGGAGGGGGACTTTAGGGAATTAATTCAGTTAAAGTCAAAAGATGAACTTGGATTGTTGGGGGATTCCTTAAATCAAATGGCCTTAAACATAAAGCATCTAATAGGCGAAATTATGGATGCTTCCCGGAACCTTGATTCTAAAAGTCAGGAACTTGCAGCTTCTAGTGAAGAAGTTGGTGCGTCAACTCAACAAGTAGCTAGTACCACAGCTACTTTGGTCCTAAAGACAGAGGGAAGTGTAGAAAATGCCAAAGAAACTGTCAATGAAAGTGAACAAGTCTTGTTAATAGCTGAGCTAGGTAATAAGGCTGTTCAAAATACCTTACACAAGATCGATTCAATTTCTCAATACACCATGGAGGCTGGAAAAGAAATAAAAGAGCTGGGGGAGCTATCCTCAAATATTAGTAGTATAACTACCGTAATAACTGATATTGCAGGGCAGACTAATCTTTTAGCTTTAAATGCCGCAATCGAAGCGGCACGGGCAGGCCAACAGGGGCAAGGATTTGCTGTTGTTGCTGAGGAAGTTAGAAAATTAGCTGAGCAATCTAGTAGAGCGGCTAAGGAAATCGGAAACCTTGTCAAGCAGATAGAGGGCAAAATAGATAGTTCAATTAAACTTGTAGAAAGAAATATACAAGAGGTAAATGAAGGAGTAAATCTAGCATCGGGAGCAGGAGAGGCATTAGACCAAATAGTTCATGCAGTAGAGAATATCGTTAAGAAGGTCGAGCATATAGCCATTTTTGTTCATGGCGCCCATGAAAGTATGGCAGAGTTGGGTGACGCTAATGAACAAATTTCGGCCACAATAGAACAGGTGGTTGTAACAACTCAGGAATTAGCCACAATGTCAGGCGATTTAAATGAAGTAATAAATAGGTTTAAAGTTTAAAGGTTTATCTCAAAGGAACTCCAGAAGATGCAGGTTCAGCAATATGAGACCGTGGCGTCCCTTGAAGAGGCTTTTAGACTTCTTACACAATATGAGGAGCTAATTGGGAACTTATCTAACAGTGAAGACAAGGCTATTCTAACTCTTAGTCTTCAGGAATGTAAAACTTATGTAATAAATCAGTTTATAGCCGTTACAAAAGAAAAGGCTGTTTCTATTCAAGATAAAGGCAAAATATTAGGTTTTCTAAAACCAATCCTTAAAGACTATGCAAGTGGCACCGCGGTCAATCAAGTTATTTATGAAAAATTAAACTAGGTAGGTCCAGCCAGCAGGTTTATATGCTGGCTTTTTTCTGCATTTACCGAACGATTTGCATTGTGCTTATCATAACGTACGTAAATTATATGTTGACCAATTGTCTGATTTTGTTGTAAAATGTATTTACATGAAAAAACATATTGAGTTCATATAAATGCAGAGATATGGTCTGCAAGTTTCTACCGGACTGCCGTAAATGGTCTGACTATGAGCAAACGTATACCTTAACCACTGGTCTAAGGTATAGTTTTAACCTACACTTATGGAATATTCCAGGCGTGTTGGTTTTTACTCTTTGCTCGAGTAGAAATCAATACGTCTGGTTTTTTTTACTTTAGAAACGTATATGTTTCCACAGTAGGATAGGGGGAATAACAGAATGTTTTCAATAAAAGAATTAGCACAACCGAAAGCAATAGAGGAAGCCTATGACATCCTTACAAGTAAACGAAATAATGCCGTTCTTGGCGGCAGTGCCTTTTTAAGATTGGGTTCGAAGAGGATTGGCACAGCAGTAGATCTATCTAAACTTGAATTAGACTATATTAAAGAGCAGTATGGCTATATTGAGATTGGCGCCTTGGCTACTTTCAGAGAAGTTGAAACTAATCCATTGTTAGTCAGTAATTTCAATGGTGTTCTTTCTAAATCAGTAAGGAACATTATCGGAGTTCAATTTAGAAATATAGTTACAGTTGGTGCTTCGGTTTTTTCAAAATATGGCTTTTCAGATTTGATTACAGCACTATTAGCTTTGGATGCAGAGGTAGAACTATATAAAGCGGGTAGGATGCCTTTAGCTGAGTTCCTAAATAGATCCTACGAGAAAGACATCTTAACCAGAGTATTCATAAAGAAAGATCAAAGACGGGCCGCCTATCAGGATTTGCGAAATTCAATAAGTGATTACCCGATTTTGAATGTTTCAGTTTCACGGCTGAATAGTAAGTGGATCATTGCCGTAGGGGCAAGACCACAAAGAGCTGCTATTGCCAGAAAAGCCTCAGAAGAACTAACGGCTAATTTAAATCTTGAGAATTTGGAACATTATGCAAATATTGCTGCCGAAGAATTAACTTTTGGGACTAATGCCAGAGGCACAGCAACATACCGTAAAGCCATGTGTAAGGTATTGGTTAAAAGAGCTATAACGGAGGTATTACAATGCAAATAGAGCTAATCTTAAACGGTAAAAAGGTTGCCTTAGAAGTGAAAGCTGATGAATTACTGGCCGATACTCTAAGAGATTATGGGGTTTCTAGTGTAAGAAAAGGCTGTGACACCACCTGTTGTGGACTTTGTACAATATGGATTGAAGAAAAACCGGTATTATCTTGTGCAACTCTTTCTGTTAGGGCTGATGGTAAAAATATAACTACAATGGAGGGCTTGCAAAAGGAAGCCGAAGAATTTGCCCAAGTTCTTGTTGCAGAAGGTTCAGAACAGTGTGGCTTCTGTAGTCCTGGCTTTATTATGACCGTATTAGCAATGAAAAAGGAACTTAAAGACCCTACAGAGGAAGAAATAGTCCACTATCTGACGGGTAATTTATGCAGATGTACAGGTTATTTAGGACAACTAAGAGCAATAAAGACCTACTTGGGGGTGGCATAATTGAATTTTGTTGGTAAGAGTATACCCAAAATTGATGGAATGGCTATTGCCACCGGAAAACCTGTTTATACAGAAGACTTAGTAACTGCAAATGCTTTGGTGGTAAAGCTTCTTAGAAGCCCCTATGCTTTTGCCAGAATTAAGTCTATAGATACAACAAGGGCAGAGAAATTAGAGGGTGTGGCCTGCATCCTTACCTATAAGGATGTCCCCGATGTAAGATTTACCCTTGCAGGACAGTCTTATCCAGAACCATCTCCCTATGATCGCTTGATCTTAGAGAAAACCGTAAGGTACGTAGGCGACGAAGTAGCAATCGTTGCCGCTGTAGATGAAGCAACAGCTGAAAAAGCTATGAAATTAATCAAGGTTGACTACGAAGTATTTGAGCCTGTTTTGGATTTTGAAAAGGCCGAAGGACACAAATCCATTGTTCATTCGGAAGCTGATCTTCACTGTAATTTTGATATTGGAATGCAGAAGGACAGAAATATCGTCTCTTCCCAAAAGGTGGAGATTGGTAATGTAGAAGAAGAGTTAGAAAAATGTGCTGTGGTAGTAGAAGAAACTTGTTACACCCAGGCGCAGGCTCATGGAATGATGGAGACTTATCGTGCTTTTAGTCATCTAGACCATACCGGCAGACTTGTGGTGATAAGTTCAACTCAGATTCCCTTTCATGTCAGAAGGCAATTAGCCCGAGCTTTAAATATACCGGCAAGTAAAATCAGAGTCGTTAAACCGAGAATAGGTGGAGGCTTCGGTGGTAAACAAACTGGGGCAGTAGAAATATTTGCAGCTATCGTTACCTTAAAAACAGGCAAGCCGGCTAAGATTATTTATGACCGGAAAGAAACCTTTATTGCGACAAATAGTCGCCACGCCATGAGATTAAAGGTAAGACTTGGGGCGGATAAGGAAGGTTTCATCAGAGTAGTTGATATCCAAGGCCTATCAGATACGGGAGCCTATGGGGAGCATGCCTCCACTACCTTTAGTGTGGTAGGTGAAAAAACTCTTTCGCTTTACAACAAGACAAAAGCTGTTAGGTTTATGGGAAATGTGGTTTATACCAATAAAATGCCGGCCGGGGCCTTTAGAGGCTATGGTGCAACCCAGGGCACTTTTGCCCTTGAAACAGCTGTTAATAAATTGGCTGAAAAATTAGACATGGATCCTACTGAAGTTCGACTTAAGAATCTAATTAGAGCGGGTGAAACCTCGCTTGTATACGATGGAAAAAAACTTGGAAGTTCAACCTTGCATAAATGTATCGAAAAGGGTCGCGAAATGATCGACTGGGATGACAAATACCCGAGACAAGAAGTTGGTGACAATAAGGTAAGGGCTCTTGGAATGGCCGTAACCATGCAGGGGTCAGGGATTGCCAATATAGATACAGCCTCGGCTGAAATTAGGTTAAATGATGATGGGAACTTTACGCTTTTAATAGGTTCTACGGATATGGGTACAGGTAGTGACACGATACTTAGCCAAATGGCAGCTGAAATTTTGGAAACTTCAGTGGATAAGATCATCGTTAATGCAGCAGATACGGATATCTCACCCTATGATCCGGGTTCTTATGCCTCTAGTACAACCTACGTGACGGGTATGGCGGTTGTAAAAGCTGCGGAAGACTTAAAAAAGCAGATTATCGAAAGCGGAGCTAAACTTTTAGAAGTTTCGCTGGAAGAAGTGGAATATGACGGACAAAAGGTAGCTACTATTAGCGGGGATAAAGACATCAGCCTTGTGAAAATTGCCGAACTTCAGGTTTTAGGTTTCGGTGGTAACCGTCAATTAGTTGGTAATGCAACTCATGGTAGTCCAGTCTCTCCACCACCTTTTATCGCAGGATTTGCAGAGGTGGAAGTTGATAAAGAAACGGGGAAGATTGAATTGATAGATTATGTAGCGGTAATTGATTGTGGCACAGTTATTAACCCCAATCTAGCCACTATTCAAGCTGAAGGTGGACTTGTTCAAGGTATTGGTCTAGCGATGTATGAAGATGTAAGGTATGACAAAGGAGGTAGGCTGACAACAAATAGCTTTATGCAATATAAAATGCCTACTAGAAAAGATATCGGGAATATCCGAGTAGTCTTTGAGGAAAGTTTTGAACCTACGGGGCCCTTTGGAGCAAAGTCCATTGGAGAAGTTGTTATCAATACACCTGCACCGGCAATTATTCATGCGGTTTACAACGCAGTCGGGGTTAGGGTGACAAACCTTCCATTAACGCCTGAAAAAGTATTCACTGCAATTCAGTACGCTCAAGAAGCCTGTATCTCTAAATAATAACATACAAAATGGGAGGTAATTATTAATGTCAGAAGTAAAAAACAACGATCCAAAAGTTGCTTCAAAGTACGAGTTAGACGGAAAGCCACCTTTAAAGGAAGCTGTTCCTCTAGGTTTACAACATGTACTGGCTATGTTTGCCGGTAATGTTACAGTACCACTAATAATAGCTGGAGCTCTTGGCCTAACAATTGGCGAAAAAACTTTTTTAATTCAATGTGCCATGCTTGTAGCAGGGCTAGCCACTCTTCTTCAAGCCAATCGTGTCGGTCCTGTTGGTGCTAATTTACCAATTGTAATGGGTACTAGCTTTGGCTTTGTTCCTACTTCTATTGCTATTGGTACGAAGTTTGGTTTATCAGGCATACTAGGTGCTGCTTTTGTGGGTGGTTTTTTTGAAGCCATACTAGGGTACTTTTTAAAGCCACTACGTAAATATTTCCCTCCTATTGTGACAGGGACTGTATTACTTACCATTGGGCTATCACTATTACCTACGGGAATTAAATATTTCGCCGGTGGTGTGGGAGCTCCAGACTTTGGTTCTTTGCAGAATTTAGCTTTAGGAAGTTTAGTTTTAGTGACAATCATAGTATTTAATCAGTATTTCAAAGGAATTTTGGGAATGGC